>Ga0180433_10011665_pt1 | contig 10398 bp, 8 predicted proteins | sample SS_ome_8_FD_132980 | JGI IMG/M metagenome (GOLD analysis project Ga0180433, IMG submission 132980) | Hypersaline lake sediment archaeal communities from the Salton Sea, California, USA - SS_1_D_1 metaG | ecosystem: Environmental > Aquatic > Non-marine Saline and Alkaline > Hypersaline > Sediment...
CGGATTACGGCGGGGAATTCCTTAAGCTCGCCAGGGCCGCTGCCGGTTCAATTGTCCCGACAAAATCTTCTTGGCGATAATGACGTCTTCGCGGACCTGAAAATCAAACATGCCGACGCACATAAAGTCAGCGCCGTTTTCCAGAGCAAATTTGAAGCCCTCACTCGGATGAATCGCACCGGCGGCCAGGACTTTATAGGCGATCCACGGCCTTTCAACCTTCTTCATAAATGCGATGGTCTTCTCCGGATTCTTATCCCAGTAATTGTCTGTGGCATAGTTATCAATCACATCCTTGTGCTGGTCCGGCCGGCGGGCCGACCAATACTTCGTGCTGTGCAGCGTTTTCATATAGAAGTCCGGCTCAAGTCCCGCCTTTTCACAGGCCATGGGTGTCGCCAGGTTGTGCCCGCCGACTCCGGCAATCAGGCCGTTTTGCTTAATGAAGTCCACTACTTTTCCAATAAGGTCCGTGCGCCCGGCCCTGGACCACTCATCCCCCACGTTGCCAATGACAAATCCGCCTACCGCGCCACCGTCGATTGCCTTCTTGGCATCCTCAGTGGGGTCCGTTGTCTTAGGCACAATTTGTGCGATCCACTGTATTCTGCCGCCCCTTTCGTTCCAGTACCTGGCAAGAAGCTCGGCGGAGCCGGAGTTGGTAATGATAGTATTTATGCCGTTCTCCTCGCAGATCTGCAGTGTCTCGATGATCTTCTCGTCTGTGAAATACTGCTTGAGCAGTGAAGAGACGTAAATCAGGTCTCTGCTATGCGCATAGCCGCCAATGAGATTGCCGCCGCAGATTATCCTACTAATCGTCACATCACGAATTTTGCCTGCCGGCAGACCGTTGACGGAACCTGTAGGCGAGTTGCCGGGCTTGTTCATTCTTGCCAACAAGGCTTTCTCTTCGAAGCTCAGAGCGGATGTGACCGCCGCCGACGTAACGAGAGACTCTTTAAGAAACTGCCGACGATTCAAGCCTTTTGCCATTGCTGCACTCTCCAATCCTGTTTTTGTGTTTGCCGATTACAATTATAGCATACTTGATTGCACTGTCACGTGCTCGGCTGTCCATGAGCTGGATTTTAGCCCCAAATATGCGGCTAAGACGCTACTACTCCTTGGCGGCGTGCCGGCGGAGCAGCTCGGCGATTTCCTTGTGTCCACGCCGGGCCGCTTCATCCGCAGGCGTAAGGCCCCGGTTGTCCGTTGCTTTCGGATCTGCGCCTTTAGCCAGTAGTAATGCCACGACGTCCCTGTGGCCACGGAAAGCAGTGCAGTGCAAAGGCGTATCGCCATCGGCGTCTTTGGCATTGATGTCAGCTCCGTGCGCCAACAGCAGTGCTGCGACATCCTTGTGCCCGTGGGTTGCATAGTGCAGCGGTGTCGATCCGCCCGGGCTCCTTGCGTTGACTTTGGCCCCGTGGGCAATAAACAGTTCCGCCATTTCCATATCGCCCTGCCGGGCCGCGCAATGCAGGGGTGTATCGCCAACGGGATTCCTAGCGCTCACGTCTGCGCCCTTGGCTACAATGAGCTTGACCAGTTCTTTGTCGCCTGCGCGGAGCGCCTCGTGTAGTAAAGTATCATTGACACCGGTGGATACATCGACGTCCGCGCCGTTAACGATCAGCAACTCCAGCAGGTTCCGCTGCCGTTGCCACAAGGCCTTTTGAAATTGCATATCGCGCTCAGCGTATGGTACATTGACATCAGGAGTGTCGCCAATCAGCCGCCACCACGGGATGTGCGCACCCAACCGGAACACCTCTTGTAGTGGCGTCAGACCGGACAGAGTTTCTGCATGGATGTCAGCGCCTTTGCTAACGAGCAGTTCAACCATTGGCGTGTGGCCATATTCAGCCGCCCGATGTAACGGCGTTTCGCCGTTCTTGTCCTGTGCGTTGATATGGGCGCCTTTGGCAATCAGTAGGTCCGCCACATCCATGTGCCCACTGCGAGCCGCGTAGTGCAGGGGCGTCTCGCCGTTCTCAGCCCCTATGTTCACGTCGGCGCCTTTGGCAATGAGTAGTTCGGCCACCTCCTTGTAGCCATATTTGGCCATGTAGTGCAGCGGCGTATCGCCTTCGTCGTCTTTTGCATCCAGATCGGCGTTGCTCTCAATGAGGCTCTTAGCCTTTTCCAGATCCCCAAGGTATGTGGCCAACTCAATGGTGGGATCGGCTCCTGCCCCAATGAGAAGCCTGGCGATTTCTGCGTTGTTGTAGTTCATGGCAAGAGTCGCAGGCGTTTGACCGTATATGTTCTTTGCGTTGACATCAGCCCCACTTGCTATGAGCAGTTCGACCGCCTCCTTATGGCCGCGAAAGGCGGCTTCATGCAGGGGCGTGGTGTTGCACGCGTTCTTTGCGTTCACATCGGCGCCGTTGCTCAGCAGCAGCCTCACCATCTCCTCGTGGCCCGCCCCAGCTCCGCAGTGCAGCGCGGTAAAGCCTGATAGTGGTTCCTTTGCATTAACTTGGGCCCCTCTGGCAATAAGCAATTGTACCACGTCTACGTGGTCCCTATAGACCGCGCAGTGCAGCGGCGTCAAGCCGCCCGCTGCAGTTGCATTGACATTGGCGCCCCTGGAGATGAGCAGTTTGACCCGTTCGACATCGCCCTGCTGTGCAGCCTCGCGCAGAGCTGTTGCAGGTTCGGTCGGGTTCTCTCGCGGTTCTGCGGTCTCAGTCGGCTCCTGCTTACAACCGATGGCAATAAGCACTAACGCTGTGACCAAACACGGCAGTCTATATGGTTTCATTATCAGCTCCCTCCGACAAGAACACAATCTGCCGGCCATAATGCGCAGCGAGCAAGCATTCAGCCGACGTTCCTTATAATAAGGCAGAGAACGGCAGAGAGGGTAACAACTTTTTTCTTGATTTTCCCTGCGGAATAAGGGCCTTTCTTACGCTCTCCAGGCACGCTGTCGGGTCATCTTTGCGCCCAATAGGTCTCTGGCGATGATGACATCCTCTCTGATTTGGAAGTCAAACATCCCCACGCAGAGAAAATCGGCCCCGCCTTGAAAGGCATATTTGAAGCCGTTGCGCGGATGGGTAACGCCAGTGGTGTCTATGGAACACTGCCCTCGAGCCAATGTGAGACCATGATAGCAAAGTCCTTGAAGTCGACCTTGCAGTCGCCGTTGATGTCACCGGCGACGATCGTCTCGCAGATAGGCTCGCCGAAGTATGATTTGCTCGCTTCTGCTGTGCCGCCGTGTGCGCCCATGTTGACTCGGCCGCCGTTGGGAAACGGCTCCCGCCCGAGCGGGCTCGATGGATCGCCGGCATCGATACATGGGCTTGTGACATCGTCCACTACCCAAGTTTCGCCGGCGGAATCCCAATGCCCGGCCTGTGATTTCAGGTGGAAGTCGGCGACGCTCGGATCAGCGAATAGAGGGTCCGCATCGATGTTTCCACGGCCCCAGGTGACAGTCGAATGTGTGCCGGACACAGATACGCCGCCCTGGCCACCATCAATGTCACAATATGTGACCGTTACGTGAGAGCCGCGATCTTCGATCTCGTTACTGGGGCTGTCGGCCAGAGTAATCGGTCGCCCGCAATCCCAGATGATACAATTGATCACCTTGGCCGTCCCGCCGCCCGGATTCAAGCGATACGGAGGCCCCCACCTGCCCAGGTCAAAACACTTGATCCCGGCGCCGGGACAATCGACAATCGTATTATTCACCAGCAGGGCCTCGCACGAGTTCTCCACCGCGATGCCGGCGTTACGGCAATCGTAGATCAAGTTGTTCATCATCACAGGATAGCCCTTGTCGCGCAGAACGACGCCGTGATCGTCACTTCCTGCGATCACGTTGCCGACGATGACCGCCGAACACCGCGTTGGGTTGATCATATCATCGTGTTGCGGGTTCAAGAACAGATTATTCCGTATCAAGGGAGATGGCGTACTCTCTCCCCACAAATCGACGTCATCGTTGTCGCCCCGCTTGCCCGTGAAGTAACAATCCTCGACCAACACGTAGGAGTATCTTGTATGTATGGCCTGCCCGATAGACAGGAACCGGCAACCGCGAATATGTGCCGACGCCTCGCCGGGACAATCCGGGTCATCCGATATGATGGCTATGGCATCGCCTTCGGCATTGCCGCTTTCATCGGGAAGATTCTGAAACGTGCAATTCTCGATGTCGATGTGGCTTGCTAAGACCACAATCGCCTCATGATACGTCCTTGGTCCCGGCTCGTAGTAGTCCTGGTGTGCACCTTCGCTGTCGGCGTACTCAACGGTGCAGTGGGCCAAGCGGCTGTCGGCAGCCTCAATGAACATAATCTGCTTCCACGTGGTGCCGTCGCCATAGTGCGTGAAGTGAATCGGCTTGCCCGCTGTCCCCTCGGCCGAAAGCTGCCCATAGATGAGCAGTGATGCGGCGTCTTGCATCAGAACCACCGTCCCCGGTTCGATATGCAAGACTGCCCCACTCGCAACGGTAACCGCGTCTTCGACGAGGACCGCTCCGGTCCACGTGGCATCCTCGATCAGCTCTCCGGCCATGTGATTGGCCGCCGGAACATACACGATACGAATTGATTCGGAATCCACGACATTCGTGCCCGCATCGAGAGCCTCCGCAATTATCGCGTTTACACCGGGCGCAAGTGCAACCTCCGCCTGCCATGTGCCGGTACCCGAATCAAAATCAGCTTCGGTATCACCTATCGTCACCGAGACCGCATCAAGAACATCGGTCGTAGCCCCAAGCGTCACAGTGGGCGTCCCTATAATCCAGGTGTCATCGTTGCGAACCGTGTCCGTCGCCGTTCGAAGAGCAGGTATGAGTGAAAAATCGCTGCTGCTGAGAGAAGTATTATGCCCTTCGATAGCCAAAAGATTATTTCCTTGCTGAAGGAGATCACCGGCGTTGCCGAGCGCAATCGTTTCGGGCGAGCCGGCCTCATGAGAGGACGCAGTCGTCTCGTACGTAGCGGCACCATCCTGCATGTGGCGCCGCGCGACTTCCCGGCCATTGAGATACGCGATAAACCCATCATCGTAATCAATCACCAGTTCCACCGGTGTATCAGCCGGCACCGATGGCACGCTAAACTGCTTCCGAATATACACCGTAACATAGCCGTCTTGCATGTCGTCGAGAATGGTGGCATCATCGTCATCGCCGTAGCCAAAGCCGCTTGCGCCCGTCTGCCAGGTCGAGTCATCGAAACCGGTCCCTTTCCAGGCGTCAGCGGGGGCGCTCGGCGGCTCCGTGCCGCGAAAGAACCTCCAGGTATCGCCGGGCGCGACAAATTCAGCCCCGCCCGATCCGAGCTGTATGGTCATCGCCCAGGCCGTGCTGTGAACGAGTAGCACTCCGAGCAGGAAAAGCGGCGTAAGATTGACGTCAGAACGCCTCATGGATCAGGTCTCCAGAAAGTTGATGATATTGTATCAGAAGCCGGTTCTTCTTTCAATTGCAGATTTTGCGACACTGAGACCGTGGGTGTCCGTATGACCGCTGAGACTCCTGACCGTCCACTTTGGCAAGAGCGTTCCAGGCAGGCAACGCAGCAAATGTCTGTAGAATATGCGAAGTCCGGCGGTGCGCACAAAAAAGGCTGATGATCCACGCTCACCAGCCTTTGCTCATTCATTGCCCCGCTCCTCGATGACCGCTGTCTCGCAGCGGCCAAAGTCTATCAAGGCGAAGGAGTTTTCGTTCGGTTTCACTGGAAGGCTATGCCGAGCCCAATACAGGCGTCTTTAAGCGCATCCTTTCTTTCCACCCTAACCACTCGGCCCTGCTTGATGCGTGCAAACTGGCCTTTTTGCTTAGCCAAAGCTGTAGTGCGGGGGAAATTCAACTCGACGATATTGCCGGGGCGAACCGGCGTCGTCATGGGAACGCGTATGAAGACGCCGACTTTGCTAATATTGGCGCTACGTCCACAGAAGAACCTATTTGCCTCCGGAACCCACACACTTACGGGCCAGGTCAGATTCGTTCTGCTGCACTTGCGTTGTTCCGTTGCGGTTTCCATAGCTCAATCTCCTTTGCATCATCGGTCCATCGTCACGAGATTGTATCGGCCATGTAAATATGGGCATATTAGCAAGTTTAGTGAAAAAGCTGTGGTTTTCGGAGATTCATGCGTACCGCTGCGTGATATTCCTTGGCCTTGGCATCTTTATCGGGCGTAGAAGCAGGGAATTGCCGTTTGCAATCGGCTAACGCATCTTGCGATTCACAGCCATATCGTGTATTGTCTGAGTCCGATGGAAACGAGAGTTGTGAAACTCGACCCTCATAAGGCGGATATAGATAGAATCCGGGATGCTGCGGCGCTTGTTGATAGCGGCCGGTTGGTTGCCTTCCCCACGGAAACGGTTTATGGGATCGCTTGCCGGGTGGCGTACAATTCTCTAAAGAACCTGGATACCGTCAAGAAGCGCGATCCGGACAAGCATTACAGCCTGCACATCGGCCAGAAGAGCGAGCTGAGAAAGTATGTACCGCGGATTTCGTTTCGGGCGCGAAAGTTGGTTGAGCACACCTGGCCCGGACCTTTAACCGTTGTATTCGAACTAACTCAGGAAGATTTAACAAGACAACGGAGAGTTCTTGCGCCGGAAGTCTTTGACAATCTGTACAAAAGCAGTTCCATAGGTATACGCTGTCCCGACCACCCGATAGCCTCGATATTGCTGCGCTCGACACATCATCCGGTAGTGGCACCGAGTGTAAATGTTGCGGGAGAAAGCCCCGCTGTCGACCCAAAACAAGTCTACGCTCGGTTTTCCGGTCAAATTGACCTATTGCTCGACGCCGGTCCCTGTAACTATGGGAGACCCAGTACAGTGGTGCGAGTCACGGATCGAGATTTGGAAGTGCTGCGGCCGGGCGTATATTCTGAAGCAGAGATAAGAGGGATATCGACGGTAGGCATTCTGTTTGTTTGCACAGGCAATACGTGTCGTAGTCCAATGGCCGAAGGGATCTTTCGCAGATATCTTGCCGAAAAATTGAAATGTAGCGTTGACCAACTCGAAGAAATGGGTTATAAAATAATGTCTGCCGGTGTTATGAATGCGTTGGGCGGACCGGCAAGTAAGGAAGCGGTAGCAACCTGTGAGGCAAAAGGGATTGATATCAAAGCTCATAGGAGCAAGACAATATCCCCGCAGCTTATCAATCAGTGCGACCTGATCTTCGTGATGGAACGAACGCACTGCGATGCTGTTACGGCTCTGAATCCCGAGGCAACGAACAAATGTATGTTGTTGGCACAAGACCGTGATATTCCCGATCCGATAGGTCAGCCAAGAGAGTATTACGGTCATTGTGCACAATTAATAGAACAAGCGGTCAAACAAAGACTTGGTGAACTTGTCATATGAAAATCGCAATTGGAAGCGATCATCGTGGTTTCGAGGCGAAACAGCTAATCAAGGCCATTGTGGCGGAGATGGGCCACGAATGCATAGATTTCGGAACCGGTGACAACAATCCTGTTGATTACCCTGATTTAGCGTATGTTGTTGCCGGCGCTGTGTCGAGGAAAGAAGTTGATCTGGCCATTCTGGCGTGCGCGACGGGTCTCGGAATGAGCATAGCCGCCAATAAGATAAAGGGAATTCGAGCAGCCCTGTGTCATGATGAGCTCAGCGCCCAGATCTCTCGTGATCATAACGATGCAAACGTTCTTTGTGTATCAGGGGACCAAATCGGTGAGGTATTGTTGCGAAAAATAGTCGAAGCCTGGTTGAATACGGAGTTCAGCGGAGGAAGGCATCAACGGAGGGTCAACAAGATCAAGGCTATCGAAGAAGGTCAGGACCCCAGAAAAGTGGAGAACGGATAGAACCCAGGCGGTGGTGCACAGATTCACGCAGTATTCGCGATTGACCGCGTGAAGAGATTTCATTGATCCGCCTTGAATCATAAGTCACAACTGGTTTGCTGCGCTAGACTGTAAGCACATGACGGTCGCCGACAGAGCAAGAGCAACCTACAGAGTACGACCTCCGATTTCCGAGCGTGTCTTCTCAGCCGGCCCTCTCAACCGCCCTTCTTGTGTATCCTTATATGGGCATTGGATGGTCTGTGCCGCAGTGTGCCCGCGATCGCAAGGGCTAAGGCGCACCAGGATAATGTGGCACGATTTTTGGCAATAGTCCTATAAAAACTTAAGCGTTTGGGTGCTTTCTGCCGATGTTTAGAAGTGAGGAGATGAGTTATGTCTGCCTCAAGGGGACATTTTTCCAGGGCAAATATGACCTCCATGGATGTGTATTGATTGTCTTTATAAGCGATTGTCTAAAGAAAGGAGCGAAACATGAAGAAGAAAAGCTATTTCAACCTGAGTGGAGTTATTGCAGACACTGTCGTGATCGCACTGATAGTGGTAATCTCTGTGGGCCTTGCCGGCTGCGGCAAGCAACTGGCAAGGATGGAACAAAATCAAATCAAACTGCAGCAGATGGTCAAGCAGAACACGCAGCAGATAGATGCGATGTCCTCCCAGATAAAGAAAAACCAAGTGGCGCTGGAGACCGGAATCCGACAGACACACAGAAGCACGCTGCAGGTAAGTGCGGATTTAACCCATGTTGCTGAAGCCCAGATGAAGTTGGAACAGTTACTGCAAACTCGCACGGACGAGTTGAGCGGCGACCTCGCAACCGTCCAAGAGAATCAGCAGCAACTGACTGGTGGGGTCGCTGTGCTCCAGGAGAACCAGCACAATCTCCAGGTAGGACTCCAGAACATTCAGGACACGACACAAATGGTGTCTGCACAAGTAGGCAAGGTCAGCGACCAGCAGGTTGCACTGCACGAAACAGTGCAAAGCAATGATCAAGAAGCCAGAAGTAAGCTTGCAACGTTGCAAGAGAATCAAGACCGCGTGCGGGCCGAGATTCAGAAGGTTCAGACGGCCACCCGGGATATCAACAGCCAAGTAGTGACAGTGAGCCGGGGCCAATCGGAATTACGGCAGATGATGCAAACAAACAACCAAGAGCTTACAGGCAAAATGGACGTAATAGCGGGCGATCAGGACCGTCTACGAAAACAGATGCAAGGTGTCAAAACCGATACTGAGCAGCTAGCGACACAGCTTGCTGCAGTCGGATATGAACAGATAAAGCTCGAGGAGATGTATCAAAGCAACAATGAGCATATGAGGAACAAGGTTGCTGTCATTGAACAAAACCAAGACAAGTGGATAGACTCTATCGAGGGGCTGCAAAAGGAGATGCAGGATGTCATCGCGGACTTGGCGGCCTTAGATCAGAACTTGATGAAGCTGCAGCAATCGCTGGATAATAGTACCCGAGATATTGTGAACATAATAGATGTTATTGGCCAAGAACAGCTCAAGTTCGAGGAGAGTGTCCAGAATGATATCCGGGCTATGGAAAACTCGATCGGTGCCGTCAAAGATAACCAGGAAAAATTGCAGAAGAACCTGGTCGGCGTGCAAAGTGACATTCAGACGATGAACGACAACGCGTTGTCCACTCTGGAGAACTTAGCCCGGACAAGGCCGGAAGAAGCGGCTGAAGCGAAACGCTCTGCCACGGCGGTGAGGGAATAGACAGGTGCGCGAATGTAGCCAACTAAAGATGTAGTGAAGCATGTAGTAGATAGGGCTTAATCTGACAGGCAAGCAGCGGCTGCTTGCACGTTGTTGTTCTCAAAGCTGTTGAAAAGGACAAGCTGCTGCGGTTCACTTGAGCCTTTCCTGCAGCTGTTCGACTGCCATGCGCACCGTCGCGACTTGATCCCGAAGTTTGCTGACTTCTTCTACCTGTTTTTCAAGGCGGCCTACGAGTTCCTGAACGCTCGTTCGAGCGCTATTTGCATTTGCCAGGGCCTTATCTCTTGACTCGGTGAGCCGCTCAATACGCTTTTGAAGGTCGTCTCGCGCGCTTTTTAGTGTGCTCACCTCGTCCTGCAATTTCTTGCGGGCCTGCGTTAGTTGAGCTATCTGCGGCTGCAACTCCTCGTGTTGCTTTGTGAGCTCATTCACGCGCTTGCTCAGCTCATCTCGGGACGTGGTAAGCTCTTTGGACTTCTGCTGCAAATCATCGCGAGCTTGGGTCATCTCCGCCAGCCTATTTTTGCTTTCCTCCAGCGATTTCGACAGTTCGCTAACTTTTTCTTGCAGGGCATCCCTTTCCGCTCTGGTTTGCTCCAAGCTGGCCTGGAGTTCTTCAACCTGCGCTTTTAGCTGCGCTCTTTCTTGTGCGCCTCGGTCACAGCCGGTCAGCACCATTGCATACCCGAGGCAAGGCAAAAGAACTGCGAACACTCTTCGCTTTGTCATTTGTCTTCTCCTTCTCAGCATAAGTCAGAGCCTTATCGGCGGTATTTCCACTTTGAGATGGTTCTCTAAGGTCTTTCTAAGC
>Ga0180433_10011666_pt1 | contig 10396 bp, 11 predicted proteins | sample SS_ome_8_FD_132980 | JGI IMG/M metagenome (GOLD analysis project Ga0180433, IMG submission 132980) | Hypersaline lake sediment archaeal communities from the Salton Sea, California, USA - SS_1_D_1 metaG | ecosystem: Environmental > Aquatic > Non-marine Saline and Alkaline > Hypersaline >...
AGGATGTTATAGTCCTATATTCACAAGGTCTACCACATTTATTGTGTACTTTTTGTTGTATCCTTTTTCTACTTTCTATGTCAGTACTAACTATAAGGGCGGTTTTATCAGGGTTATCTATTAAAAAATCGACCACACTATCTATCAACCTGGTTGTTTTACCAGTTTGTCTACCAGTTACCTCAACGTACATAAATTAATTAATTTCAGACATTTCACCCCAATCATACTTTTTAAGTGTTTCTAGAGTGTCATCGGCATCAACTAAATTTTGGAATGCCTCTTCTATGTTATTATAAAAATCCTCTGTTGAGTGATCTCCGATACCAACAGGGTTATCTAATAATAATTGTAAACTTGTTAACGCTTTTTCTCTTTTTGCTTCTGCGTTATTTTGTACCATTTTTAAAATTCTTTGTTTCATCTTTTTCTATATTTATTTTTTTATTATCTAACCATATCAACTTCTTTATTCTCTATACTTTCTTCAGTATAAACTTCTAATTCAGACCTAACTCTACCTTCGGAGTTAAGTTTCTCCCACCGCTTTTGTGCTTTTTTCTTCCACCACTCAAACATATATTCTAACTCATGTTTATGGAAGTTTTGTCCTTCTCTTAAAGGGATATCACCACCTGAATTAACGTGTTCTTTTACGTTGTCAAAACCAAAATCAGAATAATAATATCTTTTCTTTGTTTTCGCTTTCATACTTTCTTTAGTGAATGTATGGAATTCTTTATAAGATTCTTCATTATAATGTCTTAAATGATTTTTAAGAATAGAAATAGCTTTATTAAATTCTCTCATTTTTGGTCCCGATGGTTTTGGATCAACTGTATTACCATTCCACTCTTCTTTTCCATATAGTTCTCTCATTTTTCTTCTGATTGGGTCGTATACTTCTTCAGTTGGAAATAAGAATAAATCTGACTCAGTCATTGCTTGATATCTAATAAAAGGTTTCATTCCATCATACTGACTAACACCTTTTAAGTCACCATAAAGAGAAGTGGTCTCAAAGAAACAAGTTTCTATTTTTTCACCATACTTTTCTTTTAACATTCTTCTTACTGTGTGGGAACAAGAAATAAGAGCCAATAACTTACCACCTAAGTAGTTATATCCAAATGGTTGTACAGGAACAATAATAGCCCCATTAATCATATTTCTATTTACTACTGTTGCCTGTACTGTTTCACCAAAATAATCGTTTCTAGGTTTAATAGATAAAACAGGTGAAGCCATTCTAATAAACCCGACATAGGTATTAGTATTAGTTTCCTTTATACCCATCATAATCTGCCTACCAATTTGTGATTCTAGTGGTAAAGATGTTATAATTTGTGTTGCTGGGTTAAATTCTGAACCTTCAATAACCTCTAGTTCAAAATTCATATCATTAGGTTCCATGGTATAGTCGTTGAACATTTTTTGTGTGTATTTATCATGTTCAATACCAACTATCTTTTCTTTTTTTCTTTCTAAAAAGTAATCCTGTATTGTTTCTAATTCTTTATAGAAATCAACAAATCTATCTCTTATTTCGTAAGTTTCTTCTTCGGATAACTTTATCTCTATATTACTTTCTGCCATCTTTTTTTATTTAATGATAAACAAATAAAATAATAGTATAAAGATTAATATTAAAATTCTTTTTGTTTTTCTAACCAAAAATCTAAAACAGCTTTAGCGTCTCTACCAAGATAAGGCATATTAATTTTTTCGAAGGTATAATCTTTTTCGGGGTTTAAATAATAGATTTGTAGTTTACCAATTTTCTTCCTTGTTTGCATTTGTATCATGTATGCATAAATAGAAAGTTGTAACGCATATACATTGTATTGGCAATCAGATAAGTGTGATACAGGTTTGTTTAACCATTGACCATATTGTGATATATAATGTAATTTTTTATTTGTTTTAAAATCTAGTATGTTAATATAATCACCACAATCCTCAACAATATCGGCTGTCCCACATATCCTATATTTTTCACTAAATAAAACTGCTTCAGGATAGACAGTTCCTGTCATATCATCAACTTCTTGGAATTTGGTTATGATTTCTCGTTCATAATCATTTTTTGGGATGTATATTCTTTCAGCCAATAAATACCTTTCCAATATCTCATGAACCTCAGTACCATATTCATTTGCCTCACGGTTAATACGTTCCCATTCTGTTAAGATCTCATCCTTGGTCATACCAACATACTCAGGTTTCTTAACATCGTCTGACTGTTGGGATATAGCGTAGGCTACAGCTTCAGTATCAAAATGTGGTTCCAACAAAGAAAGTATTGTTGTCACTGACTTAAATACCTCGTTGGTTTTTTTGTGGTAATATTTATGTTCTACAGGTTCTAACCAAACCTCCGTCTCCCATTTATTTCCCATCGATTATTTTTTTAATTTTTACATTTTTTTTAGTTGGACAATCATTACAATAAGTAATGTCTAATATTTTTTGTATTTCTTCATCAATACCCATTAGTACATCAGATTTACCAATATAATTAATTACTCCTTGGTAACCCTCCAACTTAAACTTTTGGATTAAAACCTCTTTCTTAATGTATCTTTTATTAAATCCCATTATAATTGACTTTCTTTTAATTTAAAACTATTTCTCATTATATCTATAACACCTTCACGACCTTTTTCTTCATGAATTTTAGCAATATCATAACCCTCTTCTAATTTAATAACCTTAATTCTATCAAATAATTTACCAACATTTAACTTTGAATAATGGTTTTTTGAATCTGCCCATGCATCAGAATCTAAAAGAATTATAATATTAGCTGAAGCTTTATGAAATAAAGAACTCATTAATTTATCTGATATTTTCTTTCCTAAAATAGGAATAGAATTATGAACAACTAAATGGTCAAAAGGACCTTCCACCAAATAGATATCAGAATCCCAATTTAAACAACACTCATTAAAGATGATTTGTTCTTTATCTGAATCAGGGTTTAGGTATTTTGGTTTGGCGTTAACATAAGTTCTTGTCACCCAATAATTTAATTCACCTTCTACATCATAAGATGGGATAACGACCCTTGAGTCGTAAAAACCACCACTAACATAACCCATTTTAAATTTAAGGATTGTTTCAGGCGATAACTTTCTTTCTTTGGTTAAATAGTTCCAAGCTTGTTTATATAATATAGATTTTGGGTTTCCCTCTTCAAAAGAAATAAATCCTTTGGGTAAAGTTAAATCTTCGATTACGTTAGATTCCTTGACTTTTGCTTTAAATTCGGATAAATCATAACCAATCATTTTTAATTTTTTGACTTGGTCTTTTGTGGCAAAAGTTCTAAATAATTTTTTTAACCCACCTCTAGTTCCATGTGTTTCACCACAAGCCCAACAATGATAAACACCTTCAGCTAAATTAACTTCTAGATTTCCTTTTCCGTCGCCTTCATACTCACCCTTTTCAGCAGAACAAGTAGGACAATCAAAAGCATATTGTTGTTTTGACTCGTGTTTACGTTTAGGTCTACCCAAAACGTCTGTTAATATACCATAGATTAATCTATTTTCAGCCATGGTACAATAATACTAAAAAATTTTTAGATAAGAAATGGTTTGGGTTATTTTTTACTACAATCCCATAGACCATCTTTACACATGATTGCTCTGGCACAGGCAAAACTATCGGTCATATCAAAGTTTTCTTTTTTAAGTTTACCATTCTTGTCATATTCCCAAACAATTTTTGGTTGTAACTCTGATACTTTTTCCCATATCACCATCTTTTTATCAACATCCCATGGGTATCCACCAAATAAAACAGGTTTTTTACCTTTTAATTCTTTTTCTGAATATGGTTCACCTTTTTTATTATGAGTTCTGATTTGTAATAATTCAGGGAAAGCATAAGCTCTAGCATCGTAAGATGATATAAATTCTGGTATAACATTTAATACTTCTGATACAACTTTAGAAATCATACCATTAAACCTTAAAAGAGTGCCAACAGTATAAACATTGTTACTATTAAGTAATGGTTCTTCAATAACCACTCTTTCTATATCTAATTCAATATAACGAGTTAATAACCTTTCAAAGGCATCAACTTTTTTGAATAGTTCTTCTAATTTTGTCTCAGGTAATGGTTTTATTTTAGGGGTTATATGTGTTAACTCCAATAATTTACCATCAGCATCAAATAAACATATACCAATTGTTTTGGTAGAGACATCTAAACCTAAAACACGTCCACTATTAATTTCTTCTTTATCCATTAAAACTATTTAAATATTTGTTAAAACTTAACATTAAGTGTTGAAACAAAAACACTATCTTTACTTTTCTCTATTGGTGCGTCTGGTAATGCTTTAGCAACCAATCTACCTTGACTATCATAAAGGTCGATTGATGTTATGTAAAGTTTACCATCACAACTAATTGGATCATAAGTTGGGTTGTTTGATGTTGTGAATTCATTTCTGTTGGCTAAAATAGTGATATTTAATCCTTGGTCTAAATCATAAGATTTGAAAGTAGCACTAGCCCCAGAAGATGGGAATGTCGCTCCCGTTAGACTATTACCACTAGAAGCTGTTGTAAAATCAAAAGCCTCCACTAAATCTTGATTAAATATTTTAACTTGTCCACCTAATAGGTCTACTGCACCCACTGGTTGGTCAACGTAGTAACCATTAATAGTATCATCGACATAATTAAATGGGAACTTATTTCTTTGACTATAAGGACAATCTTCACCAAAACCTGTTGCCCAAGAATTAGTTGTAACCATTGTTGTACCAGTTACATTAGGTTTTTTAATATCATCTGAAAATAGATAAACAATACCACTATGATAGTAATTGTAGTAATTTGGATCAGGATTAGTTCCATTTTGTACTGGTAAACCTTGGCCAACATTTATTGTTGCTTTAGCATCTTGTTCTGATAAAAGATAATCCATAACAGCACAAGAACAAGGTCCTGTATTATTTTTTTGGTCGTATAAATTAGTTCTCATATAAGACCCATATAGATTAGTAGAACTTAAACCAGATGTAGCACCAGTATAAGTAGAATCTAGCGGAATTGTTAATCTAAAATTAAGGCCATCAATAGCAACATCAAAAACACTTGAATCAATATCTGCAACAATAATATTATCACCTACATTAGTAACCCAATATTCCATCGAAGTCCCTGATAACCCACCTTGACTATATAATGTCTCAAATATAGTTTTCTCTTTATCTGTTGTTGGTATATCTACTAATGGGCCTCTCCACAAATGTGAATAAGTAGTGCCTGTTTTACTTACTTTATAAAAAGTTAAATCTGTACCTGAAATTGTATTAAGGTCTGCTCTTACTAATTCTTCAGAATAAGTTATATTTTCTGGTCCTATCGTTTTTAATAATGTTGCCATTTTAATTTGTTTTTTTTTTATTTTTAACTACCTAATACGTCTCCGTTTTTATACAAGAAATCTTTTTCAGGAAATGTTATTGGTTGTATATAAACCCTCTCACCATTGTTTTTATATGTTAATTCACCCATAGAATTAAATGATACCCCTAACCACTTGGTAATGTTTAAATTTAATGCCTGTGGGTTTGTTGAATCAGGTATAGGGAAAGGTTTATAAGGTGCTTTACCTTCGTTTAAGTTTCTAGTGGTATTTTTATTATTACCACAAGAACCACAGTTTGGGTTTGCTATTTTATAAATTAAGTTAGTCATTTTTTTAATTATTTATGTCAACAATAGTTCCACTACCATTCCAATTAGATTGGTTAGTGTCTAAAGTTAAGTTTAATGTTAGTGTAAAATCTTTTGGTTTAGTTACATTATCTGCCAAAGGTGTGTTTATATTCCATTTAATAGATATCACCCTTACATTAGGGTCTAAATCAGAAACTTTACCATAACGGTTAAATAAGTTATTTGTTGCGACTACACCAGAATTAAGTAACTTATCAAATCTAAAAATAGGTAAATTTACTTGTGGTTTATATGATGTCGTATTTGTATTAATATCATGTAAAATACCATTAAACCTTACTTGTGGTTTAATGTTTTGGTTTGAATTATATAAATCTTGTGTTAATTCTTCGGGTCTCCTAAATACACCACCAATGTTATAACCTAATTCACCAGGTGCCATAGTAAGTGTAAAAGGTCCGTTTTGTGTTATTATGCCTTCTTTTTTGATAGACCCTGGTCCTATATAGAATGGGGATGGGAATCTGTTTTCATTGTAAGTAATTATTGTCGTGTTATTAGATTTACTAACAAAAGCTTGCATAAGACGCTCCCAATTTGTTCTATCTGCAGACGAGTTAAACGTATATCTTAGATTAACATCTTTTTCTTCCACCAAAGAATATTCACCCCTAGCGTTTTCAGTGTATTCATCCATTTGAATATAATCGAATAATGTCAGTGATGCGTCAAAATCATTACTAACATTACTTAAATCAGCTAAAGTATCTATTAACTTTTGTAAATAATTACCTAGGTAAACCGTTGCGGTAATATTTTTATATTCTAAATTGTTACACTTATCTATTGCAACTAACTCTCTTTTAGTTATATCATCAGTAACAATAACATCAGATATTTCTCTAATATTACTAGGTCCATTATAAAGTGATTTAAAGTCATCACCAGAAGGACTAGTTACTAGGGCTGATGTTGCACCAGTTATTCTATAGTTAACACCTTCATCGTTTAAACTAAAATACTTTATATCTAACTTGTTACTAGGTTGTAACAGTTGTCTAACACCTAACTTAGTTAGATATGTTTTAAATTTACTTACACTTACTTCTTCAAAAGCCATCTCTTACTTTTTATAAATTATGGAAGACTGACCATTACTATTGTATAAAGTATCGTCAGAACTCCCCTGAATATCTGTTATTATTTCAGGTTCAACGTCAAGTTGGTAATTAACTCCTTCATCACTAAAACCAAAGTATTTAATACCTAAGTCACCGTCTAGAATAAGTTTTTTTTTACCATAATTAGTTAAAACCAACTTAACTTTAGTATTTATATTAACAAATGCCATTAAAAATCTAAAGCTATTTCTAAAATTATTGTTGTTGTATTAGTTTTCTCTATTGGTGTTATAAATTTACCTATAGCAACTAAATTACCATTACTATCATAAATACCTAATTCTGAAATATGAACATTTTGACCACTTCCGTTGTAGGTTGGGTTTTGTGAGAAATTAAACTGATTTGGTGGTATCACAAAATCAAATTGTGTTCTATATTTTCTTATTAAACCTGAAGCTTCTAAATTACCATAGAAAAATTTCTCATCCCCAAATTGTAAAATATCTGTTTCACCATTTTCAGGTATATTCAAATAATTATGTAAATTAAATGTTGTCCCACTATTTGTATATAAATTCTCTGTAATAGTAAAAGTAGTGTTTTCTAAATCTAATGGGTCAATTCTATTACCTACTACATGACCATTAATAGATGATGTATAATCTATTTCTACCCAATTAGCTGGGTCAGGATTAGTTCCTAAAGCTACTTTTTGAACTAATATTTTAAATGTGTCTGCGTACCATCCTGTACCACCTGTTAATTTCATAAAAGGCAGTTGTCCTGTTGGGAATGTAATATCTATATTTTTTCTAGAAGAGTCTGGATCACAAACTTCACCTTGACTATATTTAACACAAGTTATGTTTTGACAAGGTAAACCTGTTGTGTAACCACTTGTACTTTCTAACATATAAGTAACATAAACATCTTCTGTTTGACTAAAGAATCCGTTTGTGTTAGTAGTTAAACCATATTCTAAGGTTGGTAAAGTCCAATTTCTATTTGACTTATAAGATAAAGCGGCAACCAATTCTTGGTCATCAATTGTTATAGTTTGTAAATCAGGGAAAATTCTACCCACAGTAACTGATGGGGTATTAGGATCAACCAAATCAAAATATTTAATTTGTGTTACACCACCATTAAGTGTTACCGATTTTGTACTACCTGTTGCGATGAAATCATACCCGATTAAATCTGCTGTACCAGAACCTGAAAAGATAGCTCTATGCCACATTAAGGTTGGCATTTTCAATATAGGACTTTCATTTATAGTAGTATCGATATAAAACTTTTCACCATAAACTAATTCAGGTCTATTAGAACAAGTTTCTCTATTTGAGTAGTGGATAATAGATATCGAGTTTACATATTCACAAAAACCTGTATCTACCGTATCCCCTGTAAGGTCTTGTTGTAATTCAGATGTATAACCATAGTATTCTTTAGGTCCAACAAAAGACTCTGAACCATAAAACTCAAAACCTTCATAAGTTGTTGGATCTACCCCTGGCATGTTATATGTCCAAACATTATTCATGTTCCAAACTGAACCACCAGAATATAAACCTGAATCAAATAACAAATTGCTATCAGGGTAAAAAATGGTCTGTGCCTGATTAGTAGACAAAGAACTACTAAAGTCAGGTAAATTTCTATCTACCTCAATTGTTAAAGTATTTGCTGATGCTGTCCCTGATAATGATTGTACTTTATACCATAAATAAGGAACAGGAACGTTTAAATCTATTGCCCAACTATTTTGTGGTAAAGTTAAATCTGGGTTAGACATTTTAACTACAACTAAATCACCAACAGAAGGTTCTGTATATCCAGAAACATAATTAGGTCCTTGAATTAGATTAACGATATTAGTTCCATTCATACCTGTAATAGGAATTGTCATGTTAGGTTCTAATACATAATCTGTAGTTGTAAAAGCACTATACTCAATAGTGGAAGCTGTTAAAACATAATCAAAAAACCCTTTTTCAGGTGCTTCTACTATTGTTGTTAATAGTATTGGGTCTAATTGATTTATACTAACATCTGGTGTTACGGCTGTTGAAGTCGGTAACAAAGGTGTTTTTAAATCAGGTTGTACTGATTTTGCCTTTAACACATTTTGTAATGCTATATTATAGTTTGGTCCTAAAGTGGTATAATCTACTTCAGAATCACCCAAACGATAAGTGGCAAAATTTAATAAACCCACTGATAAAAGTTCTCTACCTTTATCTGTTAATCTAGCGTTAACAAACGCTCCTGTATTTTTACTTATATAACTCATTTCCTATAAATATAATCTTAGTAAGAATTTATTTCATTATTAGTATAAAATTTACCTGTTTTACTAGTATTATATGTGTTAAATATATTACCTAATAGGCCAGAATAAACCTTATTACTAGTCACTCTCCATATATAATTTTTATTTGCTTCTAGTGTGGTTGGGATTGTTATAGAATATCTACTAACACCATCCTCATAAGAAACATTTACTTCTGTTTTACCTGTTGAACTAAAAGTTGAATCAGTTAATTCTGTTACCTCTACCAAAAATTGTCCATCCACCCTGTCGTTAACTACTATTGGTGTTATTGTATCCCACTCTAATATTGTATCGGCATTAACTAAATCATAATCACCACTTAATGAACCATCAGTAACATAAACTAAATATAAAATATCACTAATAGTTAAATTAATACCATCAAAAATAATTCTATTATTAACAGATGTGCTAATATAAAAATCTAAACCATAAGTTAATTTAATACCATTTAGGTAAAGAATAATATTTTCTGCTTCGTCAGGTTGAAAATCTAAATAATATTCGAACTTATTTTGGTCGGTGTTGTAATAAACTTTGTCTGTTGTTGTTACACCTGACGTAACACCTGAAGTTACTGCTGATAAAATTTCATATTGTTCAGAATAAATGGTGTCAATATCTTCATCACAATCAACATAAGTTGCTGTTATAATGTCTTTATTTAAAACAAGTGGTTGTGTTAATTGAATAATCGTGTCTGCACTAATAGTATAATCATCAGTACTTAATGTAATACCATTAACTGATATCATTAAAGAATTAGGTGAAGGAACATTACTAATACTGAATAAAGTACTACTAGGTGAATTAATTGTTAGTTGTTCTACAATTAATCGACACTGATTGTCGGGTTCTATTTTAGTTGGGACCCCAAAAACATAAGTTTCATCGGGTTCGTTTTGTGGTCTTTCTCTTCTAACTACTGTTAATATTTCAGGAGTTTGTGGTTGTGGTTGTGGGAAAGGCCCTAAAATAGGTTCACTAGGGTCAGTTAATGCAACAAAATAAAGGGATTTATCATTATCATACCTATATTTTAAATTAGGTTCGATATATTTTGTTTTCTTAGAACATTCTTTTCTAAAAAAACTAAAATTACTATTTAAAATATATTCTTGGTCACCACTAACAAAATCAAATAAATCAGTACCAGAAAAACCACTATTAGTTATAGCTGAAAAAGAAATAGAATTCCTATAAACCCTTCTTTTATTAAAATTTTGTTGGTC
>Ga0180433_10011668_pt1 | contig 10394 bp, 15 predicted proteins | sample SS_ome_8_FD_132980 | JGI IMG/M metagenome (GOLD analysis project Ga0180433, IMG submission 132980) | Hypersaline lake sediment archaeal communities from the Salton Sea, California, USA - SS_1_D_1 metaG | ecosystem: Environmental > Aquatic > Non-marine Saline and Alkaline > Hypersaline >...
CCAAAGTACATCTTTCAGATGCTCTATAAAGTCATTAACTCGCTTCTGTACTTCTTGTGGTAGTGCTTTGCCATTGTTATTTTTTAGGGTAATCATGGGTTAGGGGGGATAGAATTATGAAGCTGGGGAATCAAGTTCTTTACTCAGGCTTGCCTTGGCAGCCTCAAGATCAGCTATTGCCTTATCTGCCGTTTCAGGTGTCCAGCTTCCACCGTAGTGCATAAGTGCCTTGCCGTAGTCTTTGCCGAGTTCAGCACAAAGCATTCGTATCTTGTGTACGTCCTCAGCGGAGGCAAGTTGCTTTTTTGGCGCTTCCTTTGTCGCTTTTGGACTGTTTATTGCAAGCTGCATTTCATCTGCACTGGCGACTTCTGCATCTATACCGATGCCGAAATTGGCAAGTGCCCTGCCCCACGCGGAGGTATTCCCTGTAATCCAGACTTGACCATTCTGCTTTGCGACCCAAGTTCCATTTTTGGTTGTCGGACACCAAACGTCGTGAGGAGGTAGATTGCGTGTCTTGATCTCACTAGCGTATGATCCGTTGGTTGAGTGTATTGGGAGAATGTAGATTGGCTTTGTCGCATTATCGGCAGTTCTTGTTGTGACAATGCCAGTCTTAATGCCGAGCCTTGCGCACGCAACCTGCATAGCTTCAATGAGATATCGGTCAGTTTTCCCTATTGCTCTTCCATAGCCATCTGCCGCCATAACCGCAGTGTAGAAGGCGTGTGTTTCGCTAATGCTCATCTTGCTTATCGCTGAAGAAAGGTCGATACTTGTGCGTATCTTGAATATACCAAGGACACGCCTGACTTCATCTGCCTGTACCCTCCATATTCTACTGTCAAGCCAGCTTGGTTTTGGCGCTGGAGTTTCCTTGTAATCGTATCCAAACAACCGCTCTAGCTGTTCAAAGTTATGCTCCTTGCTCTGCTGAACTTCTGCACACTGCGGGAGTCCTGTGTCTCCATATTTGATGTGTCCGTCCGAGAAAAGCCAGCCTAGTCGTGCAGCATCATCTGTATCTCCAGTTCCATAATCAGCTTCCTTTGCGGACAGAATTAGCTTATCGCTAGCTTTAAAGTTGCAAGCTTCGGTTAGTTCGTATCCCCCTTCGTGGTTTGTGGTGACCCATTTATGCTGAGGTGTACAGATAGCTTTGAACCTAGATGTAGAAAGCTCAACAAGTGGTTGATTGTCGAATTTGCTCACTTTGAGCAGTGGCGACCATTCAAGTAATTGCGTGTCAGTATTCAATGTCAATACATCCTCGTTCAGCTCCAGCTCGTAAAAAAAGCGGAAGCCATTGCGAGTGAGGATTTGTGTATGAAGCGGCACACATTCAGCATTCTCAACGTGGCTTGTGGCATTCACGAAGGAACCTTTGTCGTTCCGTCGTTCGTACGCTGTACCTGTAGCAACAAGCTCATTCTTATCGTTGCGAATCACGGCACGAATAAGTGCAGTTTCGTCGTTCACTGCGACTAACTCTGTTTCCAGTGAGTAAGCGGGGAACTTCTCACGAAAGTATTTCAGACGTTCGTTCACAGTAACGTACTGTTTGCCTTTGATCGCAACTGTTTTAAGTGTAGACATAACAATAGGGGGAAATTAAATACTCTCGTTGTAATCATGACACTCAGGCCGATCATCGGAGAAGTCGCCGCCGTTTGCTTCAAATTCTGTTAGTACGCAGTCTCCGCACTTGTCTCCTTCCCATTTTTTAAGTGGTGCGCCGCAGATAATGCACTTAGTAATCATGCTTCAGAAAGTAAAAGGACAAAAATAGCGAGAAATGCCAAGTAGTAATACAGGAAGAATCTCATCGCTGTGTGTGGAGGCGATTGGCAATATCCATAAAACGCTCTCGCTGTTCGTCGGACATGCCAACAGTCTCGGCAATAGCGTCAAGGTTGTGCTGGTGCTCCTGTGTTTCAAGAGCTGCCAGATAGACTTCTTTCATAGCGGACATAGTGAGGAGGGGAAAAGTATGTTTGTATATTACAGGACTGAAAGTAACTTTTCAAGTAATAAAACTTGCTTTTTTACGATTGTGGTCGGTCTTCAACAAACATGACATTTTTCTTTTTTACTTCCTCAACAATGCGAATTTCACTATTAAGTTTTCCCTGCATGGCAAGGCGGTACACAGTGTTTCTGGATGTGTTGTACTTTTCTGCGTAGTCTTTAACAGAGATCATGGCAAATACTATAAGGTAACTTTTCACCCTTTGCAAGTATTAAACATAAGCCCCCAACTCCACAAGGGAGCTGAGGGCTTGCTGCTTGGTGCAGCGTGCTTACTGTAAACTAATTCCAGTAAGCAAGCACACTACAAAACTGATCCTTGGCGTACGCTGCCGCCTGTACTTGATTCTCTGTCTGGTTAATCGTGCTGTACACGTAGTCTGCATCAGCACAGCCGTTTGCAGCAGCAGAGAACCAGAACGGGAATAGGAATGTGGACATTGCCACGGACGCAATAGCGCGTTTCATAAGATAAGGGGGGGAAAGAACAGTTATAACTTATTCGTTGAAAGTAACATTGTCAATCATAAAATGCTAATACATTTTGCAGCCATGCATTTGCCCTATCGTTACCAGACCAACGACGTGCTAAATGTAAGTCAGGCATACGCTTGTAGTACGTCGTCCACACGCGCACGCAATCCTCAATACTCTCTTCTGGATCACTGTAGCGTACGAACGTACTATTTCTTTTTATGCCTACACAATTATTATGTGTAGCACCGACACCCGTAGTACAAGAGTTTGTTTCATGTCTGGCTATCGCTTTACACAGCCTGTAAACATCATACTCGGCAACGGGCTGTGGCGTTACCGCTGGGTAAAAGATTCTACTGCTTTGTTGTTCTCCCAGTTGTACTTGTACCCGTAGGCATTCAGTATGCCAGTCTGCACAGCATTGTTCTCCTTGCGTCGGTTCCATTCCTCGACAATAGCACGATGCTTCGCAATATAATCTTGGTTCGCACGAATCGCTTTCTCTGCAAATATCACTGGTTCGGGGGGTGATGTCTCTGCCAGTGCCGAAGACACAAAGCCATAGACCAACCCCGCCGAGAAGAAAATACAGAAAGTGCCGATGATGATTTTGTATTTGTTCATAATGTTGGGGGGAAAAAGATATGAACATACCTAGTATAGCAAAAGTTACTTTAATAGACAACCCTTATTTTCTGCTCTCTACCGCTCTTGCCTAGGCGTCCCCTCCTTGGGGAGTAAATAGAGAGCAGAAAAAAAAGGTCATCGGCTGGAAATAAACAAACGCACGTCTGTGTCGTAATAATTAGTTTCTCCGTTTTTATACGCAGACATTGTTTTTCCGACCATAAACTCCATAAACTCATCCCACGTTGCAATATCTTTTATGAGCCGTCGCACTTGCTTTTCAGTCATGGCGCAAAGAGGGAAGCAGTTGTGCAATGCGTAATTTCAAATTTTCATCTGTAACATTATGATAACACTCTCGGAGTAATTTTTCTGCTTTTAGATACGCAGTAATTTCTACCTCGGATACTATTGTTTCAATATCTGGCGGTTTAACTTCACGCATAATCAAGACAGTTATTAAGAATAAACTCGAGTATATCACATTCGGAATATTGCGAAGCGTATTTCTCTATAGCGTCTAGAGAGAAGCCTGATTCTTTTAGCATGTGTTGTGCAAGATGTTCTGTCATATGTAGTGGCCGAGCAAACGTACTGCTGTTTCCGCGATTGTGTTAGACTTCTGCCTAACGGTTTAGAGAAATAGCACACGGAATGCCAAGCTAAAAGTAACTTATTACACATATTCACGCAAGGCAACATATTTTCATTGCCAGTTCACAGTTACTTTGTACAATACACTTATGCCTAAAACGCCACTTGTTTGTTCACAAGAAGAAAACGAACGCTGGGTCCAAGCAGCAAAGCACCAAGGTCTGCCGTTACACGCATGGCAGCGTACAGTATTAAACACGCACGCGGATATTGTATTGCAACGACCATGTGCAAGTTATGCACAAAGCAAATGAAATCACCAACACAACTTTCTTTGGCAGAAATGCGAAAGCGTGGGTATGTGTGTGAAGTCACTGAGCATTGGTGTCCATTCTCTAAACGTAGAAAAGATCTTTTTGGTGTAATAGATATTTTGTGTGTGTCAGAAACAGACCTTATAGGCGTGCAAACTACTTCAGGAGCCAATCACTCAGCAAGGAAGAAAAAAATCGCTGAGAACGAAACTATGAAGCTCTGGCGCAAACATGCAAAAATAGTTCTGCACTCGTGGAAGAAATACAAAAACAGGTGGACACTAAGGGAAGAAGATTTGTAGTGGCGGGATTCTTTCAGAGCAGAGATCAACCTGCCCTATTACCCGCAATCCTATTGTGAACTGAAAGAGTAATATTTTCGGATACTTCCCCGCAGGTTGTAGTCCCATCTAGGGGAATGCCTTACGCCTTCACATAAAGCGTTGTTCGACCACACTACGCAAATATTATTTAAAAAAACTTACTTAATGTAAAGTAGTTTTTTACTACTTTAGAATTTGTGACAACTCCCTCCGATAAATCAGAGGGTATTCCCGCTCCCGTCATAATTGTCAACTTTTTACAAAATAGAAAAGAAAACTCCAAAATGATATGCAAAATGGTAACGGCTAGTAGGAAGTAAATATTAAAATCTGTAAATATACTCTGCTACACCTTAAGAGCGTGTTAAGGTATAGTGTATGGTTGATGCAGCACAGCGTATTCTGTATAGGCAGTATTGACGGGGACACACAGGCTGTGTTGCAACTTTTTGTGTGTTCCCGCCAGTGCTGCTTTCACAGAATAAAATGAAAGAAACTTATTACTTTCAGCACGACTATAATGCAGCAAACGACGAGAAGTTGTTAATGCTTCGTGCTGAGTATGGCGCAGAGGCATACGGTGTATGGTGGATGCTTTTGGAAAGCATGGCGATGGCTTCAGATAGCTCAATTCATAGGGTGGCTATAGGGGGGCTATCGCTAGGCTATGGCGTGGCTAAAGGTAGGCTAACCGAGATTGTCGACTATTGTATAGGGGTTGGACTACTAAAAGAATCGCAAGGTGGAGCCATTTTCTCTCCACGGATGATGCAACATAAGGCGGTACGAGAAGAGCTAAGTAAAGCAGGGAAGCGCGGAGCAGAGAAAAGGTGGAATCTAAGCCAAGAAAATAGGGTGGCTAATGGCAAAGGAAAGGAAAGGAAAGGAAATAATAAAAAAGAAAGTAAAAAAGAAAAAAAAGATTTTGTCGGCACTAGCGTGCCTACACCCTCCCAGCAAGCTCGAGACTTTTTCAACCGCCCCGAGATGAGACAGCAGTACATCACAAAAGCTGTGCAGTCTGGTTACAACCAGCGTGTACTTGAAACTGAGATCAATAAGTTTGTATCGTACTGGACAGAGCTAAACAAAAGCGGAACCAAGCAGCGGTGGGAGACAGAGAAAACATTTGAAGTGATACGCAGACTATCAACATGGCTTAACAGATCATCCCAATACTCCTCATGAAAAACTTGTTTCAACACTTGTCGCCTAACGTGCAAATGGGAACAATCACACAGATGGTTGCCACTACAGGAGATAGTTATGATCTGTTGCTTGATATGTTTCAAGATGAAAACCTGTATTTCGTTGAGGGTGTTTCTGATGAAGCGGCAGAAAAGCCAAGGGTGAAGGACTGCGACATTGCACGGAAGTCGCACACTGCAATCGACATAGATTATAGGTCAAGGCATCCCGATTGTACCGACGATGACATCATAAGCGCAGGGAGAAAGCTCAAAGAAACATTGGATGCTTCGCCAAGTAGTTTCCAGAATTATCACTCAATCGTTTTTACTGGTAACGGTCTACATGTTCACTACGTTGGAAAGCCTGTACAGATCACAGACAAAGCAATCTGGTCACAGGGCATGAAATTGTTTATCGAGCAGTTTGCAAAGAAAATAGGGTTTGAGGAAGAAATAGATCGCGCATGTCACAATGCATCGCGTTTGTGGCGCGTCCCCGGTAGCTACAACTGCAAGCATGAGAAAAAACTCGTTCGTGAATTATTTGCGAAGGAAGCGCATTTTGATTTGAGCTTGATTATCAAGGCTGGCGAACTCCCGAAAGAATCCAAAAAGTTTTCCCCGGTTAAACACAGACTCATTTCCGCTGCCACAGGCGGTGCGTATGACCAGATACAGGCAATACCGATTGAAGATATTGTCTGCCAAATCCACGGTTGGGAGTTTGATGGCAAGAACTTTCACAGCAACGGGAAATCAGACAACAAAGGCATATTTAAGCCAGAGACAGAAAACTATGTTGTTCATGTCGGTACGCCTCATGTGTCGAATGACAAGGACGGGTACAGACCGTTTGAATTTGTAAAACAGCATTTTAAGTTTTCCAATGCAGAAACATTTGCGTGGTTTCGAGAGCGTTATACATACCTGCCAAACGATAAGTCTACCGTGAAGCAGGATTTTATTACTTGGGAGGAACTTGCAGAAGTTGCGCAGAGAGAGAAATTCTCCATGCAAAAAGACAACGTTTGTAAGTTCGGCATCAGTGCTCTTGACGAGTGTTTGGGTGGAATAGTGCCTACTGATCTTGTAGTTGTTGCTGCACCGTCTGGACAAGGAAAGTCTGAATTGCTTATGAACATTGCAGTAGAGAACTCCAAGAAAAAAACCGTATTGTACTATCAGCTTGAAATGGACAACACGGCACCGATTAACCGCATGGCGCTTAAACTTGCAAACGCAAAGGGTGCGGATATATCTGCTGCCAAGTTCCGTGTGAACGATCTCACTGATACGCAAAGAGAAATATGCAACGAAGCGTACAGGGAAGTTGCGAAGAAAGCCGACAGGCTTATTTTGTACAACGGCGACGCGCTAACGTTTGAGGATTTTTCCCGCACGTTTTCAGAGAACAGCGAAGTGGATTTGATTGTCATTGACCACCTCCACTATTTCTCGATGGATGATGGCGACAACATGTCAAATACCCTTGGGAAAGTCATGCGCGGAATACGAAGCATAGTGAAACGCGCAAAAGTTCCTGTTGTGCTTGCATCACACTTACGGAAACCAGCAAAGCCAAACGAAGAGCCAACACAGCATGAGCTTTTCGGCTCAAGCAACATTGCGAAGGAAGCGACGAATATTATTTTGCTATACAAGCACAATGAACAAACGGTAGTGAAGATTGAAAAATCCAGAGACACCGGAGAGCAGAGAAAATTTGTGGGCGCATTTAACCAGCAGACCAGAGAGATTGAAAACCTGAAAGAATTTTTTGATACGCCAGAGGAAACTGTTATGCCTACAAAACTTCCCGACTTCTCATGAATGATTTTGCGCATACATTTCAGCGGCAATGCAAGAAATGCGAATCCCCCTCCCTTGCATTCCAAATTGTCTTTTTCAAAAATCCTGCATACAAAACAACAAAAGACCCAAAGTGGGCATTTCACATCAAAAGAACATGCGTTGATTGCGGTGCGTTTAATGGCTTTGAAAAGCAAGAGCCTGAACTAATGCAGTACCTGAGTAATATGGCTCTTATGGATTTCCTCCCCACAGATCGTGATACATAAACTCCCATCCCTCACTGGCAGAGACTACCCAGAAGAACTGCGCCAGAAGAAATTGGCAAGTAAACGCTACAAAAATAGACAAAGGTGCATGGAAACAGAATCATGTGACTGTAGACTCTGCACTGGTAGGCTCTCTCGCTTGCAGAAATAGCCCTAGAATCAATTTAAATGTCTTATAGGTATAATGACGCTACACGAAAAAAATAAACGCTTAAAACGCAAATAAATATGTAATACAGACAGCAACAATACTGCAAAACATTCTATGTTTTAACACAAGTAATAAATCGTGACATTTTTATTTTATGCAATGATAGTCTTATCCCCAGTGGATGACTCACTGTTGCCAACGCGCAAAGAGGACGTTGACTGGGCTACAAGAGACGGTGCTTGGGAGGCGTTAGTAGAATGTGCAAAAGAAGATGCTATTGAGATATTCGACAAACTAAAGCATCACGGCAAAGACGCTTTCCGTGAGAAGTTTTTACGCGGAGGAGAGGAGTACGGCGTATATGATCCTGCATCCGTCCACACGAAAGCAGAGAAGATTGGAGAATGCTTAGACATCATCGGCTACACGCTTATGGATTTTCACAAACTATAATGCCACCAGTAAAAGCTACGGCGATTCCAAACTTTGTTGTAAAACGAAGCAAGGGCATTATTTCATTAGAAATTCCACTAGAGAAAAACAGTAGTTTTGAGCAATGGTTTTTTATTATCAGCGATCAGCATTTTGATTCTACGCATTGCGACAGAGACAAAATGAAACAAGATTTAGAAACAGTCGTGAAAAGAAAAGCTATTATACTTTCCGTTGGAGATTTTTTTGACATTATGGGAAGCAAGAAAGACCCGCGCAGTACAAAATCAGAATTACGGCCAGAATACTTAAAGTCCGATTATTTTTCTTGTGTGATAGATGACGCTGTGGATTATTTAGACAAGTACGCAAAATACATAGCGATCATGTGCCAAGGCAATCACGAAACAGCTATTATAAAAAATAACGAAATAGATATTTTACACCATCTGGTTGCACGATTGAACGACAAAGCCAAATCACAAATAATACAGGGAGAGTATGAAGAATTTGTGCGTGTGTCGTTTGTAAGCAACTCAGACAATAAGTACAGCAAAATGTTTTATCTTAATCACGGTTGGGGTGGAGCGTCACCAGTAACAGGCGGTACTATCCATCACCATCGTGTCGCAGAGTATGTAAAGGCAGACATTATTTGCATGGGCCATCTCCACACTACACAAATAGACGAACGCATGTACTGGGAGCCAAACAATCAAGATACAGTACTAGAGAAATCACAATTATTTATACGGACAGGAGGTTACAAGAAAGGCAGAGTAGCAGGAGAAACTACATGGGAGACTGTGAAAGGAATAAAACCAAAACCGCGCGGCGGTATATGGCTGCGTTTCTATTGGGATTGTCTTAATAGCAATCTTGCATGTGAAGCTGTAAAACCGACATTTTGACAATTGCATTTTCGTAAAGAATATTTCACGATTTCAGCATGTCCGTCGTCGATACATCGAACCTTATGGATGCGGTGATTGATCTGGTGCATTTACTTGTAAAAGAAAAGGCACTGCATGAAGACTGTTCGGAGGAGACGGCATTAGCATATGTGCTGCATGAAATTGCAAACCGTTCTACGTAAAACGCAAAGCTAATTGATTGCGCGGAAAGTAACTTCCGCTATTATTTTATAGCTTACTTTCCCCTCCTTACTATGCCAACACTGACACGACGACGGCTGCAATACGTAGAAACGCCACAACGAAAATCAAAAAATTACGTAGAACGCCTAGCGGATTCTATCGGTTCTCTCTGGTCTGCTAAAAAAAAACTGGAAGCAGAATGGGAAACCGCACGAAGACTCGCACTGGAAACAGCGGAACTGGAATTTTCTGGCGACGAATACAAAGTACAAGTGATTCCACAAGATCGTTTGATCTTAGACAGAGCAAAGCTAGAAGAATTTTGCGCAGCCGAAGGCATAGATATTTGTGCTTTTGAAAGGATGAGCCATTCTATTCAGATTCGTGTTTCACGGGTGTAGCATATTGTTATGCCTACAAGAGAACTGCAAAAGCTCGTAGACTCCCTACACCCGTTCATGCAGAGATACGCAATGGTGATACAGAATAACAATCCTCCTATTGCTACCGTAGACAACACGGGACACTTAGAGTTTCACGAACAATCGCCTGTTGATATTTCAGACACTTTGGCAGATGTTGTAGAGGCATACGTAGAATTTCAAGAATCACTGAAACCAAATAAGGTTCCCATAACAGAAGCATAACTGCTATACTAACAACATACCCCCACACCACTATGCCAGCTCCGAAAAAGAAAAGTTCACGCAGAATCAGCAAGCCAAAAGGCTACAGCATCAAAGGGAAAAAGCGTGCTCGTATGAAGAAAGGTCTACCCCCAAGGCTTATATAATGGTCAATATTTTAGAATACATAAACGGCAACGGTGAAGTCCTCCAGATTAACCAAAAGGAAGTTTACACAGAACAAGGGCAACAGCGTATACGCGAACACATGGGGGATATTTACGCACAGCTCGATACTATTGTGAACGGCCAGAAGGAAGGTGAAGCGTTAGAGGGCTAATCTTGTGTTTTACTGTAATAAGTATATATTAGGGTTATGGGAAAAGAACATGTCAAATCGCAGGTAAAAGGCAATAATCCAAAAGGCAAAGGCGGTTTCCAAGATCATCCAGAG
>Ga0180433_10011669_pt1 | contig 10394 bp, 3 predicted proteins | sample SS_ome_8_FD_132980 | JGI IMG/M metagenome (GOLD analysis project Ga0180433, IMG submission 132980) | Hypersaline lake sediment archaeal communities from the Salton Sea, California, USA - SS_1_D_1 metaG | ecosystem: Environmental > Aquatic > Non-marine Saline and Alkaline > Hypersaline > Sediment...
TGAAATAGGAGTGAATACGAATTGGTTCTTTTATAAAAACTGTAGTTTTTATGCCAATATCGTGGGATCAGTCGCATATCAAGAATTTAAAATCTCAAATGATGTTCCTGATTATTGGAATGATCCTACTATTAGAGTAAGGTCAAAATTTACGAAAGATAGATTCACACCCAATCTTGATTTTGCTGTAGGCTTTGAAGGGAAAACTGATTATATAGATCGTTCCTTTATGTTGAAGTTTTTACTCGGTTATGAATTTTTTATCTTTTTCGATCAGATAAAATTTGCAACCATACAAAATTACTTCCATCCTTATACCGGAAATGTCGATCTATCTTATAGAAATATCTTAGAAACTACAAATGTGATTCTGCATGGACTTACAGCTTCTGTAGAAGTTGCTTGGTAAGATTATTCTTACTTATTTGAAAAAGGCTTGCTACTTGTGTAGCAAGCTTTTTTTATGGATAAAAGCTATTATAACTTATACCGTAGAAGTTCTTTTTAAAGTTTTGCTGAATGATCTCAAAAAACTGCTCTGGCTCTAAAGTCATACCGCTCATTTTGACGTCATATAAAATATTGCACCTTATATCTATCCAGAAAATATTTCGTTTATCGATGAGCTTTCTTAGTAAATATTCTTGATGTTTTATATAAAGATCTTCTTTTTTTGATGGATTAAAGTTTATATAACAAAGAGAAAGTTGTGTGGCTGCGGCTTTGATTGCTCTAAAGGGATCTAAAGAAACACCATAGATATTTTCGATGTTAAAAAAGCCACCATCGATATTAGATGCCCATCCATCATAAAGTGTATTAAAGACTACTAAAGCAAGAGGATCCCAATTATTATAAATTAAAACGTTACCAATAGCTGGAGTAGTTCCATCAACCATTCCTTCTAATCTTTTTTGATTTTCAAAGGTAAATGTATCTTTTAAATTGCCGCCAATGAGACTGCCAACATTTATAAAGTTTATAACAAAACCTGCACTTGTAGATAAAGTTCCCATATTGTCTTCTGTAATATGCCAATTGTTCGTGGTATTGGGCCCGAAAAGGCTATTAGAGCTTTGATTTCCTATCCCGAAAAGATTAAAGGATGCAACTGTAAATGTAGCTGTATTATTAAAATAGCAGCTGCCAAGTCCTGTTTGTCCAATGAATGCTGTTAGTGGCACATTTGTTAAAGTGATAGCATCATTGCAGGTTAAATCTTTGCCTTTAACAGTTAGAGAAGAAAAATTTATAGCAGGGGAGACATTTTGCATATAGATGGAATTAGCCCCATCTTCTCTCCCTACAATTAATCCAGGAGTTCCTGTTTTAATTTGTCCAAGTATGGCGTCAGTAAAATCTAAACCTAAGCCTGCATCACCAAAATAAATAGGCTGATTTGTAGTTCTTGGAAGAATAGTTACTAAACCAGAATTACCTGTTGTTTCAATAGCGTAATTTGAAGGATCGAGAAGAATGGTGTCACAATGAAGTGTAATAGGAGCTACAGTAGTGGCAGAGCCAATTTTTCCAGCATCTACATAAATATCTGTTCCAGTTCCTCTTCCTTGTCCATAAATATCAATCGCTGCAGAAGGGGATATGCATCTAAACTCACCACCTAAAGAATAAAAGCCGTGGCTATTGGTTCCACCAGCAATAGCTTTTAGTGTAACCGTTCCAGAGGTAGAATTAATAAAACTATTTGTTCTTTTATAAATACCATTACAAGTACCTGTTCCATAAATGCTGCCATAACCTTCTAAAAATATTGATCCGACATTTGTAGAAATGGTGGAATTGTTAGATAAATATATTCCATAATTATTAAAAGAAGTTCCTTTTGCGGTTCCTTTCATGTAAATGTTGCCGGTGCCGATCGATGAAATAATACTATCACCACAATAAATACCCCAATTAGAATCACTTCCTGGCGCTCCAATTCCAGTAATGTTAATATTTCCTTTGCCAGTTGAGGTTATTTCACTACCACCTATGTTTGCGCCATAACTGCCAGAGCCAATTTTATCCCTTGCTTCAGCATAAATATTTATAGGACCGTCTTTTGTTCTAATATAACCATCAATAAGGCCAAATGAATAATTATTTTGGATGTCTCCATAAGCTCCGTATGCAAAAATATTTATAGGTGCTGTCTCTTTTGATTCGATGATGGCTTGAAGGTCTATGTATATTCCTTCACCATTTCTTCCAAATTGACTTTCACTTTTTCCAATTAATGTAATAGCCCCTTTTGAAGATGTAATATTTGTATAAGGAGGTATTTCGTAGTTCACACCGGATATATAGATTCCAACGTTACCGCCTCCAGGCCCGCTAATGCCTTCTAAAGTAATAGGAGCTATGCCAGTGGATTCGATTGTAAAGTTATACCATCCAAAGCCCATTGTTATTCCGTCGTTATAATTTGAAACACTAGCAGCATAACCTCCACCAATTCCTTTAATATAAATAGCTCCATCGACAGATGAGATTTTACCTTGCTCTAATATCATACCTCTCATATTGTCAACTGCTGTGTCTTTCGCATATCCCTCAAGTGTGATTGTTCCCCCAGTTACAGCTTTAGAATTGATTTCAGATAAATGCTCCAGATGCAGACCAATAGGACGATCGGTAAATACGGAAAAAGATCCTCCACCATTACCAATTAAATGAATATTTCCCATGCCTGAAGATTCAATCGTGCTATTATCAACCCAAAGTCCTTGTCTGCGTGAAGCTATTCTAGCATCACCTTGCATAAAGATATTACCGTTTTGAGAGGCTACTTTAGAGTTTTGGATGTATATCCCTTGTGATGTTGCTGTAGAGTCTCTGCCGGTGGCTTTTAATGAAATATTTCCGTTCAAAGTTGTAAGTAATGATCCATTAAGATGAATACCTCTAAAAGTCCCTGTTGTTGTACCTGCTGTATTTGCTTGGAAATCTATCGCATCAAAAGTGTTGCTTCCATGGTATGTATTTCTAATGTTTGCAGTTACGTCGATGTTTCTCGGTGTAATAATTTTTAGACAGGTTGGAGCTGACCAAGTAATGGGATAAGAAATAGTAACAATACCAGTACCAGCACCCGCGCCTGTAACATCAATAATAATATTATTAACATCCAAAGCATATCCAAGTGCTAGATAATTTATATTTGCAGGATTTGCTCCTGTAAAAGTATAAGAATAAGGATCGGGAAATGCTGGAGGGGGAATTGGTAAATTGATTCCACTATTAACAGCATTGGTAATATTTAAATCTATAGGATCAAAAAGTAAAGTACCTGTTTTTCCATTTTCAGCGGATGTATCAATCTTTCCATTTGGCTCAAAAATGCCATGAGAAGACACTTCTACAAAACCGCCATTGCCGTTTTCTTTACCGCCTTTAGCGGATATATTTCCATAGAATTGATTCAGTTTCTCTCCCCATAAAATAACTTTACCACCATCTCCATTTATGTTTGCATTAGCATTGATCGTTACGTCAGAAGAAATAAATACAGCATTAGCATTTTTAATAAGGGGATTTTCTCCTTTATAATCTCCTCCTATTAAAATAGTGCCACCTTGGAAATCTGAGCTTACATCTATATTTGCACTTTCAACTAGTTGAACATATTCTCCAAGAATATGAACAGCAGCTTTTTCACCTATAAGATTACCGCTCACTTTTACGATTCCTCTATCAGCGCTTAGAATAATTTGCCCATTTTTCTCTTCAATTGTATTCGCTTGAATAACTCCTTCTTGATTGATAGCAAGAGAAAATATATCTCCACCGTTAGCTTGTAAATCACAAGAGATAGCTTCAATTTTACCTTTTTGATCAATAGATCCTATCCCTGAGATCTTTACAGCTGTTTTCTCATTTTCTTTTATAAGAACAATTTCTTCACCCGCTAGAAGATATGCTTTCCCATCAGATGAATATGTGTTTCCTTCATCTGTTATTTTTCTCGATATGAAAAAAACATCGTCAGATGATGCTATAGATCCTTTATGGATAATTTCACAGGTACTGTCTGATTTAAATGTAAGGCTTTTCCCATCTAAAAATTCTTCATTTGCTACATCTAGAGTTGAAACCAGAAAACCCGCTGTTTTAATTTGACCTTTAGGTCCTATTAAAATGCCATTTTGATTAATCAAAAATATAGAACCATTACTTTGAAGTGTTCCATATATTTGAGAAGGCATAGAACTCGTTACTCTGTTTAATACAGCAGAAGATGCGGATGGTTGAATAAATTTAGCTATTTCATCTTTAGCAATTGAAAAATCATCCCAATGAATAATGGCTTTTTCACTATTTTGTTTGATAGTTAGCATTTCGGATGTTCTATGAAAATCGCACTTACCTGAAACGATCTTTTCACCTTTTGGATGTGCAAAAATAAGTAGGGGACTTAGGCTGATAAGTAAAAGTCTTTTCATAATATTTTTCATAATCTGCTTTCCTTAAATTATCCTTTAAGGTGAGGGGAAAAACTTATATTTTGTTGTGCCATGATATCTTTTGAAATTTGGAACATTGATTTCAAAAGAATCTAAGGGATTTATATGTTCACCTGTTTTAAATGTTTCGTAAACAACCTCTGCTTCCATAACTGGCCCAAAGATGTGCTTTGCAAGTAAAGAGTTGCATAAAAGGAAGGTTTGTAAATTTGTATAAAGATCATCTCTTCTAGATGGATTCATATATAAATAAGAAAGGCTCATTTGTGTGGATAGAGCTGCTAATATGTGAGTTGTATTGCCAACGCCAAAAATATTTTCAATATTCATAAAACCGCTGTCGATATTTGAAGCAACGCCGTTATAAGGGCCTGTAAACTGCACAATGGCCGGTGGTGCCCAATCAGGATAAACTAAATAGTTACCCATAGCTGGGGCTCCTCCATCTACATAACCTTGCAGTAGTTTTTGGCTAGCAAAAGTAAATGTATCACTTAAAGTTGATCCAATAAGCGATCCTACATTTGAAAAATTAACAATGTATCCAGAGCTGTTTGTAAAATTGCCTGTATTCATATCTGTTATGTTCCAGTTGTTTACCGTATTTGATCCATAAAAGTTATTAGAAACGGCAAGATTGCCACCTATTAACTGAACAGTGTTTGGAATTAATTGTGTTGTATTATTGAAATAAAAATATCCAGCTCCTGCTGGTCCAATAATAGCTGTTAAATTAGCTGTCTTAATATCAATAGGATCATTCAAGGTAATACTTTCTCCTCGCAAAAACAAAGAGGGGAAAAGAGCTGAAGTAAGGATTAGATTTTGCAGTGTTATATTATGGGTGCCGTCTTCATGCCCTACATATAGGCCTGGTGATCCCGTCGCTATTTTCCATATTGTATCACTAGTAAGGTCTAATGTAGCTCCTGCATTACCCAGATTTATAGAAGATGTCTTTAAAATAGGTTGTATTGTTACGGAACCTAACGACCCGGTTGTTCTAACTATAGGAGAAAAAATAGGAATTAAAGAAATAGAATCTGTATTGAGTATAATTGGAGCTTTCGTTGTTGCGTCTCCAATAGTACCGGCATTTACATAAATGCCAGTTGCTGCTCCTGTAGGAATACCTGTAATATTTATTATGCCAGTAGGACCCGTAGAAAAAATCCTTCCACTTTGAATATAGAGTCCATCATTACTGGCGCCTCCTCCTGTTGCTGTAATTGTAATTGTACCTGATGTAGTGCTAATAACAGAAATATCAGCAATATCTAATCCATTAGAACCATTTCCACCATAAGTGCTGCCTGTCGCAACAATAGTAATAGAGCCAGATCCTGTAGCTGTAATGTCTGAATTATTACCCATATCAATGCCATTGCAAGCAAGTCCAGATCCTTTTCCTGTTCCATAAAGATAAATGTTACCACTTCCTTGGGACTGAATATCACCACCATTAGCACTTATTCCACTATTGCCCGTTCCTACTGAGTCTCCTCCTGTGCCGTTAAGAGTGATATCTCCTTTTCCAGTTGATCTTATGTGATCATTAATAATCTGTATCCCAATATTGGAATTTCCTGTAGCATCACCAGCTTGGCCATTAAGTACGATAGAGCCATCTTTAGTCAAAATTCGACAACTATCTTCAAGAGTTATTCCATGGTTTTGATCAGTAGTACCGGTGCCACTTCCTGTTCCAGTTAAAGTAATGTTTGCTGTTTGTAGTGATTGAATTAATGATTGTTGTCCTACGTATATCCCATAGTTTGAAGAAACATCATGAGCTGTGCTAATTCCTGTAATATTGATATCTCCATAACTACTGGTAATCGTTGAACCAGTATCAGCAGAAATAAGAACTCCAATTCCTGCATTATATCCAGAGGTTCCAGAAATATTAATCGTTCCTTGTCCAGTGGATGTCACAGTAAAATGATCCTGTCCATCTCCACCAAATTCCACGCCATGAGCTTGCAGTCCAGACCAAAAGTCCGTTCCTCCATTACCTGTAATGTAAATATTTCCATCAACTGTTGTCAGCTCACCACCTTCTAAGTCAACTCCAAATAATCTATCATCTCCAGTTGCGACGTCTCCGTAACCTATCAGAGTGATAGAGCCGCCACCAACAGCTGTAGATTTGATTTCTGATTTAACACCCACATCACTAGACGGAAGAACACGTATACCCCAAGGTCTGTCTGTTGAAGCACCGTTATAAGTGCCTCCACCTTTTCCCGTCATATGAATGGTGCCTCTGCCTGTCGTTGAAATAACAGAACTATCAACTTTAATGCCTTCACATTCTGAAAGGTGATAAGCTGTTCCTTTTAATGTAATGGCACCATTAGTTGTAGTAATGAGAGCTTGATTAGTAAGTAAAATTCCTTGCGTGCTTGCTTGATTATCTCCACCATGCCCATTTAAAGAAATATTACCATTGACAGTAGTAATCCAGGTTCCATTCATAGTAATGCCAACAAAAGTACCTGTTGTGCCGCCAGTAGTATTCGCTTGTAGATCAAAAGCAGTAAAAGATCCAGAAGGATATAGATTTCTCATATTGGCATTTATGAGAATGTCTTGGGGAGTAATAATTTTCAATGTTGTAGGCGCATACCATGTAACAGGACTTGCAATTGTAACCGTTCCAGTTCCTGCCCCTGCTCCTGACACATCGATAATTATGTTATTTACAGCTAAAGCATTTGTTAAATTAACTACATTAATATTAGCTGTGTTAGCGCTTTTAAAAGTTATATAAAAAGGATCAGGTTGAGCTGGAGGTGGGACGGGCATAATTCCATCAGTGAGATTGCTATTTGGATTGGTATCAATTGTTAAATCTATAGGATCAAAAAGAACGGTTCCTGTTTTACCGTTGGAAGCCTCTGTTGTAATGTCTCCTTCAGCAGAGAAGATTCCATGAGATGATATTTCTACAAAACCACCATCTCCATTTTCTTTCCCTCCTTTTGCAGAAATATTACCATAGAATTGATTCAGCTCATCCGCCCATAAAATGATTTTTCCACCTTTTCCTTCTTTTGTCGCGTCAGCTGTAATTTTAACATTAGGACTTGTGAAAACAGCTCTTGCATTATTTATAAGAGGATTTTCACCTTTGTAATCACCGCCAACTAAAATAACACCTTCGCCGAGATTAGCGCTTACGTCTATGTTTGCATGATCTAGCAATTGAACGTATTCACCAAGTAGATGAATGGTGCCACCTTTTTCTTTAGTTTTTGCTGTAAGCTCTCCTTGAACTTTAACAATGCCTTTTGTGGAACTTAAAACAATTTGTCCTTCTTTTTCTTCTATGCCTCTTGCATGAATAATTCCTTCTTGATTGATTGCAAGAGAAAAGACATCGCCGCCATGGGCTCTTAGATCAGCTTTTATTGCATCGATATGTCCTTTTTGATCGATAGATCCGCTACCTTTTACTTTAACAGCTGTATTTTCTCCTTCTTTGAAAAGAAGTATCTCTTCACCTGAAAGAAAATGAACATTTGTTCCTTTCGTATTGCCTTCGTCTTCAATTTTTCTAGAAATAAAAAAGATATCTCCAGAAGAGTCAATAGATCCTTGATGAATAAGTTTTCCCATAGAGTCGGATGAGAATTTTAAATTGCTTCCATTTAAAAAATCTTCATCAGTTACATCTAAAGTGGAAGCAATAAATCCAGCTGTTTTAATTTTGCCATTAGGACCAATCAAAATACCATTTTGATTGATCAAAAAGAGATTCCCATTACTTGTAAGGTGTCCATAAATGCTAGAAGGAGATTTGCTAATTACTCTGTTTAATGTAGCAGAAAAAGAAGAGGGAAGAGTGAAGTTTGCTGTTTCATCTTTAGCAATGGAAAAATCATCCCAATGAATAATCGCTTTTTCTGATCCTTGATTAACACTAAAAAGATTTCCTTCTCTTTGAAAGCTAACATCACCTTGAATTATTTTTTCACCTTTTGGATGGCTAAAAATAAATAGAGGAAACATCAAAAGCAGCACTTTAAGATTTTTAGAAATCTTAATCAGGAAATTCATGCAGCAAACTCCTTCGTTTCTATTTTTCAAAACATTTCATTCATTTAGAATGCTGCTACAAAGCCAACATGAAAGCGAGATCTATCACCACTTGTAAAAGGGCGATTCTTCATGTCGTTAAGCTGTATTCCATAATCCACTCTAAAGTTTAGATAGTCATATATGTTGTATCTAATACCTGGTCCAATCGATGCAAGAACAGTACTTTCTTTACTGAAGATTTCTTGATCCACATCATTTGCAAAAGCAAAGTCAAAGAAAAATAAAATTTGCATTTCATCTTTAAAATTGCCTTTCTTAATAATTGAAAATTTGGGGAATCGATATTCGTTTTTAATTTGAAATCCTCTGTCAGATATTATCTCATTTTCATCGTATCCTCTTACGCTAAGAAAACCACCTGAGGATAATTGTTCTGATGGCAGAAGTTTTCCACTTGTCCATTGAAATAGAGAACTAAGAGCCCATGATGTATTCCAATGAAGTGGAAATAAATGATCTATTGTCGCTCTTGCATAAAAGTAATTTGCAGAGGCTCCTGATCTTTCTTGTTCATAGTAGCGGTTTGTATTGTAATGTGTCATTTTACCTGGACTCATATAGAACGTAAGGCCGAAAAGGGTATTTCCGATACTACTTTCATTTGAAGCTTCGTATCCTATTAAGAACTGAGAAACATCAATGTAGTAATTATAAACCATAGTAAGAGAAAACGATAAGAAGTTGTTTGTTCGTTTGAAATCGTAACCTACAAAAAACTTATGCTTATACGAAACAAACACAGGAAGCCTTACAAAATATCTAGCTCCCACTGTCCAATTTTTCCCTCTCATTTCCATTGGAGTAGTAATCGTTCTATCAGTGACAGCGTCAGGTTTTGTTTTTACGAAACTTCCAAAGACTTTAAAAATATCTCTCCATGGAAGTGGTGCTACGTAATTGCCAGAAAGGCCCCACCATCTACTGAAACGATCCGCGCACATAAATTGACCATTAATTTGATGATCTATTCCCCAAGCATCGCCCCAATTAAATCCTGTAAGCCATCTATTTTCACCAGCAACAATGTTACCAGTATGTTCTATGCCGCCATAAACTCGAAGTGGAAAACGATCGGTTGTTTCAAAAATCATATTCGTTTGAGAAAGAGTTTCTCCTCTTTCATATAGAAGATCCACTTTTCTAAATGGATTGTTATTAAGCCAGTCTAGATCTTCTAAGATCTGTGTTGAAGTTATTTCCTGACCTGGTTTTAAGCGAACTTGTTCTGCTATTTTTTTATTGGAAAACCATTTAGCGCCAGTTGATTTTACTTTTTCTAGCTTTGCTATAAGTATAAGAACCTGAACTTGTCCTCGTGTGATGACCTGTTTTGCAGGAACGCTTACACCAACAACAGGATAGCCTTGGTCTTGATAGTGCTTGGTTATAACAGCTCTTATTTTATCAAGATTATTAATTGTAATAGGTGTTCCTAAATAAGATTTGAGCTCATTTATAAGATTTTTTTCTTTAGGAATAGTAAAACTATCTACTACGATCTCTCCACTATTATAAGGGAAAACCTTGGTCCTTGAAGCATCTCTATTAAATTTATATGGATCATTGATAAGCGTCAGTTTTGTTAGCTGTTTAACTAATACTTTGTTCTTATCAAAAGTTTGATCTTCAATAGGAGCTGTGTACATTTTAGCTTTGCTAATTTCAGAAGTTTTGTCTAAGACAACTTCTTCTTGCGCATAAAAAGAAGTTGTAAAACAGAAAAATAAAATAAGAAAAAATGATTTTTTGTATTTCATAATTGCCAGCAACTTATGTTAGATATCTTGTCTAATCCAAGGTATTTTTTTACTATATTAATATCAA
>Ga0180433_10011670_pt1 | contig 10393 bp, 6 predicted proteins | sample SS_ome_8_FD_132980 | JGI IMG/M metagenome (GOLD analysis project Ga0180433, IMG submission 132980) | Hypersaline lake sediment archaeal communities from the Salton Sea, California, USA - SS_1_D_1 metaG | ecosystem: Environmental > Aquatic > Non-marine Saline and Alkaline > Hypersaline > Sediment...
CCGCCACTTCTCGTTGACTATACCATGCCGTCCCGGCTCTGTATAGCCTGTTCTCATAGCCATTCCGCGCTCTGAGCCTGCGAGACCGCAGGCATGCTCTTGCGTTTATGTTCTTTCAATAGAGATAAACAAGGCAAATACAAGAAAGGGGCCACCAATGGCGAGAGACCGGCGCGACATACACGGCATTGACTGCTACGAGCGTTCGTCCGACTGGGAGCACTAAGGTAGCTCCAGTTCGACATATACCTCGGGTTGATCGTCAACCTGCACGAGGGTGGACGCCACCCACACATCTCCTGAGGCCTCGGTGCTCTCGGTGAGAGCATCCTGGGGTCCCGCGACGACGACAAGCGTGTATGTGCCGGGTTCAACGCACGAGATGCCGAACAGGCCGGTCGAAGCAACCGGCCCAAGGCTCACCATACGGCTTTCATACTTGTGTAGGAAGTCTGTGGTGAACGGTGCGGGCAGATCGACCTCGCCGACCAAGAGCGCGTATATTGTCATCTGATCTGGCTGGATGTTGGAGACGTACGCGATGATGGCGGTCCCGGAAAAGGAGAAATCCTGCCGGAGAATGCGTCCGGAAATGAGGTCGAGCGAGAGCGAACGAGAGAGCTCTCCGCTCATCTCCTCAGGTTGCGCACGTACCTCTATGTCCAGCGGGCTCGCGGGGAGTCCCTCGAGCCGGTAGGACCCGTCGTGCCGCACAGATGTGTGAAGCCATTCGGTTTCGCCACTGATGCCAACGAGCCATGCGCTGATGTGTGCGCTGCGTGGAGGTCGGCCGTTTACCGCGACCTCACCCTCGATTACCGCGTCGCCTGCCGCAAACTCGAAGTCAACCTGGACGGTCCGACCTGTCTCTACTGTAATCTGGCGCGAGATTGACCGGGTAACGGCAATGTTGTTCTGGCGCGTCGTGGCGTCGACGCGCACATCGTAATCACCTGGAGCCAGCCCTTGAAGTATGTAAGCCCCGCGTTCGTCTGTGTGCGTGTCGAGTGCGGCATATATCGGTTTGCCCGACGGTCTAATCGCAACTAGCTGGTTGACTGCAGGCTGGCCTCCAATGCGCACCGTACCGCGCACGGCAGCCAATTCCGCTCTGTCAAGTACAAGCACGACACCCGTCACTTGTTGACCGCGCTTCACATCTACATGTGCCAGTGGCCGCCGCTGCAGAAGTGGTGAACCTGGAGGAGTCACCTTGAGCGTGTACTTATCTGCAAACAGACCACAAATTCTGAATCGGCCTTCAATGTCAGTATGGGTCGAAGGATGACCGAACTGCCACTCTGATGCGGGCGAAGCTATCACGCGCGCCCGGACAATGGGACGGCCCGCCGGATCAACAACAATGCCGCTTATAGACCCCTCCGGTTCGAGTACGAATTCGATGTCTTGGAGTCCTCGATCCGTCAAATAGAATGGACCTTGGGCTGCGGGCGCGAAACCTTCTACTCGTACCGCCCCCACGTAGAAATCGGGCCCGGACGCAAATCCGCTGATCTCAAACGTACCGTCTTGCCCAGTTGGGCCGCCGTGCCATCTCCTGTCGCCTTCATGTCCCGCGACGATTGAAGCATTGGCGACCGGGCGGCCTTCCATATCGAGGACGCATCCTCTTATGACCGCTCCCCGTGTTACAGGAAAGTCAATACCGTCGATCTCCTCGCCGAATCTCGATGCAACGCGCTTGTCAGCCTGGGGCTGAAACGCTAGCAGCACGCCGCTGCTCAGCATGCGCGGGCCCTTCATATCGTGAGGTCCCGCCGGAAGGTACCGCTGAGTCTGGCCGCATTCGATCAGATAGACGGCCTCACCCAGACCCTCCATCCGGTAATGACCAGAGCTGTCCGTGCGTGCCTCCACGCTACTTGGTCCCTGCCCGGACTCAAGTGTTGCTTCAATTGCGACATTGGCGATTCCCTCGCCAGTATCGATGTCGTAGACGCGCCCTGACACGGTCCCGCCTCGGACGACCTCGACCAGCAAGTCAGTTTCCCTTCCGTCCTCTATCATGAACCGGGGCGCTTCACCAGCGAACACCCAAGCGGCTCCCCTCTTCAGGGCCATCGTCCAAGGGCGAGAGCTTTCTGGAATCGCGTCGATCCGATAGCAACCGTTCGCATCGCTCTTTGCGGTAAACTGAGCGAAACCGTCACGCAAAAGTCCGCTGGGCAACAGAAGATAGAGGCCGAGGCCGGGCACGGGGCTTCCCGTCGACGCCTCAACAATCTGCCCTGCTACGCTCCCTCCTTGGCCCAGTACGAACTCGGCATTCTTTTCCCCGACAGGAACAAACTCGGTGACAAGAGGGGCGTACCCGGCTGCCCGTACCGAGAATTGCCACCGCCCATGCCATAGATGTGTGAATATGAACAGCCCGTCATTGTCGGTCTCGACACACAGAGGCGTGTAAAGCCACCGCGAATACTCCTGCTCGTGCGCCTCAGGGTAGATGGTCGCGCCGCTGACCGGTGCACCACGCTCGTCTACGACGCGGCCTGCGATCGAGCCGGCTGCTCGTAAGTTCAGGATTATTTCCCTCTCCTTGCTCATCTCAGGCAGGACGACGTACTTGAGCGCCAAAGCGCGTGAGGTTTTCGCATACACGCTATACGGTACGTCATTGACAATGGGTGTGCCAGGCTCCGTGACTCCGAAAGCTAGGCCCGTAAACTCGAAGAAGCCTTCTTCATTCGTCTCGACGGTTTGCGTTGCGCGGTCCCTTTGAGGAGACACCGCCACTTCATTATCAACTTTCTGCAGCTGCTCCAGAGTCACTGGCATGTTGCCAATTGGATTACCATCGGTATCAATGAGTCTGCCGCGAATCACACCGCTAAGGTCACGAAGAGGCTCCTGGTCGCCGGTCAGTTTAGCCCCCGAAACCGGCTTCGGCTCCGAGGGTTGTGCATGCTTCAGTGACGCATCTTCTCCTACCGTACGGTGCTGGAATCCGGGAACTTCTTCGCGCCCTTGGGCTGTTGCGGCAGCAAGTTGGGTTTCACCAGTTGGTGGAGGATGAATTCTGTCCACTGCTTTCAGCACACAGACTATTCCTGCCACCGCAAGGCCCACTGTGACAAGAGTCTTGTGGGCCACGAGTGCTCCCACGATCCTTCCCGGAACACCGGCTGCTGAAGTGCCGCCCGAGATCATGGCTGCCTTCCACGGCACAGCGCCCAGAGGGAGCGCTTCCATCACCCGCTTTTTCATTTTTTCCGCCTCTTCCGGGGTCTGAGCGTCTCTCGCTCGCTCGCGGAACTCGGCGAACAGTTTCTCGCCAATCAGGCGGCGTCCATACTCAAGGCGTTTCTTGACAGCAGCCTGTTTCACATCGAGGAACCGGGCCGCGTCAGCTATACTGAGGCCTGCGACATAGCGCAGAATCATAGCCTCGCGGGTCTTCGTGGGCAGATGGCCGATTTGGTTGCGGACCCATTCGCACATCTCACGGTGCATGAGAGCCGTTCGCGCATCTCCAGCGTTGGTGTCGGCCCTTTGCTGGGCCAAACGTTCTTGTACGTCCTGTCTTCGTCTCTCCCTTCGCAGCCAATCGGCGCACTTACTGCGCGTGATTCTCGCGAGCCATGGGCCGAATCGATTATGATTCCGTAGCTGGTCGAGTTTTTCGAACGCATACACGAAGACGTCCTGGACGAGATCCTCCTGTGCAGCAGGGCTGTAAACACGGCTGGCGCACAACCCGCGAACCATGGGCAGATACCGGTCCACGAGTTCTGTGAATCGCTCAGTGCGTCCAGCCAGGACCCGAGAGATTATCTCAGCGTCAGTCACGGCTTTACCCCCTATAGAAGGCTACCACACTATATTTGTTTCAGTCTATATGGCGTTTCATACGACGAAAAGGTGAGAAACCACTCAGACCAGAAGGGAGGCTGAGACCGTGGCAGACTTATGCGGCATGGACCACGCTTCGTGGTCTCCGAGTTTCCTTCGTTCTCCGGCCGCACGTGGCCTGCCCGCAGAGTCCGCGCGCGATACTGCTTGACTCGGTCCCATGTTTCTTACACAATGGCGGAGGCGATAGTATATCGACGCTGTTTGGAGAGGGCTGCAGGTCGATAGGAACCTTCCTGCAATGCTGTCAGCTCATGAGGCTAATCGTCGGTATTTCCGTGATGCTTATCGCACGGGAGAGCATGGGTGGGGGGAGAACACACCATCGCCCTATGCCGTAGATTTTCTCAGACGGTTGGCGCGGCTGGTTCCCGGCGGCGAAGTGCTGGACATCGGGTGCGGTGAAGGCCGTCACTCTATTGCCGCAGCGCGGCTGGGTTTCCGGGTAACCGCTAGCGATTACGAGCCTCTCGCGCTGAAGCGCGCACGTCAGGTCGCCGAGGCGAAGGGCGCGAGAGGGATCGTGTTCCGCAAGGCGGACGTTTTCGACATGCCGTTTCCTGACTCCAGCTTTGACGTGATCGTGGACTACGGTTTCCTCCACCATCAACGGAAGGCCGACTGGCCAGCGCTCAAGAGCAGCATTCTCCGAGTCCTCAAGCCGGAAGGGTATTACATACTTTCCGTTTTCAGCCCGCGATTCCGCCTCTTCCGTGGAAGCCGCAGACGGTGGCATATCGCGTATGGCGCGTACCGGCGATGTTTCACAGCGGAGGACATCACGGGGCTGTTTGGTTCCGACTTTGACTTCATAGAGATGAAGGAGGAACGGGGAAAAGGTGGCGGATTCTGGCATGTGCTCATGAAAAGGCGTATGCGAGCCGCATAGGTCAGGGTTCGCCTTGATGAGCGAGCCCGCAAGTATTGCGCCATCTGGAGTGGCCACATGAGATACGGCATTGTGGTGAACCCGGCTGCCGGTGTACTGAGCGTCGATGAGAAGAAGCGGCTCATAAAAGAAGCCTCTGGGATACTCGCGGACTGCGAGGTTGCCGGATTGGAGACGACGTCACCGGCTGAGCTTTGTGAGTGTGCCAGAGCGCTAGCTGAGAAGGTGGATGTCCTGGTCGCCGCCGGTGGCGACGGGACAGTATCGGATGTGATAAACGCGCTTGATATCGATGAGGTCGCGTTGTCCTATCTGCCGCTGGGTTCGGGTAAAGCCTTACGCTACTCCTTCAACCTGCCGGAGTCCGTTCCGAACGCTGCAAGACGGATCAAAGAAGGTGCAAAGCGATCGATCGACCTGATACTGTGCGACGGCAAGCGGAAAGCTCTGTTGGCGAGCGTCGGTATCGATGGTCACGTCATACAGGAGCGAGCGAAGTACGTCCAGAGAGGGTTGCGGGGACTTCGTGCATATCAAACGGCTATCCTCAAATTGCTTCTTGGCGGATACAAGAGGCCGGATGCGACGGTCACGATAGATGATGAGACGTTTGATGTTCCGCACGCCTTTTCCCTGATGATTACCAAGATTCAATTTTACGGGTACGGGTTTAAGGTCGTGCCGGAAGCGAGACTTGACGACGGCTGTCTGCACCTGTTGTCCATCAACTCAGCCGCTCAGGTCATCTACGGATTCATATCAACCTATTCGGGCAAGAACAGGGCGGGCGATTACAGAACCGGAAAGACGGTCCGCATCACCACCTCGAAAAGCGAGTATCTGGAGACGCACGGCGATGTGGTAAGAGAAGGTACTGAGTTCAGATTTGAGATACTGCCACGAGCGTTGACGATGATTTGCTGATTCGTTGCGAACCGCAAGCACGTGGGTGCAGGTATGCCAGGGGAGCACTAAATGAAAGCAATGAAGCTGCTTGGCGCTATGAGTTGGGAATCAACGCATGTTTACTATCGAGTAGAATCAGGGGTGACATGGGGTTGTTGAAAAAGTGCCTTTACCTGTCATCCTGAGTCCGCCCATGCCTGCTGCAGGCAGGCGCGGCGGACGAAGGATCTGGTGTTCCGAAACGGTTGAAAAAACAGATTCTTCGCTTCGCTCAGAATGACATCTAATCAGCTCACGAGAGTTTTACAACAGCCCCGACGTCCTCGTGTTTCAAGGCATGATTCCAGGGGAGCCTGATACCTAGCGGGGAGCATCGGCATGCATACATAGGTTGCGGAGCGGTTCGCCGTTACACGCGCTTCCGCTGAACCATTATGCATACGTCGTGAAGCACGCTGAGCCCGTTTTTCTCACAATACTCGATAGCGGTTTGGCTCTCTGAACCCGGTTGCATCCATACCTTGTCGATACCGAGCTGTTTGCATTCTTCGACAATCCGTTCGGTAACTGCTGGCGGCACCACAACGTCAACGACGTCAGGCCGTTCGGGGAGACTTTGCAGGTCAGGATAGCGTTCATGTTCGCCTATCGTGCCGCCGTCAGGGTGAACCGCGTACGTCTTGTAACCGGCCTCCACCAAGTCAAAGAACACCCTGTTGCCGTACTTGCTCGGCGAGTCGCTCACACCGACGACGGCGATGACGTTCCCTTTGTCCAGAAAGGACGCTATTAAATCGTTATCGCTGTTCATTTCGGCACCATACCAAAAACAACCCAACTATATTACAGCATAGGCGGCGATTGCTCTGTTGTCAATGTCTGAAGCCTTCTCGCCTAGTGCGGGCAACGCAATAAACGATACGCCGTTGCAGCGCGCACTGTGGAAGTCTTGCGGGCGATGCGCCATGGCGCGTCTTCATAGGGCCGTCGCGATGGGAATCCGGAGCGAGCGCGTATACATACGGCTCCGTTCGTTTAGCTATACGGAACAAGAAGGGCTGGCGAGGAATCGTCCGGACCACGCTTATCAGGCAAGTCGTCGACAAGATCCAGTGTGCTGTCTAAGCTGGCAGCGTTTTTCTCTCAGCCGTCGCTCGAGGTCCTGTAGGGTTTGGTCTCTTTGGATCGTCCCAACAGCCGTGCGGCGAGATCGACATAGGTGTATTCGTATTCGATCGCTGGCTCAATCTGGTTGGCGTATTGCCAGTCGTTCCAACCGGAGATGAATATGATCGCCGGATCGACCTCTCTTGCGCGCAACATCTGTCTCTCGAAGAACGCCCCGTCCTCCCGGTCGGCAAAAAGCCTCTTTCTCCGAATCTCTTCGAGGTCTGCATTCTCGTTCTTGTGCACATGTCTGGCAATATAGGCGTTTTCCAGGTAGTCGTCGAAACCGGGGCTGACAACCATCCACTCTTTGTTCACCATTTGCGGGTAGAAGTCCACGTAGCACCAGACATCGGAGTAGTACGGGCGAATTCGACGTAGTTCGATATCGTTGGTCTTACACTCGATCTCGTTGATAGCGTCGTTCCGACCGTTCAGGAACGCAACAACGAGCGGTTTGCCGTTGAAACGAAAATAGCAGTCGCGTTGCGCCAGGTGCTCGCGCACGTAGTTCAACGCGTAGTCGTACTGTTCGACGGTCGGGTTGCCGAGGTATTTCTCGAGCCAGATGATGAGCTGGAGTTTCCTCGACTCGCGCTTCTGATCGGACAGCGCCTCGACAAGCAGCTTCAGCACCTTGTCCTTGGGCAGATCGGTGAGGTCCCATGTGCCCGTCGAGAAGACATCGTACACGATCGCGTCGATGCCTGCGCGGCGCATGTCATGGAGTTGCCTCTTGAGGACCGAAGGATCGTCGCTGCGATAGTAGCCGTCGAGTGGGTGATACGGTCCGCCAAACTCCTCGATATTGTCCCAGTCGCGGGTGTCGACTTGATAGTGACTGGAAAACCATACTGCGACTGTTCCGTCATACCGTCTCTCGACGGCCTCCGCTACGTCCACGTCGCATCTCCCTGATTCGTCTGTATCCAGATTCCCTCTATGAACCGTCCCACTGTTTCTGGGCATTATAAGGTGGGCTGGCGATCGTCGTCAACGCCTGGGCTGCGCTTCGCGGCAGAGACGGGAGAAGCCGGAGCCATCGCTAAAAAACGAGTAGGCTCATCACCCATATCGTGAGTGCGGCCGCAATCCCTTCGATCAACGTACCGACGGTCTGGAGTCGGTACCCCTGGTTCACGCTCATGTTCGAGAACTGGGTGACTACCCAGAAGTAGCTGTCGTTGGCGTGGGAGACGACCATAGCGCCGGCACCGATAGCGACGACAGCGAGCGCCTTTGCTGCATCACCGTCCAGGCCAAGCGAACCCAAGAGCGGTGCCATCAGCCCTGCCGTCGTTATGATAGAGACGGTGGACGATCCTTGAGCCGTCTTGATGCCGGCTGCGATCAGGAACGGTAGCCAGATACCTATATGCTCGCGCCCTTTGAGGCTCGCGCCGATGGCATCGGCGATGCCGGAGTTCTGGAGCACTTTCCCGAACGCGCCGCCTGCGCCGGTGATGATAATGATGGTGGCTGCGCCCAGTATGGCTTCGCCAACCCACCCGGTGCCGGACAACATCCGCCGGTCGAGTTTTTTCGGGAGCAGGAGTGAAGCCAGAACGCCGATCAACAGTGCCACCGTCGGCTGGCCGAAAAAGCCGAGCAGAAGGACTGCTTGGCCTTCACCGAGCGGTTTTGTTGGAAGTTCGGTCACGCTACGCGCGACGATCAGCACGATTGGCAGCAGGATCGGTAGCAAGGCTCTTGCTGTCGAAGGTGCGTCATCGTGAACTGTCACGCGCGGTTCGCTCGTTACATCATCGTCGGGAGAGATGTAGATTCGTGACGCCACCTTGACCGCAAACGCCCACCCGGCGAATGCCGCGACAGCGCTCACGATCAGGCCGCACAGGATGACCAGCCCCAGATCCGCGCCTAAGAGACCGGCAGCAGCTACGGGTCCCGGGGTAGGTGGTACCATCGTGTGGGTTGCGTACAGGCCTAGGCTCAGAGCGACCGCACCGGCAGCCAGTGAGATCTTCGCTCTGCGGGCGAGAGCTTTGTTGAGCGGCGACAGAAGCACGAAACCGGAGTCGCAGAAGACCGGCATCGATACGATATACCCGACGATAGTCATGGCGAGCGGGACGTTCTTCTCACCGGTGAGGTGCAGGGTGCTTTCCGCCAGACGGTAGGCTCCACCGGATTTCTCAAGGAAGGTACCGATCATCGAGCCGGCCAGGATGACGATGCCGATGTAGCCGATTGTCCCGCCGAACCCGGCATTGACCGAGTTCACCACGTCAATGAGCGGCATACGGGCCAGGAGGCCAAAGGCAAACGCCGCGACAAGTAGTGCCAGGAACGGGTGCAATTTCAGTCTGGTCGTCGCTATGACAATGAACAGGATCGACAACCCCAATAATACAACCAATCCCATCGCCAGAACCTCATCTCATCAGCCGATCGGTGCAAAACGGGATTTCATTATATCAGAATGCGGTGTGCGTTTTAGCTCACATCGCGGAAGAGGGCTGGAACAAAATGAAGATCGGACTGGCGCTTATGGGCCAAGTGCTGGGAGAAATGCTTGGGCTTCAGTGTTCCATTCCGTCGGTGGCGAGAGGCTCTTGGCCGGCATTCTCGCGCCGTGTCAGCCCAGAAGCGGTTGTCCCGCGTTGGCCGCGCCATCCACGTTGCCGTCCCGCAGAACTTGCTTTCCGTTCATAAACACGGCTTCGATACCCGTCGGCGCGTTATCCGTGTCGGTCATCGTGTTGTTATCCTTCACGGCGTTCCAATCGAAAACCGTGATGTCCGCGGCCAACCCTTTCTTCAAGAGACCTCGGTCCTTGAGGTTGACCCGCTCTGCGTTTGCACCGGTCATCTTACACACGGCCTCTTCCAGCGAGAGAAGCTTCCTGTCTCTCGCATACTGCAGAAGCAGCGGGAAAGAGCCAAACGCCGCGGGATTCTGGACACCTTCGGGCGCCGGCGTCGCATCGGTCATGAATAGGCATCCATCGTACTTCATCAGCGCCTCGATGATCTCCATATTACTTTTCTTGTGGTTCAGGACGCGCGCTCTTCCGCCGCTCTTCTCCGCGACCTCGACGGCTACATCGAACGGTTTCATCCCGCGTTTGTCAGCGATCTCAGCCAGAAACAGCCCGTTATACTTGTTCAGGTCCGGATGCTGCGCGTTCGTCAGTTGGATATCACCGTAGCCGAAACCCACCGCCATCGACATGAAACCGAGTTCGGACTCCAAACGTTTCAACGCTTTTTCATCGTGGTAATTCGCTGGCACATTCGCCAGGAACCATGGCGGGATGACCACGCTGATCACTGATGTGCCGCAATGATAGGGGTAAGTGTCGATCATGACGTCCACGCCGTCCGCACGCGCCTTGTCCAGCACCTCCAGACATTGCTCGTAGGTTCGGTGTGACGCCGTCCCGGCGAACATCAGGTGCGAGTACTGCAACCGCACGCCGGTTTTCTTCGCCACGTCGATCATTTCCTGGAGCGCAAGCACGTTATGCGGCGTGCCGCCCTTCTTGATCTCGTATGCGCCCGATACCGACGAGTAGGCGCGGCCATGGACAGTCA
>Ga0180433_10011671_pt1 | contig 10392 bp, 8 predicted proteins | sample SS_ome_8_FD_132980 | JGI IMG/M metagenome (GOLD analysis project Ga0180433, IMG submission 132980) | Hypersaline lake sediment archaeal communities from the Salton Sea, California, USA - SS_1_D_1 metaG | ecosystem: Environmental > Aquatic > Non-marine Saline and Alkaline > Hypersaline > Sediment...
TCCGCTTTCTTACCGCCCCTGGCCTGGTACCTTCAAACCCGGCCAAATCGGACTTACCACCTGGCAGTTTACTCTGCATTTCGCAAGGCAGATGCCCGGAGGAGGCCCGGGCCAGATGAAAAGCCAAAATCCCGATGAGATTATGAGGCAGTTCGTATCAGGCGAGCTGGAAATCAACTGCCTTGCCTGCCATAACACCCATCCGGGCCAGGACCAGGCAGAATATGCCGCGCAGATAGAAAAGCAGAATTTCCGCTGGGCGGCAACCGCTTCCTGTGAATTTGCCGCAGTAAAAGGTGCAGCAGCAAAGCAGGGTGACACTTATGACCCTTTGATGTCCGATGCAATATCGGTCGAATATCAGAAATCCGCTTTCGGATACAGGGACAAAGTCCTTTTTCATATCTCCAAGGATATCCCTCCGAAAAGATGTTATTTCTGCCACTCTAATTTTGACATCAATCCGGGCCACAAGCAGGAATGGATGCAGAACCAGGATGTCCATCTGAACTCCGGCTTGAGGTGTGTCGATTGTCACCGAAACGGCATCGAGCATAAAACAATTCGAGGCTACGAAGGTGAGCCGGTTACCAATCAAGCCCTCAGCAATGCTTATACCTGTCGTGGCTGTCACCTTGGTGATGGTGCGGCATCTGAAATAATCGGCGGCCTCGGAGCTCCGAGGCCGGAACATCCCGGTATCCCCGAAATCCACTTCGAAAAGCTCTCCTGTACTGCCTGTCACTCAGGTGTTATGCCCGCGAAAACAACATACAGAACTAAAACCGCACGTGCCCACGGCCTCGGCACCCACGACGCAGATAAATCTCCCGAAGCTCTGCCTCATATCGTTTATCCCGTGTTCGCACAAGCCTCAGACGGGAAGATTACCCCCTATAAGCTCGTATGGCCTTCCTTCTGGGCTACGCTGGATGGGCAGAACGTTGAGCCAATCGAAATCCGGCAGGTAAGACGAATTGCGGGTAAAATTTTACAAAGCGCGGACTCAGAAGAAACAGGCGGCTGGACCGAAATAACCGAAAAGCAGATTGCCAAGGTACTCAAAGCGTTCGATGAAGAAAACTCTATCGAGGGCAAGGCCGTTTATATCACCGGCGGCTCGCTGTATCAGATTGTCGATTCCAAACTTACTGAAACAGAAAACCATCCGGTAGCAAAGCCTAATATGTGGCCTATTGCTCACGATGTCAGACCGGCTGAACAGGCCCTCGGAAACAGCTACTGTGAGGAATGTCACTCAACAGATTCTCCATTTGTCTTCGGAAATATCGTGGTGGACTCGCCTGTTGCAAAGCAGCGAAATAAAACTAAAATTATGGTCGAGTTCCAGGACCAAAGCCCGCTGTATATGAGGCTCTTTGCAATGTCGTTCGTTTTTAGACCCTGGCTGAAAATTGTTGCTTTGCTGTCCTGTGCCGCCATTGCCGCTGTTCTGGCTTATTACGGTCTCAAGGCCATCGGATGTATAATAGACTTCGTAACTGAAAAAGTGAATCCGAATAAATAAAATGTTTCGTTATATTACCATAGCCGGTTTAGTTCTTGTTATTGCGATTATAGCCACACATCGCATTGTAGCTTCACCTCGAAAGCCAAAAGGAAAACAAAGTTATAATCCCTTACGGGCTTTGGTATATCTGCTCACTTTGCTGCTTTTGCCGCAGAGACTTGGTTTCTTTGGAAGAATAAGGAAACTATTATATCTCTTGGCCCTGCTGTGCTTTATAATTCTGGCAGTGACAGGTTTTTATCCCGCCCTGGTACTCAATCAAAGATTATCAGGATATCTGCTTATGATACACGTCACCGCCGGCGGTGTATTCGCTGCCTGTCTGGCTCTGCTGGCACTGATGTGGGCTGATCTGTGTAGGTTTGATAAATTTGACCTGAAGTGGATAACAGGATTATTCTGCCATACTGAAGAATATCAAGCGAAGAATACCCACACGCGTCTCTTTCCGAAACTCATCTTCTGGTTAATTCTTATTGCGGCCCTGCCGCTTATCTTATCAGTTGTTCTAAGTATGTTCCCTATGTTCGGTACCGAATGGCAGATTCTCTCTGCCGGGATTCACCGCTATAGCGCGCTGGCCTTTGCTGTGCTTGCCGTTTTACATATTTATATGCTCGCTATATTGAGCAGAGAATAATTTTTTCTGTCAATGCCAAAGACAGGCAAATTAAAGTTGATATAATAAGGCGGACAGTAATGTTATTGTTAATTTGTTAAGGAGATGAATTATGAACAGTGAAATGTTACCGAATTATATTAAAATGGCTTCTCCGAATCCTGTTGAGAATCGAGCTCCATGGTACAAGAACACAGCCCCGGCCTATGCTGGCATCTTCCTATGGGTGGTATTCTATATGACCATCGCTGACGGCACTCTTAACAAGGCGGGACTCGGCTTGAGCCTGCTGGGACTGGTGGCTGCGGCCTTTATCTGTTACTTCCTTTTTTATCTTGTTCCGGGACTATATGGAATGAAAACCGGCTATCCATTGTATGTTATTGGCTCCTCAGCCTACGGTACAGCAGGCGGCTTTATCATTCCAGGCCTTTTAATGGGAATTCTTCAGTTTGGCTGGCTGTCTGTTAATACTGCGGTTTCGAGTGATTTTATAGTTCAGGCCGCTGGGCAGCCTTCGGCAACTGATGCGGTAACGGGAGAATTTCATGGCAGCATGGCCTTTACAATTGTTGCTGTCTTATGGGCACTTGCTGCAATATTTGTCGCACTCAAGGGAATACACTATCTCGGTAAAGTCTCTACTTTTCTTCCTATCGTACCTCTGGCTATGCTTCTGATTGTCTTTTTCTCGAATGTGGGAAGTGCTGGCGAGTACCAGACTCCTACAAACGGCAATCCTATATTTGGTATGCTTACAGTAATAACTATTGTAGTTGGTTTCTTTGCCACGGCAGGTGCTGCCGGAGTCGATTTCGGTATGGCTAACCGAAATAAAAAAGATATCCATCTCGGAGGGCTGTTCGGTATTGCTCTGGCCATCATCGTGGCAGGCGGATTAGCAATCGTTGCAACCGCCGGTACACACGCCAAGCACCCGGAACTACAAGGCTATACTTTTGACGCTGTAATTAGTGCTCAGAAGGGATTTTTATCGCAGATAATGTTTATCCTTTTCGCAGCAGCCAGTTTCGCCCCGGCCTGTTTCTGCTCTTTCATTGCGGGAAACAGTATCGACACACTCTTCCCGAAAATTAGCAGAACCATCGCAATGCTGATTGGCGCCGCTGCTGCGATTATTCTTGCTGCAACGGGTGTCGCACTGAATCTGGTGGGCTTTTTTACCATCATAGGCGCATTTTTCGGTCCCATCTGCGGTGCGATGGCTGCGGACTACCTGCTGAGCGGCTGTAAGTGGTCAGGGCCTCGAAAAGGCGTTAACTGGGCAGGCTACATCTCACTGATTGTTGGCTTCGTTGTGGCAATCTTACCTATGGTTAAAGCGGACTGGTTCGGGTTCATCAGCCCTGCTCCGGTCATCGCCTTTATCATCGGATTTGTGCTTTACATCATTCTTGCAAAAGCAGGTCTGGAACCTGAGGTCGTACCCGTAACTGCTGAAAGTCTTCCTGAGACGGGAAGTGAAAAAATCCCTGAATCGCCTAAAGCTGAGACGGCCTCGGAAGAAGCTCAAAGTCAACCACCACAGGATACAACAGACGAGAAACCGGAAGAAAACCAAAGCGATAAGCCGGAGTAAATTTCTTGCGAACAGCAAAATCAGGCAGGCAAACCCGAAGTACTTCGGGTTTGAAGTGAAAAAATTTACTGCAAAAGTTTTTGGTTGGTTTGAGCCGGGCCGAAGTTTATCGAGCGCTGAAATATGCCTTGATGAAGCTGTCGGAATATATCTGTTTGTTCATCAGCATCTCGGAAGTGGCCACCACATTCATCAGTTCGTGGTCGAACACGTCAACTATTGCAGAATCCAGTCCGTGCGATATTGCCATTGCCAGGAATATCCGGTTAATCAGAGACCTTTCGCTTGCACCCTGAGAGATATTGGAAAGACCCAGTGTGATATGTGGAGGCGGGTCTGATAAATAATTTATCTGGTCCAGTGCCGAAAGTATGTTACCGGCCTGAGCCTGTGCGTTCGGGACATTGACGGGAAGCAGAATGGGATCAATAAATATTCTTGGGGTATCGAATCCTTTCTCCATTACTTTCTGCACAATCTCGGCCGCCAGTGCCACTCGCGTATCTACATCTTGAGGTATGCCGTTTTTGTCCATCGTAAGTGCGATAAGACAGGATTTGGGGCCGGCATTCTGGGCCATCTCAAGATATTTGTCGAACACCTCCTCATCCGTTTTTTTATTCACAGGCGTGGAATTAAGCATAATACCGTTGTTAGGATCAGCCACCTTCAGACCTGCCTCAATCACGTTAGGCTTTTGCGAATCCAGACAAAGCGTGGTGGAGCAGCTTTGCTGTATGGTTTCTACAAGCCACTGCATCGCACCTTCCTGGTCGCTGGCCGCGGTCCCCACATTTACATCGAGATAATTCGCTCCCGCTTCTGTCTGTCTTCTGGCCAGTTCCTGAATAACTCCCTTGTTTTTATCCGCGATGGCCTGCTTGACCTCCTTGAACATTCCGTTAATACGCTCACCTATCAGAATCATAACTGCCATCTCCTTTCGTTATGTAATCACTCTCTGGGCTTATTTTGCTCTTTTCGCAAAAATAAGAACATATCTTCATTGCCTATATCGAACTGCTTATATACCTGTCAAAGCAGCTTATTGCCAAACGTTATCGATGAAATTTTTTACAATCTCAACCGCCTTGGGGTGTCTCATTCTTATTATATCTGCGCCGCTTTGAAGAAGACAGATTGCGCCGACTGCTTCCCAAATAGGCCCGCGTTTTTCGGCCGAACCCCAACCGGCAGCATCCTGCTGTCTGGCTTCCTTGACCCGCCAGGTTTCATATCCCACGTCACATATAACAGGCATTGCCATCATTTTGTCTCCGCTTAGCGCTGCAAGTCTCTGACGCTCCTGAATAGAATAAGAATATTCCATCCCGTAGCCCAGAGCACCGGTCGCCTGAAAACTTATCACTCGCTCCAGTGGAAATCCCATATCAGAAACAAGAATATTAACCTGCTTACTTATATTGATATCGACCGGGGCTTCGGTTATCAGATTGTGCTTATCTGCAAGGGCGATTGCCGTAAGTGACTTGTAATTGTCCTCCGTCACAGTCCCAAGAAGGACATTTTCACCCTTCGCGGCCTCACTAACCTTTGGCATTACCTCGTTATCTTTCTCATCGTCGTCACAGCCCCACAGTATCAGCGGCACGCCGACCGCCTGGAGCACATCTTGAGTGACCTTAACAGCGTGCTCGGCATCTTTATTGCCCTTGTCAGGATGAATACCGTCGAACTTGACACATATTAGCTCTGCCCCGAATTCGTCAACACACTTTTTGCCCCAATCCGCAGGACTTTCCATCACATCCTTATAGTTTTCGGCAAGCACATCCGGCCAGTCATCAGGCCTGCTGTCGAGCACATCCATCGCAATAACCGGCTTGTGGCCGGAATCTTCCGTAGAGCCTCCGTAAACTACATTTTCTGCTCCGCCTACCGTCACTGTCGATGTACGTGTCCCGCCTTGTTCGATGGTCGCACCCAATGTAAGACGATTTACTTTTCCCGCAAAACTCTCTGTTATCTCTGGTATCGGCATTTGAAAACCTCCAATGCTTAGCTATTTCGATTATTCAATTTCAAGTTTCTCAGAAAGAACTGCCTTAATAGCAGAAAAAGCCGGGCTATCCTCTTGTATATCAAAAACCGTCTTTCCCCGGTTCAAAGTTTCATAAAGGCTTTCGTCATACGGAATAAACCCCAGGTTCTCGATGGTATCAAGCTGCTGAGGACTTTGCACTTTATTCCATAAGACTCCGATTTGCTTGATGGAAATCGGAAGCTTGTTGGCAAGCTCGAATATTCGCTGAGCGGTAATCGCACCAAGAGGCGTTGCCTCGGCTATTATACATAAAAGCTCAATATTGTTTGTCGTCCTTCTCGAAAGATGCTCCATCCCCGCTTCATTATCTATCACTACAAATCCGTAAGATTTACTCAAATCGTCGAGAAATTTTCTAAGAAGATTATTTGCCGCACAATAACACCCGGGGCCTTCGGGCCTGCCCATAGTCAGCAAATCAAATCCTTTCGCTTCCGTAACCGCCTGTTGTATTCCGAATTCAAAAGAACGAGCACGGTTCGTCCCCGCAGTTTTGGAGGTACCTGCAACCGCCTCTTCACGGACCTCCGCCACAATATTCTCCGGCTCAATACCCAGAGTAAGTCCGAGGCAGGAATTCGGGTCCGCATCCACAGCCAGTACCGCCTGCGGTGATTTGCCTATCAATGCATGGACCATCAAAGCTGCAATTGTGGTCTTACCCGAACCGCCTTTGCCGCTTATCGCTATAGTATGTGACATCGTATCAACTCCCTTTTACCTGCTTTGCCTGAGCTTTTATCGAAGGAAATAAAGATAAATCCGTGTGTGGCAAAAACTTCGCTCTGATAAACTCGTCCATATAACCCGGATGGCTCATCAGGTCAAAGTACGTCATATTATTGGCGATATCCTCGGCGGTTTCAAGAGCCTTGCGTGCCAGCAGTACAGTCTTGGCACCTGCAATAGATGTGTTGCCGACGTATTGTATCTTCTCCAACGGAATATCAGGCAGCATACCTATAGTTACCGCCTGTTTTGTATTCAAATAATTGCCGAAGCCGCCGGCAAGGTAAATTATATCAATATCATCCGGTTTTATCTGAGTTGACTCCGTAAGAACCCGGATAGCGGCAAAAACCCCCGCCTTGGAGCGTATCAAGTTATCAATATCCGCTTGAGTTATAAAAATTTCCTGGTAGCCGTTGCCAGGCTGAATTATCTGATACTGAAGACCATCTTCTCCCTCCCTGACCCGAGGATTGTGGTTTTGTTTAATCCGCCCGGTTCGATCGATTATACCATTTATAAAAAGCTCGCCAAGCGTATCGAGCAGACCCGAGCCGCAAATACCGGCAGGTCTGCCGTCGCCGATTGTTTTTATTTGGGAAGAGCCGTCACGACGTATCTGCAACTTTTCAATTGCTCCTGCCCCGGCACGCATACCGTGTTTGACACCGCTGCCTTCAAAGGCCGGCCCCGCAGAGCTTGAAGCGCAAACAAGCCAATCCTTGTTGCCCAGCACCACCTCTCCGTTTGTTCCTATGTCGGCAAACAAAGATACGCCATCCTTTGTGTACATTCTGGTAACCAGAATTCCTGCTACAATATCGCTGCCTATATAAGCTGCCACACTCGGCAGACAGTAAAGCAGAGCACGCTTGTTTACCTGAATGCCTACTTCCGCCGCGCGAATCGGAGGAACGAAACCGGCCGAGGCGATATAAGGCTCCTTTCTTATCTGCGTCGGGTCCAGATTCAAAATAAAATGTATCATCGCTGTATTACCCGCACATGTCACGGTAGTTATATCCTGAAGGTCTATCCTCTTTCTTGAAGCAAGGGTCACGATGAGATTGTTGACATCATGCACAATCCGGTTCTGCATCTCATCAAACGCATCGTTCTGCTCGGCATAAATTATCCGCCGAATGTAATCCTCCCCGAAATTTATCTGGCTGTTATATGTCGCCTCAGTATCAAGGGTGTTTGCATTTGTAAGGTCAACCAGATGAGCCACCACCGTTGTTGTTCCCAGGTCAAGAGCCACTGCATAATTCGTTCTGTATCGCTCTGCAGGCTCTATTTCTATCACTTCCGTGGTGCCGCCACGCCTGCCGATTGTCACCGAGACGTCGTAATCGCTCTCTCGAAACATCTTCGAGAGGTTCTGTAAAATTCTACAGCCCGTCTGCATTATCGGGGCGTCAATCTGTTTGCGTATCGCAAGATAAAGCCTTTCGTGGTCAGCAGTATTATCACTCACAGTTGGAGGTGACATCTTCACGTGGAGCTTCTGAACCAGCGGCTCAAACTCAAATACTCCTTCCGGAACCTCTGCCGCAAGCTGGCTGAAACGCTGAGTGTCCGTATCAAGTAAAATCTGACTTGTCTCGAGGGCGTGGGGTTTAGGAACTGTTACCACCATATCCGAGAGCACTTTCGTCTGGCAGGCAAGAACCACGTTTTCCCGCATTTCCTCCGGTGTAAGCAGCGTGGTTGGTCTGCTTTCAAACTGACCCTCGTCCACTATTACCTTGCACTTGCCGCAGTAGCCGTCACCACCGCAAATACTTGTAAGATATACTCCTACCTGCTGGGCAGCTTTGAGTAATGTGCTCCCGGGTGGAACGTCAATGCATAATCCACTCGGCTCAAAACAAACCGTACACTTTTTCTTTTTCTCCTGAACCATAAAGTGGTCTTAAAAAAATTACTGCCACACTTCCTTTAGGTATTTCGGTATGGTTGCTGATTCCCGTGGACCAACCATGACTTCCCAGCCTGTTGTCTCTTCAAGTTTGCCGCTCATAACTGCCACATAACCGGGAATTATCAACTTGCGGTGCTTGATATGTTCTTCCACATTGCTTTTTTTAATCGCATCGGCAACCACTTTTTCGTTAAGTTTATCTCCCGAATAGGCCGTCAGTACACTTGTTCCTTCCGTATCCACCACTAAAATATAGCTGGCTACCCGGCTACTTTCAACGTCCGACTCAACAGTGTAGTAGGTTAATGAGAAGTTCGTCGTAAACATAAGTGGCGAGTTTTCATCCGGCTCCCCGACCGAATATAGTTTCGGCTCTACCTGGACCGGTTTTTGCGGGTCGGTGAAGATATTCATCACCACAGTAAGAAGAGGTAAAATCACTTCCGGCTCGGCAGCATCAACCACAACAATATTCGAGTATTTACAGATAAGGCTTGCAGCAGCCGCTACCTGCTCGCTCTCATCACCCTGTATAAAAGAAATTGTCGGATAACCCAGCGGCCGAAAAACCTTCCTCAAACTCAAAACTCGCATCCGGGTTGAATTATAAAGACTCTCACGAGGACTTTTATCTTCCAGAGTTAAAACCAGATTTTCAACTCCCCCAGACTTCACCTTTTCGCTGAGTTGGGAAAGGGCTTCAATGGAAGGAGCCTTAACCACCAGCGGGCACTTATTGTCCTTCGAGATTTTGGCCATCTGCTCAGCCGTATCTTCTTTAGCCGAAGCTATCAGCGGAACTCTATCGGAAGTCTTTGAAACGGCGGCCTCTATGGCCTCGGGTGAATCAGAACAAAGAATCATTGCAAGCTCGCTGCCTTGTTTAACGCTCTGGGCAGCCGCTGCAAATTTCTCACTTGAACCACTTTCATTTACAACCGCTATGGCATTTACCTTGATCTGCTGGCCCACCCGTTCGAACTCAAGGCTGTTTATCTTCTCGATTCGCTTGTTCAGCTCCTCCCCGGAGAGCTTGTCTGAAACCGTGACTGTTAATACCGTGGGATTATAAAATTTCTCCTCGTGACGGAACAATACCGTCTCCCGGCCCACCTGAACCTCGTTGTCGCCGTTGCCGAATTTTACAAGCTGCATAGGCGGAGCTGCTGCGGCGGCGAGCTTCTCTTTAGCATCCTCCGATACATGGGGACAATCCTCGAGTTTCGCTTTTTTTTGCGCAAGCTGCATCGCAAACGCCAGACACGTCGGCTTGCCGCATTCCTTACAATTGGTTTTCGGCAACAGCTTGAAGATTTCCAATCCTGAAAGTGCCATAACAGTCTCCTTTAATCTCACATAGAACTATAATTAAAACTGACTGTCTTGAATTGTGCAAACACCAAAATTTAGAAAAAACCGGCCGTCAAAACCCACCATATAAGGATAGACGGGATAAATTGAAATCGTTAGAACATCGGCTCCAGGGCCGCTGCCGGATGCTCGATTTTACTGATGTACTCCAGCACCTCTTCCTCGGTGGTGGCATTACTCTCATCGGCGATTTTATTCAGAAATTCCTCACTTTCCAGTCCCAGCTCTTCGGCCCGTTTTATAAGTCCTTCTTTGATTTCTTCTTTGAGCATCTTGGGCATCCATACTATACGCCTGATACCGCCTTCGGCTGCAATAAATTTCTTGGATAATATGTATTGCTTTGAGTGACCTATGAAGCCCGGTGTCTGCTGTCCGCCGCCTACCGTTCCCGCAAGTGTGGAAAATTTCATCCCGCAGGGCGTCATCTCGGGGTATTCACGGTTTACAATCATTATACCGCCAGTGGAAGGCAGCACCGCAGCAATGCACTCAAAACATCCGCATGATGTCATCGGGTCGGTAATCATACTGTATTGACTCATCCGCTCGA
>Ga0180433_10011672_pt1 | contig 10392 bp, 12 predicted proteins | sample SS_ome_8_FD_132980 | JGI IMG/M metagenome (GOLD analysis project Ga0180433, IMG submission 132980) | Hypersaline lake sediment archaeal communities from the Salton Sea, California, USA - SS_1_D_1 metaG | ecosystem: Environmental > Aquatic > Non-marine Saline and Alkaline > Hypersaline >...
TACAAATACTACAAATTCTATTAGTGGTGTTCTCCTACCAATTTTGCTCGTGCAGTAGGGATAAGGAGGATAACGGATTTGCTTGCTTCGCTGCATAGTGAGCGGCTGAGATTTATATGAAGGAGAAATAGTTAAATGCTTAAATGATATGAGGTTAAATTCAAATAAAAAGTACAATAATTCAGGTTTTTCAATTACTGAAGTGGTAATATCAATTTTTATTATTACCATTGGCTTAGTGGGAGTATTGTCATTAGTTAACCAAAATATTAAAGCTCAATTTATTAATAAAAATAATTTAATTGCCTCGCAGTTAGCTCAAGAAGGCTTAGAATTAGTGAGAAATATTAGAGATAAAAATTGGCTGGATCCAGCTAATCCCTGGACATTTGATATCATCGCTAATCCGGACGGAAATAAGATTTATACTATTGAGTATGATGGAGATATAAATGAAGTAACCGGTATTGATGACCAGGCTGCAGAATTAAAAATAACCGGCGGTTATTATGATCATAGAAGTGGAGATGATAGTATTTTTAGACGTATTATAACTACTACTAATGATTTCGCAGCTTCATTAACTAATGTATCATGCATTGTCCAATGGACAGATAGAACAGGAACATATCAATACGTAGCTGATACCATACTTTATGATTGGCGTTGAGAGATAGAATATTAAGAATAAATCAGCCTTTGTATATTATAATGATTACAAATTCACAAATTTAATCACAAATAACACAAATTTCTTACTAAATAGATTATTTTATTATTTGTGAATTTGTGAGGAGATTTGTAGATTTGTGGGTGATTAACTAAGAAATTTCCAATAAATTATTTAACTTAGCTTATTATTTAATCCACGCAACTACTGTGTATAAAAAAATAAAAAACAATTTAGGTATAAGTTTAATAGAAATAGTAGTAGCAGTAACATTATTTTCTGTGGTAATTATTTTAGCTTTGCAAATATTTAAATCTATAGTAGAAGGGCAAAGAAGCAGTATAGCGGCTCAAGATATTCAAGAGAACATGAAATATTTTTTTGAAGTTATATCTAAAGAGATGAGAATGGCTCAAGGAGCTCATGAGGGCATAGATTGCGGAGTAACACCTTATTATAAAGTTTTTAATACTAACGCTTCCGGGACTGATGACGATGAACTATATTTTGAAAATAAAAACGGAGACTGCGTAGTTTATCAGCTAGGAGCAGATAACCGCCTTTATATAAACAGAGGCGGATCAGGATTTGAACCAGTAACTCCGGATGAAATTATAATTACTAATTTATTATTTCACGTGGAGGATGATCAATCAGGTGCTTTTAAAACCCAGCAGCCAACAGTAACTATAATGTTAGATGCAGAAGTAGTGACTAAAGATTTACATAAACAGGAAATAAAAATGCAAACTACTATTTCATCAAGGTATTATGAATAATTTAGTTATCAGACATATTAACAATAATCTAGGTAGTGCGCTAATGCTATCTATCTTAATTATGGCCGGGGTTTTAGTTGTTACCTTGGGTGCGGCAGATTTAGTGGTATCTGGTTTAAGGCAGGCTAATGTTCAGGTGCAATCAACTAAAGCTTTTTTTGGAGCTGAAGCAGGAGCCGAGAGAGCATTATGGGAAGTGAGAAAAAATGGCTTTCCACTGCCGGCAGGGGATGTTGATGATTTATTTAACGATACCTTAGGAAATGGTAGTTCTTATCAAGTTAATTATTCAATTGATGGCCAGGATAGAATTTTTACTTCAATTGGTGGTTTTAATAATAAAAAAAGAAGTGTTGAAGTAACCTTTACGCAATAAATAAAGATGAATAAAAAAGAAGCAAAAATTAGAATAGCTAAATTAAAGCAAGAAATAAATCATCAAAGCTATCTTTATCATGTAATGGACAAGCAGGAAATTAGCGATGGGGCTTGGGATAGTTTAAAAAATGAGCTTTTTAAGCTGGAAATGAAGTATCCGGAATTAATAACTCCTGATTCACCGACCCAAAGAGTGAGCGGCCAACCTTTAGATAAATTTATCAAGGTGGAGCATGCTTCACCGATGATGTCTTTGTTTGATTCTTTTTCGGAAAAGGATATGAGGGAGTGGGAGGAGAGGTTAAGGAAGCACCTCACCCCCCGACCCCCTCTCCTAAATAGGAGAGGGGGAAGTGAATTTAGTTACTATTGTGAGTTGAAGTTGGATGGGTTGGCGATGAGTTTGAGGTATGAGGATGGTATTTTTGTGCAAGGCGCTACTAGGGGGGACGGGAAAACCGGTGAAGATGTGACGCAGAACTTAAGGACGATTGAGAGCATTCCTTTGAAATTACGGGTGCCAAAGGAAAAGGAACTTATAAAAATTGGTTTAGATAAAAAGCAGGTGGAAGCGGTGGATAGAGCTGTTAGTAACGGAACTATAGAAGTGCGGGGCGAGGCAATTATGACAAAAAAAGTGTTTAGTGAACTAAATAAAAAGTATAAGCAGGAAGGTAAATCATTATTAGCTAATCCAAGAAACGGAGCGGCCGGGTCAATTAGGCAGCTTGATCCTTCCTTAGCTCGCGAAAGAAAGCTGGATTTTTATGTTTATGCTCTAGCCACTGATTTTGGGCTAACTAAACATGAACAGGAGCATGAGCTCGCTAAGCTTTTAGGATTTAAGGTTATTAAGCATAATAGATATTGCCATAATCTGGATGAAGCTATAAAATTTCACGATTACTGGGAAAAGCATAAAGACAGCCTGTCTTTTGAATGCGATGGTGTGGTCGTGGCGGTTAATGACCTCAATATGTGGCCGGTTTTAGGCGTAGTTGGTAAGGGACCCCGGTATATGATGGCCTATAAGTTTGCGGCCCAGCAGGCAACGACAAAAGTAAAAGATGTTATTTGGCAAGTCGGTCGCACTAGTATTTTAACTCCAATTGCTGAATTGGAGCCGGTTAAAGTAGGCGGAGTGACTGTTAGCCATTCAACGCTTCATAATATGGATGAGATAAAAAGGCTGGATTTAAAAATTGGTGATACAGTGATAATTGAGCGCGCCGGAGATGTAATTCCTAAAGTAGTAAAGGTTTTAAAAAAGTTACGCAATGGAGATGAAAAAAAAGTAAGCGTACCGAAGAAGTGTCCAATATGCGGAAGCAGGGTTGAGCGTGTAGAGGGTGAAGTGGCTTACCGCTGCGTAAGCACCAACTGCTACGCTGTAAATTTATGCAGGTTAATTCATTGGGCCTCTAGAGGCGCTATGGACATAGAGGGTTTAGGCAGAAAAATTATTGAACAGTTGATGAAAGAAGGCTTAGTTAGAGACATCAGTGATTTTTATAAATTAACTGAAGAAGATTTAAAAACTTTGGAGCGGTTTGCTGATAAATCAGCGGCCAACTTGGTGGCGGCTATTAAGGAGAAAAAGGAGGTAGATTTGGCGCGATTCATTTATGGCCTAGGCATTCATCATGTAGGCGAAGAGATGGCCAGTGAGCTGGCCTCACGAATAAGCCACAAATTTAAAAACAAATGGCCACGAATTAGTGAGCTTATTAATATAATGCAAAAGAAAAATATAGAGGACTGGGAAAAAGTTGAAGACATAGGGCCAGTAGTTGCTAAGAGTATATATGAATGGTTTAGGAATGAGGAGAATCTGGAATTATTAAAAAAGTTAGCTAGGAATGGTGTTAGGATACGAAAACACGAAAACACCCTCCTGCGTCAAGGCTTCGGAGGACAGGCAAAAACACGAAAACACGTACTTATTGGAAAAACATTTGTATTAACTGGTACTTTAAGTAGTTTGACAAGAGAGGAGGCAAAGGCTAAGATAAGAGAATTAGGAGGTAATGTAACGTCCGCGGTTAGCAAAAAAACTGATTATGTGGTGGCTGGCGCTGATCCGGGATCTAAGTTTGATAAAGCGAAGAAGCTGGGAGTGAGGGTGATAGATGAGGAAGAATTCAAGAAAATGATATAATATAATTCAGATCTACGAATAAATTCAAATGCTTCAAATTTGATATTATTATTTGAAGCATTTGAATATTATTTGCCTGCCCTCCGTAGCTTAAGCGTAGGAGGGTAGTATTCGAATTATTATTCTTATGAAATTAACAATAGATGAGATAAAACATATAGCCGGGTTAGCTAGATTAGAGTTAAGTGATAAAGAATTAAAAAAGTACGGCAGCCAGTTGTCGGATGTTTTGGATTGGATAGACCAATTAAAAGAAGTGGACACAAAGGGCGTGGAGCCAACTGCGCAGGTAACTGGTTTGGAAAATGTGTTGCGCCAAGATGTGGTAAAAGCTTGGGATGATCAGGAGAGAATGGCCGCGTTAGATGAGGCGCCAGAATTGGAGGATGGGCAGGTGAAAGTGAAAAGGATTTTAGAGTGATTTTATAATTTAATTAATCATATAAATCATACCCGCCCGACCGCTTCTGCGCCGAAGGCGGGCGCGGTAAATCTTTGCAATGATTAATATGATTTATAAGATTTTTATGGAATTAAATAAATTAAATATTAGAGAGGCTTCTAAAAACCTACAGGCCGGAGATATAAGTTCAGTTCAATTAACTAAAGCTTGTTTGGAGCGGATAAAAGAGGTTGATGAGAAAATAAAGGCCTGTTTAACGGTTTGTGAAAAAGAAGCCTTACTCGCGGCTAAGAACGCCGATAAACGGATTAAAGATGGAGAGAAAAGCGAGTTACTGGGCATTCCATATGTAGCCAAGGATAATATTTTAACTAAGGGTATAAAAACTACTGCCAGCTCAAAAATATTAGAAAATTATATAGCACCATATGACGCGACAATTATTAAGAAGTTAAAAGAGGCTGGAGCCGTGTTATTAGCTAAAGCTAATTTAGATGAATTTGCGCATGGCGCTTCAACTGAAAATTCGGCATTTGGGCCAACCCATAATCCTTGGGACTTAGAACGCGTACCAGGCGGTTCATCCGGAGGTTCAGCCGCGGCTGTGGCTGCCGATATGTGTATTTTTTCTTTAGGAACTGATACTGGCGGATCTATTAGGTGTCCATCAAGTTTTTGCGGAGTAATTGGCTTAAAGCCGACTTATGGCCGGAGTTCAAGATTCGGCCTGATAGCCATGACCTCGTCAACTGACGTACCAGGTCCGATAACTAAAACGGTTGAAGATGCGGCAATTGTTTTAAAGGTGATTGCCGGCGAAGATAAAAACGACGCCACTACACCAGAAGTTAAAGTGCCTAAATATGCTAAGGAGCTAAGCTCCGAAGCCTCGGAGCTTAGCTCCTTAAAAGTTGGTATCCCAGAGGATTTTATTAAAGATGCTGACAAGAAAATTGTTGATATTTTTAAAAAAGCTGTAGCAGAATTAAAAAAATTAAGCGCTGAAATTGTACCCATAAAATTACCACACGCAAAGTATGCTATACCGGCTTATTATATAATTACTCCTTCTGAACTTAGCTCTAATTTAGCGCGGCATGACGGCATTAGATTTGGTTTATCTACCTCACCCCTACCCTCTCCTTCTAAAGGAGAGGGAGATAAGGATGTTGCTAAAAATCTTATGGAAGTTTATTTTAAGAGTAAAGGCAAGGGCTTTGGGCCAGAAGCAAAAAGGAGGATTATGATCGGCACTTATGCTTTAAGTGCCGGATATTATGACGCCTACTATCTACAGGCGCAAAAAGTAAGAACCATTATAAAAAATGAGCTGGATTCTGAATTAAAAAAGGTAGATGCTATTATAACTCCGACTCAGCCTGATACCGCTTTTAAAATTGGGGAGCAGACTGATGATATTATAAAAATGTATTTAGAAGATTTATTTGTAGCTCCAGCGTCTTTGGCAGGACTACCCGCAATCTCAATCCCAGCTGGTTTTAGTGATAATATGCCGGTGGGATTACAGATTATCGGGAAAAGGTTTGATGAGGGCATGCTGTTTAGGGTGGGGAATGCGTATGAAAAGGCGACGGATTGGCATTTGAAAAAAGCTGAAATTAAGTAATTAGCCTGCCTGCGCAGGCAGGTAAAACTAGTAAAATACGTAAAATTTGTTATATAGACGGCAGAGGTATTTTTCTGTCGTTTGTTTAATAAAGATATATGAAGAATAGAAAAATTATTTTGGCTTCAAAATCTCCGAGAAGAAAGCAATTATTGGAACAGATTGGCTTAGAGTTTGAAATTAGAGAAAGTGAATATGAGGAAGACATGGAAGCGATGAGCGATCCTTATAAACTGGTAAAATTTTTAGCATTAAAGAAATGCGAAGACGTGGCTAAATACTATGATGACGCTATCATAATTGCGGCTGATACCTTTATAATATTTGATAATAAATTTATTGGAAAACCTAAAGATATTAATGATGCCAGGAAGATACTAAAAAGTTTTTCCGGGAAAGAGCATGAGGTGGTTTCTGGTTTGGCGATTATTGATACTAAAAGTAAAAAAATCATTAATGATTATAATATTGGTGGGGTTAAATTCAGAGTTTTAGGCGATGAAGAAATTGATAGTTATCTCAAAACCGGCGATGCATTAGATAAGGCTGGTGCATATGCAATTCAGGAAGAGTCTGCTGTATTTATTGAATCAGTGAGCGGAGATTATTATTCTATTGTGGGTTTGCCGTTATATAAATTGTATTTAGCACTTAAGGAGATGGGGGTAGATGCGTTATTAGTAAATAGTAAACAGCCCTTCGTCGTTAAAACTATGGAGGATAAATAAACAGACAACAGAGATGATGTTCTATCGTCTGTCGTCTATTTAGGTGAGGTGGCCGAGTGGTTTAAGGCGCATGCTTGGAGGGCATGTGTACCAGAAATGGTACCCTGGGTTCAAATCCCAGTCTCACCGCCAGATTTCCATATTAGAACTTTTGGGGTGGATTTCCAAAGTTTGAATTTATCAGAAAAATCAGCGCTAATTCGCTGGTTTTTTGGTTAGACAAAGCTTAATATCCCTGATATAATAACAGTAAATATGGTGACTCAAAAAAAGAAAATTTTAGACAGTGTAAAAGATAAACCTTACTTTAGCAAGGATAATTTTGTTTTATACAAAAATGACAGTTTAAAAATTTTAGAGCAGTTGCCGGAAAATTCCATAGACATGATTTTCGCCGATCCGCCTTATTTTTTATCCAGCGGATCTTTCACTTGCCACAATGGAAAAATGGTCAGTGTTAAAAAAGGAGATTGGGATTTAAGCAATGGATTAAAAAGAGACTTTGAATTTCATCTTGAATGGACAAAAGCCTGCCATAGGGTTTTAAAGCCAGGCGGAACGATTTGGATTGATGACTCTATATGAAATTATTTTTTGATACAAAAATTGCAAATGAATATAAAAGCTCTGCTCAACGAGTACGAGTTTTAACTGAGGATTGGGTTGATAATGAAATTTTTTGTCTGAATTGTGGCACAAACATTGAGAATTACGAAAACAATCGTCCGGTTGCTGATTTTTATTGTTCAAAATGCAATGAAGAATATGAACTAAAAAGTAAAAAAGATGGGATGGCTAAAAAAATTGTTGATGGAGCGTATGGCAAAATGATTGAAAGGTTAAATAGCAGTAATAATCCAAATTTTTTCTTTTTAAACTATAATCCTATAAAACTTGAAGTGTTAAATTTTTTGGTTATTCCAAAACATTTTTTCATTCCAAATATTATTGAGAAACGAAAACCACTTTCACCAAACGCAAGGCGAGCCGGCTGGATTGGTTGCAATATTCTACTTCAAAATATTCCTCAAAGTGGGAAAATATTTTATATTAAAAACGGACAAAAAAAAGAAAAAAATGAGATACTAAAAAATTGGCAAAAAACTTTATTTTTACGAGAAACAAAAAGACAAGAATTAAAAGGTTGGATATTAGATGTGATGAGATGTATTGATAAATTAAATAAACAAGAATTTACTTTAGATGAAATTTATTCTTTTGAAAATTTATTAAGCAAAAAACATCCAGAAAACAGACATGTTAAAGATAAAATTAGACAGCAATTACAGTTTTTGAGAGATAAAGGATATTTAGAATTTTTAGAAAGAGGAAAATATAAACTCAAATAAAAATATGGAAATCAATGTTAGTCCATTTTTAGCAAAAATAATCTTACGGCTAAATCCTTTTAATAAATTGCTGGTGATGTGTAAAGGATATAATGAGGATTTTGATAATTTTACCGAGCTTGTCTGGGAAGATGATAAATATTTGGATTTTAATGACAGGGAATCATACCCACAATTCCAACTATGGCATGTCTAAATTAGCAAAGACGGAAAATGGATTCAAGCCAGAACAAAGGGAACCGGCGGAATCAACCCGAGAACAGGCAAACGCCGACCAATTACCCGAGCTTTTTATGCGAGAACCAGTTTGGTTAAGAAGATTTTTGAGATTGGGGAATAAAGGATTGACTTATTTTTTGTAAGGTGTAAAATAAAAATAGAGTTTGTAGATAACCTTATCACAAACTTAGTCAATTAAGAGACACTCTTGTCCTTAATGGGCGTAAAATTAACTAATTTTAAGATCAATTTTATGACACAAGAAAAAAATGTGCTTGAGTTTAATTATTCTCAAGCAAGAACAATAAGTAGACCATTAGTTTACTTCAATTCCGAAGGAAAAGAGGTTGTTAAAACTCATTTCCTTTTTATTTTGCTCAAAGACTTGCCAAACAATATTCCTACCACCCCAAATCCCAGGCAACCTGATATTTCAGCCAAACCATGCAAACAGATGTTCGAGACACTTGAAAAAGAGCCAGAATATTTTACGGATTGTAATAGAGGATTATTTATTTTGGCAGAGAAGGTTTATTATCCAACATCAAAAGATAATAAAAAGATAGTCATAGACTTTGGAATTGATGATGATGGGAATGTTAAAGGTGGATTGGTTGACGGGGGTCATACATATGCAGTGCTGAAAAAAATTAGAGAGGACGAATCTTTGTTTGACTTACCAATATTTGTAACCGTAATTGAAGGAGCAGAAAGTTTTTCTTCTAAATTAGCGAGAGCCCGTAATACAAGTGTTCAGGTGGCCGATAAGTCAATAGCTAATCTGGAAAATGAGTTTGAACCAATAAAAACAGCATTAGGTAAATACAGTAAGAAAATAATCTATTTTGAAAATGAAAGCATAGGAAGTGATGAAGCTAATTTCCAAATAGAAGAACTGCTGGGACTTCTGACTGCGTTAAATAGAGATTTATATGACTCAAACTCTCAGCCAACGGTTAGTTATACAGGTATTTCCACTTGCTTCAATAAGTGGCTTAATAAAAAAAATAGGCCGACTTATGAAAAACTTTATTCGATACTTCCCTCAATCGTGGAGTTATATGAATATTTATATCTTCAATTTGAAGAATATGCTAAGCAGGTAGGAATAAAAAAGTTCGGCAACATCAATGGAGTAGAAACTTATAGGGGCAAAGGAACGAATAGAAAACAAGTTACAATCAAACTACCGTTTACTGAAAAAACAGTTAGATATAAATTGTCCAAGGGTTTTTCTATGCCCATATTCGCAGCCTTAAGATTTTTATTGAAGGAAAATGACGGAAAATATGAATGGATAGTTGATCCGAAGAAATTTATAGACAAACATGGAAAAAATTTAGTGGGACAGATACTGGACGCACATACCAAAGAATACGGAAGTAACCCAAATAAGACCGGAAAAAGTAAAGTTCTATGGCAAAATATTGCCAATGCAGTAAGAATTAACTCACTTGAAGAAGAATTAGCAAAGAAGGTCTAATAAGCTAAAGGGGCCGGCGAACTTATTCCCGGCCCCCAAAAGTTTTAATAAACCTTAATCGCAAATTTCGGCACTTCAAACCAATTCGGATTTTTTCTGTATAATTTGCGCAATTCGCGGATTCTTGGTTCAATAGAGGTAACAGAAGGTTCTAACTTGCGGACATCGACACCGCAGAGATTAACAGGTTCTCGCCCTTCGGGCGACCAGCCGCAGGCTGGGAATATCGCACTCTCCGCTTTAATAAATTTGGGTTCGCTCCGGTATTTGCCGGAGCGTCCAGTCGTATGACTGGGCGAATTCCAGTCTCATCGCACGATATTTAATTAATTGACTTTTTGACCTAAAAAATTATATAATAAACTAAAGATATAAAAAGTTTTAAATATAGATTTTAGTCTATATTTTTTTATTTTATTAACTACAGAGATATCTCTGTAGATTAACAATATGGCTTTAAAACAAGGTGAACAAAATATTAGAAAATTAGCTAAGGTTGGCGGTGGAGCTACTTATAGTATTACCTTGCCGATTGAAGCGGTCCGTAGATTTGGCTGGCAAGAAAAGCAGAAATTAAAGCTAGGCATTGATGAAAAAA
>Ga0180433_10011673_pt1 | contig 10391 bp, 5 predicted proteins | sample SS_ome_8_FD_132980 | JGI IMG/M metagenome (GOLD analysis project Ga0180433, IMG submission 132980) | Hypersaline lake sediment archaeal communities from the Salton Sea, California, USA - SS_1_D_1 metaG | ecosystem: Environmental > Aquatic > Non-marine Saline and Alkaline > Hypersaline > Sediment...
ATATTCAAAACAAAAATTAATATATTCCTGTATCTGACTCACCTGCGTAATCCGGAAAGCCAAATGGTCTTTGCGCAATCGAATTAATTTTTTATAGTACTCAAAAACATCCAGGTTCTCATTTTTTAACCGCCAGTCGATTTGATTTACTGAATCCGGTGATTTATATGAATTACCGTTGCCACCCTTGGTACGGCAAAATTCAATACCGGAATGTAAAAATGGTATACCCTGCGAAGTTAATATCATGGCTCCGGCCAGTTTGACCATTTTTCTCAACTCCTCATTTTTAGCCTTTGGACAGCTCATTTTTAACTTATCCCAAAGAGTATAATTATCGTGACATGAAACGTAATTAATACTCTGTGCCGGACTCCCACCCCACGGATGCCCGGAAGTTCCCATATAATCATAAACAATCTGAGGATGCTCAATGGCACCGACAATACCAAATTTGACAGCCTCTTCATGCAGACCCTGTCCACTGACAAATCCCTTGTCCTTCCTGCTGCCATGGTGTCCTGCAAGAGCATCCCGGAAATCATCATTAAAAGAAGCTATGCCGGTCAGTTCCTTTATATTATATTTCACTGCACGGTGCTGTTCTGCCATGGGACTCTCACCGGATGCCCACCCCTCACCGTAAAGCAATAAACCCGGAACTGTCTTATTCATCTCCTCACGAATAATCTTCATAGTATCTTTGTCATAAATACCCATCAGATCAAAACGGAATCCATCTACATGAAATTCAGATGTCCAGTATTTTAGGGAATCGACAATATATTTGCGGACCATTGCACGCTCAGTGGCCACTTCATTGCCACATCCTGAAGCATTCGCAAAAGTGCCGTCACTCTTCTGCCGGTAGAAATAGCCGGGTACTGTTTTATTGAATGCGGATTCCTTTGTAAAATATGTATGGTTATAAACTACGTCAGGTATAACTCCTATTCCTGCTGAGTGGAGTGCCCGGACAAGCATCTTAAACTCTTTAATCCGTATGGTTCCGTCATAAGGGTCTGTCGCATAAGAACCTTCAGGGGAGTTAAAATTCAAAGGATCATATCCCCAGTTATATTTACTTAAAGGATTCTCTTCATCAACAGTATAAAAATCATATACCGGCAAAAGGTGAACATGTGTTATTCCCAGACTTTTTAAATGTGATAATCCCGTTAGCAACCCATCAGGTGAAGTTGTCCCCTCTTCCGTAAATCCCAAAAATTTACCTTTATTTATTATGCCGGAATCAGGTGATATGGAAAAATCCCTTATATGGGTCTCGTAAATAACCGCATCGGTATAATTTTGCAGAACCGGCCTTTTATCATTATGCCAATCAGCGGGATTTGTTTTATCCGGATCATAAATCATGCCCCGCCTGCCATTAACACCAACACATTTGGCATAAATATCGGGTGTTTCTTCCAGCCATTCGCCGTCATTTATTCGGAAAGTATAAAATTTACCTTCATAGTCGCCTTTCAGAATAGCAGACCATGTACCATTACCGCCAGACTGTAACTGAGTTTTGTAATAGGCATCACCCGAATTGCCATCCTTAAATAATCTGAACTCCACCATTTTAGCAGTCGGTGCCCATATCTTCACAACTGTCTTTTCTCTGCTCCAGAATACACCAAGATCATCTCCCCCATAAAAAGGGTACGTTGAAAAATCAATATGATTAAATTTCCAGTCTCTCATCAAAAACTAAATAGGGTTTTTCTTAATAAAACCTGACAACTGCCAAGTCTTTTTCCTTTTACTTCATATACTATCACTTTTGCTCTCGGCAATCTCTTAAGACTTTTGTCATGTAAATAAAAACGGTTCAAATCAATAGTAAGTTTATGACTTTGTCCCTGTCCGAGAAACAAAGGATATAAATAATAATTATTAGTACCTTTCAGGACAAATTTCCTTTTTAACCAAAAGCTGCTGAATACCAACAAAGGTTTATCTATATCCAGATCAAAACTGCCTGTATTTGTAATGGTCAACTCTAAAATGTCAGGATAATATAATCGATCCTTTTTCAGATTGACCGCAACTTTTTTTCTCCGTCTAAAAATATCCTTAATATTTCCCTTTTTTTTATCAGAACTTAATATTGCAAAAGCCAATACAAAAACAAAAAGTAAAATAATTATAAACCAAATAAGTTTATAACCCTCCGGACCAACTTCATTACCAGAAGGAACATAACCCGTGATAGTCAATAACAAAATATTTAATGCCTTTTTCATCCGGAAAGTTTGCCGCAAAAATAAAGTAATTTTTGGATTTGAACAGTTTTCAACGGTTAATAACATTTGAAAACATATTTTGTCAGGTTACCCAAAAAATTTTATCTTTTGAGAAATAAAATCGAATCTATGAAGTTTATCACTGATCTACATATCCATTCTCATTATTCAAGGGCTACCAGTAAAGCACTTACACCCGAACAACTTGATTTTTACGGTCGTCTGAAAGGAATAACGGTAGTGGGCACTGGTGATTTTACTCACCCCGGTTGGTTATCCGAGTTACGTGAAAAAACAGAGCCCGATGACCATGGTTTGTTAAAATTAAAAAAAGAATATTCTGTCAGTTCCCCTTTCCCCCGAAACGAAACCCGGTTTTTACTTACTGCCGAAATAAGCAATATATACAAACGTGGTGATAAAGTGAGAAAAGTGCATAATGTAATTTTGGTACCGGGATTTAATGAAGCAGAAAAAATTAACCGGCGGCTTATTAATTTAGGCGGTAATCTTACTTCCGACGGCAGGCCCATTCTTGGCCTCGATTCAAGGGATCTGCTGGAAATTGTTCTGGAATGCAGCGAAAAAAATTACTTCATACCGGCACACATTTGGACCCCCTGGTTTTCCATGCTCGGATCAAAATCAGGATTTGATTCACTTAATGAATGTTTTGACGATTTATCGCCACATATTCATACCATTGAGACAGGTCTTTCCACCGATCCCCCAATGAACTGGCTATGTTCATTTCTCGATAAAGTAACCCTGGTTTCCAACTCGGATGCCCACTCTCCTGACCGTCTCGGAAGGAATGCTAATATTTTCAGTACAGACCTGGATTATTATTCAATAACCGATGCTCTGAGAACAGGAAACCCTGAACACTTTCTGGGTACTATTGATATGTTTCCCCAGGAAGGGAAATATCATTACGACGGACATAGAAAATGTAACATTTGCTGGGATCCGTATGAAACCCTGAAAAATAATTTTATATGTCCCGTATGCAAAAAGCCGGTGACGGTCGGTGTAATGAACCGTATAATTCATCTGTCCGACCGTGAAGATATATCTGAACGGCCGAACAGGCTGCCATTCCATTCCATTATACCATTAAGAGAAATTTTATCTGAAATCGCCGGGGTGGGCGTCAATTCAAAAAGAATTAAAAAAGAGTACATGTTAACCCTGGATAAACTTGGCACAGAATTAGATATCCTCCTTGAAATACCTCTGGAAAAAATTGAATCTCAAACTTCTCCCGCACTTGCCGAAGCAATCAGACGCATGCGTAATCGCGAAATTATTATAAAAGAAGGATATGACGGAGAATACGGTGATATAAAAGTCTTTAATCCCGGTGAATTAAACCTCTTTGAAGCAACCCCCTCTCTCTTTATTACAAAGAAACCAAGTCCGCCCATAAAAAGAGACTTAATAAATTTTGATTTAAAGGGTATCCAAAAATTACTGTATAAAAATCAACAACCTGAAAATCTGGCAGCCGAACAATCCGAAATCTATCATAGTCCCCAACTCAAAAAAGAAACACTATATAACCTGAATCCTGCACAGCTTAAAGCTGTAACAGACGCAAACGGACCTACCCTTGTTATTGCCGGTCCGGGTACAGGGAAAACAAAAACTCTGACAAGCAGGATAGCATGGTTACAGGAAAACCGTAATATAAATTCCTCCGAAATCCTTGCCATCACATTTACCAATAAAGCAGCCGGAGAACTAAGAGAAAGACTAAAAAAGATTCCGTGTAAAAAAATAAACTCCAGTGATATCACCGTTGCTACTTTTCATGCATTCGGACTTTCAATACTTAAAGAATTCCATAAAGAATTCCGGCGGTATAATAACTTTACTCTGGCTGATGATAAGCTTAAAACCGATATTATTAAATCCCTTTCACCGGTTAGTTCAAGTGAAATTAAAAATCTGCTTTCACAGATTTCAGAGAAAAAAAGGTCATTGGGGATGTCTGCAACACAAAAAGAACACAACCATGAAAAAATTTCCGGATCCCTTGTTTTTCTGCAGTACGAAAAAAGGCTTCAGGAATTAAATGCATTTGACCTGGATGATCTGATAATCAAGCCTCTTGTCCTTTTCTCAGAAAATAAAAATATCCTCTCACGGTTTCAGCAACGTTTCCGATACATTTTTGTTGATGAATACCAGGATATCAATGATGCCCAATATCAGTTATTAAGGCTTCTGGCGCCGGACAAAAATTTCAATATTTATGTCGTTGGCGATGCTAACCAGTCGATATACGGATTCCGCGGAGCAAACTCAAATTATATCAAACAGTTTACAGATGACTACCCCGGAGCAAAAGTGTACCGTCTCAGCCAATCTTACCGTTGCTCGCGAACCATACTTAATGCTTCTTCCAATATTTTAGAACAACAATCCGGTTTCCTGGAAGCAATTGATCAGGGAGTAAACATATCCATCTCCGAACAACCCACCGATGCAGCAGAGGCAGAATTCATTGCCAGACAAATAGTTGACCTGATAGGCGGGGTCAGCTTCTTCTCTATTGACAGCGCTGTTACAACGGGAAATAAACACGATACTATAAATACTCTCTCCGATCTGGCCATTCTGTGCCGGACACGCAGTCAGTTTGAAGTCATTGGCCGGGCACTGCAAAACCACAACCTGCCATACCAGGAAGTAGGAACTACACCCTTTTTCCGTCAGGAACCATTTCAGACTTTAATCAGTTTACTTAATATATTTTCAAACGAAAATCCGGAATCCGCAAATAAAATCTTAAAGCTTATAAATAAACAGATACCCGAACAAAACTTCAGTGATATTCAGAAACAAATAAAAAAGAAAAACCTTATAGATTTACTCGAAAATTTAAAAAACAAATTTTTTAAACCGGAAGAATTCGATGAACAAAAATGGATGAGGTTCAAAGAGATGGCAGATGGAATGAACAATGCCCGTGATTTCCTGGAATTTCTGACTCTGGGAATAGGTTCCGATACACATAACCGCCGTCTGGAAGCTGTTTCTCTAATGACATTACATGCTTCCAAAGGACTGGAATTTGAATGTGTTTTTATTGCAGGTTGTGAAAACGGATTAATACCTTACAATCTGTATAAAAAAGAAGTAGACAGGGAAGAAGAAAGGCGGTTATTATATGTTGGTATGACCAGGGCAAAAAAAATGTTATTCCTCACTCGTGCCGGAATCCGGACGCTTCGCGGACGAAAGATCAAACTTCCCGTCAGTCCCTTTTTACATTTGATCAAACTTGAACTGCTCAATAAAATTGAAAATTCCACTCATAAAAAGCCTCAAAAAAAAGACAGCCAGTTGAGTTTGTTTAATTTTGATAATTCTTATTTTTTTTAACCTTTTTTATGGCTAAATTTACTTTTTGTGCAAAGGCTGAACAAATTTTATAAAAATACGTTATTATACTCTGAAAAAAAATATTAAGTAACTTTGTGCATTTAAAGTATAACTCTTATAAAAATTATATTGACAGAATTGGTTATTATTTTAAAAATTTTAATAGGTTCTATAGCTTTTTTGCGAAATAAAGTGAATAAAACAGGCTAAGTTATTTTTGTTTTTTAACAAAGCAAAATTTTGAGACATAGCCATAGCTGTGGCGAAAAATTTTAATGCAGTAAAAAGCAAAAAGAACAAACCTTAATGTTCAGGTTATTTCGTAATAATGCCCTTGTAAGAATTTTAAGAAAAGATGGTTGAAATAAAAGAAAAATTACTTAATAAAATAAATAACCCCTCCGATTTAAGAAAACTCGAATTGGATGATCTTCCCGAAGTTTGTAAGGAACTTAGAAATTTCATAATTGATGCTGTATCTGAAAATCCCGGACATTTAGGTGCGAGTCTTGGAGCTGTCGAACTAACCGTAGCTTTACATTATGCATTAAATACTCCTTATGACATGTTAGTTTGGGATGTAGGTCATCAGGCTTACGGACACAAAATTCTTACGGAAAGACGGGAAGTTTTCCATACTAACCGGAAATACAAAGGCATAAGCGGATTTCCAAAACGCGAAGAAAGTATTTACGATACATTTGGTGTGGGTCATTCATCCACTTCAATATCAGCAGCACTGGGAATGGCTGTTGCTGCCGGCTTAAAAAATGAAAAAGACAGGAAAATCGTAGCCGTAATAGGAGACGGTGCAATGACAGGAGGAATGGCTTTCGAAGCATTGAACAATGCCGGTGCACGTAAATCAGACCTTCTTGTCATACTAAACGACAATAATATGGCTATAGATCCGAATACAGGGGTTATCAGTCAGTATCTGCTCAACATTTCAAAATCGGAAACCTACAATAAAGTAAAAAAGGAAATTTGGGAAGGTCTGGGCAAACTGGACGGATTTGGAGAAAAAACCAGAAAATTTATTCAAAAGAACCAACATGCATTGAAAAACATTTTACTTGCCGAAAATAATTTATTCGAATCTTTTAATTTCAGATACTTCGGACCGGTTGACGGTCATGATGTAATTTATCTGGCCGAAACGCTGAATGATCTGAAAGACATCCCCGGTCCCAAATTATTACACGTTCTTACTAAAAAGGGAAAAGGATTCAAACTGGCAGAAATAAATCAGACAAAATATCATGCACCCGGATTATTCAATAAAAAAACCGGCGAGATACTATCTTACGGTTATCCTGATAAAGAAATCACAAAATTTCAGGATGTATTTGGAAAAACTTTACTGGAACTAGCCAGGCAGAACCAAAAAATTGTAGGTATTACCCCTGCTATGCCTACCGGCTGCTCAATGAACATTATGATGAAGGAAATGCCGCACAGGACTTTCGATGTAGGAATAGCTGAGCAACATGCTGTAACATTTTCTGCCGGACTGGCGACACAAGGACTGATACCTTTTTGTAATATTTACTCTACCTTTATTCAAAGAGCATACGATCAGGTTATTCATGATGTTGCAATTCAAAATCTTCATGTAATATTTTGCCTCGACCGGGGAGGTCTTGTAGGTGAAGACGGTTCAACACACCATGGAGTATTTGACATTGCCTATATGAGGTCTATCCCCAACATGATAGTTTCTGCACCAATGGATGAGAGTGAACTGCGGAATCTTATGTATACAGCTCAACTGGATGAAAATTCCGGACCATTCTCCATACGCTATCCCCGTGGATATGGAATAACCAAAAACTGGAAAAAACCTTTTAAGAAAATAGAAATTGGAAAAGGACGGCAGCTTACAGAAGGCAATGATATTGCAATATTAACTCTCGGGAAATCCGGTGTCTTTGCACAACAGGCAATAAAAACACTTGCTGACAATAATATTTCAGCAGCCCATTTCGACATGCGTTTTGCCAAACCATTGGATGAGAAGATGCTTACAAAAATCTTTAAAACATTTCATAATATAATTACAGTAGAAGATGGAATTTTAAAAGGCGGATTTGGCAGCGCTGTTCTTGAATTTATGGCAGAACGGGGTATAAATGCAAATATGAAAATGCTGGGTTTACCTGACAAGTTTATAGAACAGGGAACGCTTAAGGATTTATACAGAGAATGTGGCATTGATAATAAAGGTATAATACAAACTATTATGAAAATGCTGGGAAAATAATATTTTATAATTTTCCCCGTTTTCATTGAACAAATTAAAATAACCTCACTTTGGATATTTACCTTAAAAGAAAACGCGGAAAAATTTTACTGCTTTGTATTGCGGTAATTATTGGTTTGGGGTCTTTGCTCTATACTAACTGGCTCACAGAAAAAATGGCTAATGAAGAACGAAAGAAAGTGGAGTTATGGGCAGAAGCGACAAAACGATTGGCTGCATCTGATGTTGAAAACAGCAACGAAGCAAATATTGAAAAACTTAATACCTCCTATCTTTCATTAATACAATCTATTCTTGAGCAAAATACGAATATCCCGGTTATTATAATTAAACCCGACGGTACATTTAATTATGATGCTAATATTAAATACAAAAAAGGTCGAAAGGAACAAATTCTTAATAAGGAACTGGAAAAAATGAAAGCTCATTCATCACCTATACGTATCGACCTTTCAAAAGATAATTACCTTCTGCTTTACTACCGTGAATCTAATCTCCTTCGTAACTTAAGATACTACCCTGTTATTCAACTATTTGTTATTATAATATTCATCGTAGCCGCCTATTCGGCATTCAGCGCCACACAGAGAGCTGAACAGAATCAGGTATGGGTCGGTATGTCAAAAGAAACGGCACACCAATTGGGAACCCCTATTTCATCCCTGATGGCATGGATCGAAATACTTAAATTACAGGATGTGGATCCTTCACTGATCAAAGAATTTGAAAAAGATGCACAGCGACTGGAAAAAATTACAGAACGATTTTCAAAAATAGGTTCAAAACCGGAACTTGTCAGAACCAATATAACAGATGTATTGCTATCAACTATCAGCTATCTGAAAACCAGATCATCCGGAAGAGTAAAATTTATTACCGCTTTCAGGGAAAACAAAAAAATTGAAGTTCCTTTAAATGCAGCGCTTTTATCATGGGTTATAGAAAATCTGTGCAAAAATTCGATAGACGCCATTAAAAATCATGGTTCTATAACATTATCATTAAAAGAAAAAGAAGACCATGTCTTTATTGACATTACCGACACAGGTAACGGAATAAATAAATCACAGTTTAAAACAGTGTTCCATCCGGGTTATTCAACAAAAAAAAGAGGCTGGGGACTAGGACTTTCTTTAGCCAAACGAATAATAGAGAACTATCACAAAGGCAAAATATTTATTAAATGGTCTGAAATCGGAAAAGGTACAACTTTCAGAATTATCCTGAAAAAATAACAGATTCAACAAACATCATAAATTTTTTACTGAATGTTTAAAAATGAAATTAAATTATAACATCCATTCTAAAATTTTTACTGATTTTAATTCTTTCAAACCAATACTTGATAAATGGAAGGCGGACAAAGAAAAAATTGTCTTTACAAACGGCTGTTTCGACCTAATACATTCAGGGCATGTTGATTCTCTTATCAAATCTGCCAGTCTGGGAACAAAGCTTATTGTAGGTTTAAACTCCGATAAATCAGTAACAGCAAATAAAGGAAAAGGAAGGCCGATACTGAACATAGAATCACGAACAATTCTTTTAGCAGCATTTGTTTTTGTTGATGCTGTAATTGTTTTTTCCGAAGAAACACCTTACGATCTGATAGGTAATATTCTGCCCGACTTTCTGGTAAAAGGAAATGAATATACTATAGAAGAAGTTGTTGGTTATGATATTGTTCTGAAGCATGGCGGGAAGGTGCAAACACTTGACGTCGTGCCCGGCATTTCTACAACAGAAATAATTAATAAAATTAAATATCTCGATTAATGTCCGGCACAAAAACTATTTACACATGCCAGAACTGCGGTGCACAATCACCTAAATGGCTGGGCAGATGTCCTTCCTGCGGGGAATGGAATACATATCTGGAAGAAATTGTAGCAAAAAAAAAACCAGCCCGTTCGACAACAACAAAACCGGATGACAATCCACCTATAACACTGGAAAATATTAAATCAAAAAAAGCTTACCGGCGCATCGAAGCAGGGATTAACGAATTCGACCGTGTTCTGGGAGGCGGATTTGTCCCGGGCTCTATAGTTTTACTGGGAGGAGAACCGGGTATCGGCAAATCAACACTTGCTCTGCAAATGGCACTGGGATTAAATAATAATAAAATTTTGTACATCTCAGGTGAGGAAAGCCTTCAACAGATAAAACTGCGTGCTGACAGACTTACAACAAATAATAATAAATGCTTGTTTTTATGTGAGACCTCACTTGAATCTGTAATTCATCATACTGAAAAAATACAGCCTGACCTGTTGATTATTGATTCTATCCAGACAATCGCCACGGAAATGATTGATTCATCACCGGGATCTGTTTCACAAGTCAGAGAATGCACCTCATCAATACTGAAATTTGCAAAAAAAAGCGAAACTGCCGTTATATTAATAGGTCATATAAATAAGGAAGGCAGCCTGGCCGGTCCGAAAGTCATGGAACACATGGAAATTACGGAATTGCATTTGGAA
>Ga0180433_10011674_pt1 | contig 10389 bp, 11 predicted proteins | sample SS_ome_8_FD_132980 | JGI IMG/M metagenome (GOLD analysis project Ga0180433, IMG submission 132980) | Hypersaline lake sediment archaeal communities from the Salton Sea, California, USA - SS_1_D_1 metaG | ecosystem: Environmental > Aquatic > Non-marine Saline and Alkaline > Hypersaline >...
ATGTTATTTAAAGACCAAATAAATAAAGTTTCAAATCAAATAAATATTGGTATTATTAACTCTTCTAACTTATGTAGTGAAATTGTTGAATATAGCAATGATAAAGAATATGCATGTTGTTGTTTAAGTAGTATCTCTTTACCTGCATTTGTTGAAAATAAAGAAATTAATGGACCAATTACAATTTATACAAAAAATGATTGTCCATGGTGTATTAAAGCCAAAAAAATATTACCATACTATACTGAAATTAATTTGGATGATAATTTACGTGAAAAATATTATGAAAAATGGGGTGTTAATACTGTTCCTCAAATATTCTTTGGAGAAGAAAGAATAGGAGGTTACACCGAATTAATACATAAATTACAACCCACTTATAATTTTAATGAATTAGAAAAAGTATGTCACGTTATTGTTAGAAATCTTAATAAAGTTGTTGATAAAAACTTTTATCCTGTCCCTGAAACAAAACTTAGTAATTTTAAACATAGACCGTTAGGAATCGGAGTTCAAGGTTTAGCAGATGTATTTTTCCTTATGAGAATTCCATTTGATAGTAATCAGGCTAGAGAATTAAATAAACGTATTTTTGAACATATACAATTTTCCTGTTATGAGGCTTCAATGCAATTAGCAAAAGAAAGAGAGGAATATTTAATAAATGAGAAAATAGAGATAATGAATAATGAAGAAGAATATATAGATTTAGTAGAATTAGGAAATCATCAATTTACAAAAGCAGAATTGAGTCTTAAAAAATATAGAGGAGCATATATTTCTTTTGAGGGAAGCCCACTTTCTCAAGGTAAATTTAGTTGGGACTTGTGGAATGTTACACCCGAATATATTGAAAGTAATAGAATTGAAGAATTACGAAAAAATATTTTACATTATGGTGTTCGTAATTCTCTTTTAACTGCTTTAATGCCAACTGCATCTACTTCGCAAATTTTAGGAAATAATGAATGTTTTGAACCAGTAACTAGTAATATTTATACACGTCGCACATTAGCGGGTGATTTTATTGTGGTTAATAAATACTTAATGAAAGATTTAGAAAATGAAGGATTATGGTCGCAAGAAATGAAAGATTTAATAATTGCAAATGATGGTTCTATACAAGAAATTCAAGGAATACCTCAAAATATTAAAAATCTATATAAAACCGCCTATGAAATAAAACAAAAAGTAATATTAGATTTAAGTGCCGATAGATCCCCTTTTATCTGTCAAACACAAAGTTTAAATTTGTTTTTTGAAGAACCAACCCAATCTGTATTATCATCTGCATTTATATATGGATGGAAAAAAAACCTTAAAACAGGTTCGTATTATATTAGAAATAGACCTAAATCTAAAGCACAACAATTCACGATTGACCCTAAATTATTAAAAAATCTACAAAAAAAATCAATTGTTTTTAATCAAGAACATGAAATTTGTGAAAGTTGTTCTGGATAATAAACTAAAAAACCAATTATTGCAATACTCATAAGTAGATGTTTAATAAAAGCAAAATATGGATAGTTTTGTTGTGATATTATACCAGCTAAATATAAAATTATCCAAAAATTAACTCCAAATCTCCCTATTATCATCCCAATACCTAATATTTGATACATTATATAATATAACAAATTATCATCCAAGATTGATAAATATAATGTAAAATACCCTAATACTAAATAATATAACACTGATATTGGATAAATCATATTATAAAATATTGCAAATGCTAATATCATAAAACTTCTATCTATTCTTAATGTTTTTTCTGATGGATTCCCCCAAAAAAATGTTGAACCTATTGATACCATTACTAATGAAAAACCTAATAATGTATATCCAAGACGAAATGCTACTATTCCCGCTATAATAAAACCCAAATTTGATAAAACATCAGCATTTTTTGTTTTTGATTTAAAATACCATTCCGGGGTTTTTATCATTATTATTATATTAGATAAATTAATGGAACCTAAAATTGAAAACCCTTTTCCAGTAAATGCACTTAGTTTTAACCAAAACGATGAATATGCTTATTATTTTTTTGCATATTTCTTAGTAAAAGCTCAATATTTTCAAAATCTAAGAACAGCTATAACAAATGCTCCTAAATGGAAAGATTTTAAACAATATACAATCCCCTATTATCATTTTATTTTTAATGATATTGATACTGGTAAATTTTTAAAACGTTATACATATGAGGAAGTATTTACATTAAGTATGATTGCTTCACAATACAAAGATATATTAAATATTCCTATTGATATTTCATCATTATTAAATCCGGTTGATTTACAATTTATATTTTTAGTTACTATTATTGAAAATGTTCTATCATCTGAAAAACATATAATGTTAGCGAGTCAGTATAGACAAAATGGTAGAGAATATTTTGCTACATTTGAAATATCTTCTCAAATATTGAGAGAATTACCTTCTGGAGTTGGTAGTTCTCTTTTTTATAATGATGTTGCGTTAATTACATTTAGCAGAAATGCACCAAATATTCTTGAATTTTACAAAGAAAAACTTAATATTTCAAATTTCTTTTCTTTAATAAATTAAATGTATTCTAATAATTCAATAAGTGAAATAAATGAAACTCAAATAAAAACATATATTATGTCACAGTCAAATAAAAGACCTAATAATAACAATAATAATAACAATAATAATAACAATAATAAAAATAATAATGTAAGAATTGTTCGTCAAAAGCCTAAAATATCTAATGAAAAAGCACTTGAAATTCTTCATATATTAGGTAGAAATACTTCTAATAATGTTTATAATAATAATAAAACTAGTCAAAAAAGACCTAGAAACAATAACAGAAATAATAGAGAAATTAAAAAAATAAAAAATAATATACCTACACAAACAATTTTAAAACCAAAAGTAATAAAAAAAGTAGGATTATTTAATATAGATAATAAATGGTATCAAATAGATTTACCAAACGAGGATAGTAAAATTATTTCAAAAAGAATAAATAATTTAAATCATCATTTTTATTTTGATAATGGAATAGAATATAGAATATTAATAAATGATGAAAAATTAAAAATTATTAAGAATAATAAAGAAAAAACGATTGGATTTAAATATTAAGTATAATATGGATGTTATTATAGAAATTCCTAAAGAAAGTCATATTAAATATGAATGGGATTATGATAAAAAAATGTTACGAGTAGATAGAGTTTTACCTAATCATATGCGTTATCCATTTCATTATGGATTTATACCAAATACATTAGCAAAAGATGGAGATGCATATGACGTAGTCTTATTATCACATTATGATTTTTATCCAAACGTTATATTAAAAGGTCATATTATAGGTTGTATGATGATGGAAGATGAAGAAGGAGAAGATCCCAAGATTATAATGGTTCCAGATGAAAAAGTTGATAGAGAATGGGGTCATATAAATGATATTTCAGAAGTATGTGAATATAAAAAGGATAAAATAAAACATTTTTTTACACATTATAAAGATTTAGATAATAGTAAATTTGCAAAAGTAGGAAAATGGCTAAATAAAGAAGAAACTTTAAAACTTTTAAATTTGTAAAAGTAATGAAATTCTTATTATTCCCTCATCAGCTTTTTAAAGATGTTGAGTTATTAAAAAAATATCAAAAGGTTATTTTAATTGAACATCCTATATTTTTCAATAAATATAATTTTAATAAAAAAAAATTAATATTACATAAAGCATCCTGTTTATATTATGTTGATTATTTATTAAGTAAAAAAATTAATGTTGAATATATACCATTTGAGAAATTTAATGGATTAACTGATTATAGGGATTGTGACTATTATGAAGTGGTTGATAAAGATTTAGAAAAAGAATTAGGTAATAATGAAATTTCAACTCCTAACTTTACTTGTACTCGCCAAGAATTAACCGATTTTATTAATTTTCAAAAAAAGAAAAAATTAAAAAAAATATTTGTTCAAACCAGTTTTTATAAATTTCAACGCGAAAGACTTAATTTATTAATGAAAAATGGAAAACCAATTGGTAATAAATTAACGTATGATGGTGATAATCAAAATCCATTACCTAAGGATTATCCTTTACCACATGTAAAAATTCCTTCTGAAAATAAATATGTAAAAGACGCTATTGTTTGGGTAAATAAACATTTTCCTAATAATTATGGAAATGTTGATGATTTTTGGGTACCAGTTACTCATAAAGAAGCTCAAAAATGGCTTAACAATTTTATTAAAGAACGTTTAAATAAATTTGGTGAATATCAAGATGCAATCACAGAAAGACCAAATAAATTTTTATTTCATAGTGGAATAAGTGCAATACAGAATATTGGACTTTTAAATCCTTTAGAAGTTTGCGAAGAAGTAATAAAATATGGTGAAAAGAAAAAGATAGAAATAAATAATATAGAAGGGTTTATTAGACAGATAATAGGATGGCGTGAATTCTCTCGTCTCACCTATTATCATTTAGGAGATAAAATGAAAGGGAATTACCTAAAAAATAAAAAAAAGGTTGGTAAAGAAATGTATCTAGGTACTACTGGTCTCCTAATTTTAGATGATTGTATAAAAAAAGCATTTAATAATGGATATTTACACCATATTGAACGACTTATGGTTGTTTGTAATTTATGTAATCTAATTGGTTATAAACCAAATGATATTTTTAAATGGTTTATGGAATTTAGCGTTGATAGTTATGATTGGGTTATGGTAAATAATGTTTATAGTATGGGATTATATGCAGATGGGGGTTTAATAACAAGTAAAGTATATGTATCATCGAGTAATTACGATATGTTTAGGGGTTCTGATTATAGGAAAGGTGAATGGTGTGATATTTGGGATGCTTTATATTGGAATTTTATAAGAAAAAATTTAAATCAGATGAAAATAATGGGTCGTTTTGGTCCAATACAAGCAAAATATTGGATAAAGAAACCAGAAAAGGAAAAAAATGAAATAATTAAATTGAGCACGAGTTTTATTAAGAAACTTTAATATGAATGATAATAAAGCATCGATAATTATTACTAATTTTTTTAGGAATGTATTACTAAAAAATCAAGAAAAGAAAATAAAAAAGATTTTTAATAAATATAAATCAAAATTTTATGAAAATAGTAGAGAGCTTTTAACTGATTATGAAAAAGCTTTTGGATTTACCAATGAAAATAGGACTGGAAATAGGAAATTTTCTCAAATATTAGGTAAAATAATGGAGGAAATATATAATATAAGTTATAGATTTACTAAATTAAATGAAGGAGATGAAAGTGGATGTGATGGAAAGAATGATAATACCTTTTTTGAGTCAAAATTAAAATATAATACAATGAAAGGAAGTGAAGCATACTCAGAAATAAGTAAGAAATTATTATATTCTATTAAAAATAATAAGAATTTTTATTTATTTTGTTTAACAGATAGAGGTAATGGAAATAATATTAAATCATTACATTATTTTAATTCTTTGAAAAGAATAGAAAATATAGAAGGATATAATAGAGAAAGACATTTATATCTTTCTGGAAATAAAATATTTGAATTTTTATTTCCAACATATAATATTTTAATCAAAACAATAATTTTAAATAATATTAGTTTATGCAAAATTTATAATTTAAAATAATTTTTTTATTTCTTTAGCAACTTCTTCTGCTAATTTAACTGGAACTGCATTTCCAATCTGTTTATATCTACTACCTAATCCTCCTTCAAAAATATAGTTATCAGGAAAAGTTTGTATTCTAGCATATTCTAAAATTTGTAAAGGTCGGATATGAATCGGATGGCATCTTTCTGTTTGTTTTTGACTTGGTGATGTAGTTAAAGTTAATGAAGGTTCATTCATAGATAATCTACGAGCAATACCTCTTTTGCCACCACCACTTTCATATGATTTACCCATATATTCTTTTTGTAAATTTTCGGGTAAATCAATCCAACATCCACCTTCTGGTATTTTTTCCATAATTTTTTTCTTATTTTCACTATATTCAATTCCTTCACTTTCAGGACAATCTAATAATACATCTGATAAAACAGGTTTTACTGTTTTTTCAACTGGAAAATTAAACTCTTTATCTATATTTTGATGAACACCTATAATAAATATTCTTTCTCTTTTTTGAGGGACACCATAGTTATTTGCATTCAATACTTTATATTTTATTATATATTTTCCTGTTCTATTTAATTCTGATAAAATATGCTCTAATGTTTCACCTTTTTCGTGAGTTAAAAGTCCTTTTACGTTTTCAATTAAAAATACTTTGGGTTCCAATTTTTCTATAAAATTAGCAAACTCGATTATTAAATTACCTCTATCATCATCTAATCCTTTACGTAATCCAGCTTGAGAAAATGATTGACAAGGAACCCCTCCCATCAATAAATCTATATTTGTTGTTTCAAAATCTTCATCCGTAATTTTTTCCATTTTTTTACAAATTACTTTTACATCTGGATGATTTTTTTTTAAAGTTTTACAACAATTTTTATCATTGTCATTTAAAAAAATAGGTGTAAAACCTTTATTAATAAATCCAAGTGACAAACCACCTGCACCAGAACATAATTCAACAAAATTTGGCATATACTACATTATAAAATAATATTTAATTCAATTTTTTACTTAAAGAAACCAGAAAAGGAAAAAAATGAAATAATTAAATTGAGCACGAGTTTTATTAAGAAATTTCCGATTAAATAAATCTTGATTATTAAGAGTAATGGAAACTTTTGAAAGTAGGTATTTAGAGCATTTACAGAAAAAATTATATAAAGAAGTGAATGGAGAATTTTTAGGAAAATCAGTTTTACGTGAAAAAAAGTCAGTACCATTTAAAATACCTGCTTTAGTCAATGTACATTTAAAAAAATTGGAACGTTCAAGAACAATAAAACAATTTAAAAAAAATAATGAAGATAAGAAAACAGAAAATTTTGTAGGAGAAGATAACAGAGAGGGTTATATAAATATAAATGATATATTAAATGGGGATGTAAAACAATTTACAAGAGAAAAAAATAAAATTTTTGCATCTTATAATGAAGATGAAAAAACAGAGATGATAAATGATTTTTGTATAAAATATTATAATGATATAAATATTTCAAAAAAGATTTTAAATTATTTAGATAAAAAAGTTTTAAAACCTAGTAATATAATTGTCAAAAATGATACAATTATTAGAATTAATAATATTAGTTAAAATAATGATATTATTTTTTATAATACCTATTATCATTATAATATTATTTTTAGTTTGTTTTAAAGAACATTATAAGAATATACCAAATGAAAAAAAATATAATACAAATCTTACAAAATATACTGAAATTTCTACATTGCCTTATACGAATAAGACACAAGAAAATATAAGTGATTATTTAAAATTATTTAATGAGGTTTCAAAAGGACAGAAAGAAGTTAAATTAGAAGATAGGGTAGATATATGGACTTATAATGACATAAGTGAAAATGAGAAAGAACAATTAAACAGTATATTACTACCAGTTCTTGAAAAATTAAATAAATTAGGAAATCAAGAATTCGTATTATATAATTATGAAGGTTGTCAAGTCAATAAAGTAAAAGGGATGCCTTATACATCATATATTATTGATTTTAATGTATGGGAGTTAAAGAAACAGATGGGATTAAGATTAAGAACACAAATAATAATTGATATAGATAATTGTAAAGAAAAAAATTTAGGAGATTTAAATGTTGCTGAAATGACAACACCAGAATTTAAAAGATATTATAATGGTTATCCTTCATTTAATCAATGGATACCAGTACCTATAATGGTTATACCAACTGGAAATGAAGCAAATGGTACCGGAGTTGGAGTTTCATATAAAAAACCATGTAAATATTATCATTTAGCATTAAATTGGATAGAAATATTTAATAGTAATTTGACATTAAGAGCGGAAGACCGTTATGTAGAAAACGGTATAGGAGGTGTAGAAGAGGGAACATTAGAATATACAAGAGTTCATGGTGTTCATACTCCTTATATTGAACCATACCAAAAACGTAATCCTTGGATTAAATTAAATACACAGCCACCTAATATAAAAGCTTGGCCTTGCACACCTAACCCTAAAACTTGGGGTTTTTTAGGAGTTCCTGATGAGATGCCAAAAATGACACCAGACTGTCCAGGTAGAAGAACAGCTCTTAAACAACAACCCTTAACAGTATCAGAAGATCCATCTATGTTCAATAACCCACGTAATAGAGATATGTATCATTGGATGTTTGCACTTGAAACAGGTGGAAGTGGTGGTATTTCTAGAAATTTCCCACAATAATTTTATTTATCAAATATTTCGATTAATCTATTATATTTAGAAATTCTTTCTCCTCTACAAGGAGCACCTATTTTTACAAAATCAGCACCAACTCCAACGCCTAAATCAACAATAATATCATCATTAGTTTCTCCTGAACGGTGCGAAACTATAATTTTACCATTATTTTCTTTAAAAATATTAATAGATTGTAAAGCTTCAGAAATAGTTCCAATTTGATTAACTTTAACAAGAAGAGAATTAGCCCATTTTTCTAAAACACCTTTTTTACAATATTCAGGAGAAGTAGTAAATAAATCATCACCTACAATCATACATTTTGAGCCAATCATATTATTTAATTTAATCCAGGCATTAAAATCATTTTCATCAAATGGGTCTTCGAGACTGATAATAGGGAATTTATTGCATAAATCTACTAAATAATTACAAACTTCATCAGATGTTAAAAATAAATTTGGTTTTATTTCATATTTATTATTAGTATAATATTCTGATGCTGCACAATCTAAAGCGATTGACATATCTTTTCCTGGAATTAAATCTGTTTCCTTTATTGCATCTACTAATAATTGTAATGCTTCCTCTGGATTTTCAATATCAGGTGCATATCCACCTTCATCACCAACAGATGTTTGTGAATTTCCATATCTCTCTTCTATTATCTTTTTTAAATTATGATATACACGACAAATATCATCTAACATTTTATATATATTATCTGTTTCTGCCGGAACTATCATGAATTCCTGTATCTTTAATTTATTACCTGCGTGTTTTCCTCCATTTATTATATTTACAAATGGGCGAGGTATCTTATTCTTTCCCCACAATTTCCAAACATTATTATTAGAAACTGCTTTTAATAAACAGAAAGATACGGCAGTAGAAACATTACCGCCTATAATATTTTTTTGCATTGTATTATCAATTTTAAGTAGGAGTTCATCAAGTTCTAAAAATCCTTGAATTGTATTTTTAAGTTCTTTATTTATAAATACTTCTTGTAAAATATTTTGTTTTTTTAGGGCGTTAATAACACCTTTACCCATAAAGGATGTTCCACCATCACGTAATTCAATCGCTTCTCTTTGACCGGTAGAAGCACCAGAGGGAGAAGAAGATTTGAATAATATATTGTTACTATCAATAATTTCACATTGTATTGTAGGAAAACCTCTTGAATCTAAAATTTGTCTAAGTTTTATATTTTTTATAAATCTCATAATTATAAAAAAGAAAATTAGTTAATAATGCCATTCAGATAAACAAGCTTTACAAATATATACTCTTTTTAATGTTCCTTCTTTATTAAAAGTAATGGCTTCCTTTTTAGAAGGATTTTTTTTAGTTTCACATTTATTATTTGGACAATCATAATAAATTGTTCGTGGTAATGTAGGGTCATAAATATAATTAATATGATTAATTTCTTCCACTTTATTTTTTTTGTAAGAAGTAGAAGAAATAATAACTTTATCAGAGTTTTTTTGAAAGCCACAATCTTTACATACTAATAAAGGGCAATTTTCTCCTTGGGTATATCTTAATAAATTATTACACTCTGGGCAAAATTCCATTATATATATAATTAAATTTTTTTTAATTCAATTTTTTATAACATTTATCTTTTTCACAAACCCATTTATAATTTCTTAAACATTTGCCTTCAAATATCTTTACACCGTCCCAACATTCTACTTCTAAACCATTTGCTATAAATGTATCTTTATGAAAATCAGGTAATTCTAAATTATAATAGGTAACTTCATATTCTTCATTATGTTTTTTTGAATATTTAAAATTTTTATTACATTCAACATGTCTCCATTCTCCATATATTTTATAAGCATGAAATTTTGATATGTATAAATCTCTATTTGGTAATTTCCCTTCAAATGTTCCTTTTGGTAACAAATAAGGTCTCCAATTTCTATTTTTATTTACATATTTTTGAACTGATTTTATTTTAACAATTCTATTATCTCCTGTCACTACTTGGTCTCCTGTTTTTAATTCATCTATTCTCTTTTCACC
>Ga0180433_10011675_pt1 | contig 10389 bp, 9 predicted proteins | sample SS_ome_8_FD_132980 | JGI IMG/M metagenome (GOLD analysis project Ga0180433, IMG submission 132980) | Hypersaline lake sediment archaeal communities from the Salton Sea, California, USA - SS_1_D_1 metaG | ecosystem: Environmental > Aquatic > Non-marine Saline and Alkaline > Hypersaline > Sediment...
AAACTACGTGCAATCGTTGAGCCAAGCAGGATTGGCTTTTTCTGGTTATCATGTACGTGCAGATGGTACACGTTTGATGGAATTTCTCGAACTGCCCAACCATCCGTTCTTCGTTGGTACGCAAGCACATCCAGAGTTTACGAGTCGTTTTGGTCGACCAAACCCACTTTTTCACGCCTTCGTGCAAGCTTGTTTAGAGCATGAATTGCAAGAATGTAAGCCGGTACCATGTGTGAATAACAGAGGTGTTTCGGCATCGTTATAACCTGTTTTTACAAGATGCTCGACTTCTTGCCAAGGTGGTAGGGGCGTTACGCTGAACTGTCGATTTTGTGGCGTTTAACCCTTGCTTTTTTGCCTGCATATTTGCTCTACTGAGTGATAGGGGATAGGCGTGTGGTGATACATGCCTATGTTGCAAAAACTACCTTTTTTAGGGGGATGCGATGAAGAAGATGGTACAAGTGTTCACCATAGTATTTGCTGTTGTTTTGACAGGTGTCGTGCATGGCATGGCAGAGAAGTTATTGATTGCCAGCAGGCAGGGGGATGTTGGTGAAGTGCGACGGCTATTGGCTGCCGAAGTAGGTGCTCATACGTTACCCGGAGCGTTACTTGCGGCTGCCAGGGAGGGCCATGATGATATTATGCGTATCCTGCTGGATGAAGATGCGAGGCATGATGGGTATGCCATAAGGCAATGGGGGGGCGTGTTATTGTACAGTGCTGTGCAAAGGGGGCACAGGGGAATTGTGCGGATCTTACTTGCCGAGGGTGTTAATCCGAATGTTACAGAACGATTAGAAAATGCGTCACTGGTTATGGCGGTGAGAAGCGGAAATCTTGGGATCGTGCAGGAACTGCTTCAGGCGGGCGCAAGCCCGAATATTTATGATGAAACGGGCATGTTGTTGCTGCGTATGGCAGTAGAAATGGAACGACCGGACTCAAGGATTGTGCACGCGTTGCTGCAGGCTGGGGCCAATCTGAATGCTGCAGACATGGGCGTTTTGACCTTGCTTGGTCGAGCTGCACAAAATGGCAATCCAGAGGTTGCAAGAGTGCTTATCAATTGGGGTGCAGACGCGAATGCTGTGGATCGGTATGGGTTGACGCCATTAGTGCGTGCTGTGTATGGAGGTGATTCTGAGGTTGCGCAACTATTATTGGATGTAGGTGCAGATCCAACTGTGGTTGCTAATAGGGGGAAGGAGTTGCTGCTCTTTGTGAGAGATTATGGCTCGCCACAGATGAAGGAGGTCTTTGAGAACGCCATTGCCAGACAAGGATATGGCCACAGTTTCTATGGCGAACAAGCATGGCAGCCGGTCTACTGGTAGATTATTGTAAGAGTGCGTTGGCAAGTAAGAAAAGGAGCTACAGACCAAACTGTGGCTCCTTTTTTATGTGTTGTGTGAAGGGGGCAGTGCATTGTACTGTTGTCTTGGAAAATTATTCAGGGGTATTATTAGTTGCAATCATGGTTATGGAGCCATTTATTTTTTGTTCTTCACCCGTATGTTACGATCATGTTATCAACCTATTGTTTTATGAGTTTTGAGCAGGACTACGGAAGGGGGCAGAAGGTATGAAGAGATTAGGATGTGCACTGCTTGTAGCAATTGGTTGGTGTGATATGGGTGTGGCAATGGAGAGCAAGTCGACCCCGCTTGGTAGTGAAGCGCGCAAAATTTTGGGGACGATTCGCCAAAGGGTAGTTGAGGATTCTCTTACCGCGAACGCAAGAAAGTGGTGGCGGAATAAGCCTGATGCGGTACGCAACCTCATCACGAGAGCATCTGATAATTATAGCGAGGATCTTGATGATCTGGTCGGCGCATTGAATGTTTCTTCATCTGCGCAAGCACGCGATGCCGTTTATTTATTTTCATATCTTTTGCATGAACAGTATCAGCGTAGTGATGCATTAGATGCCGTATCGACTAATCGGAAAATGATTGATGTATTGACAAGGTCTCTGGCGCAACGTCTTGGCGTGGGCTCAGAGCCAGATGACTCTGCTGTCGCATCAATTGGTCCTGTTGTACATGAGGCGTGCGAGCAGTCAAGTGATGAAGATGGCGGTCTTTGTGGTGTATGCTCAGCACCTATCTGTTGCCATAGCTCTGGGCTTGCGGTTGGGCTTAGCGATGATGCTTTATGTTATCTGACATCACGGCGTGATAGTGATGCCGTACCTATACCATGCCGAGATAGAGCGACACAAACATTGCTGTACTGAGTGCAAGTAGCAGTACACCTGCAATCAGATGCATAAGGTCGATGCGTGATCGACGCCATTCTTCTGTCTTTTCTGCGGTGGTAAAGCCAAAGTAGATTGCTAGGCTGATGAGAATCATCGGTGTAACGAAGATTAGGTTATAGAGGGCAAGCATAGCCATGGCATACTGGCGTGAGGTGGTATGGGCGAGCATGCCAAGAATAACCAGGTAGGGGCCAGAGCTGCAGGGCAGTAGAAACAGGCTGACGACAAAACCAATGAGAAATGCGCCCGGAATCGAGGTGGTACCGTGCAGTATTTTTTTGAGAGGCGGTCGCCAGGATTGTGGTATCTCCATTGCGAACCATTTTTTGTAACCCAGGTAATCTTTAAGGTTAAATAGGCCAAGCAGCAATGCCAAAAAGGCCAGTATGATGTACAGAGTATGTGATATGCCACTAGCTGCGAAGGCGGAATAAATGCCCAGACCCATCAGAAAATAGGAGATGAAAATGGAGAGTGCAAATGCCAGGCCTGCCAGTAAAGCGCTAAGGGGCGTTGAGCTGGCAAGAATAGTGGCTAACAAGATCGTCAATACGGCGAATGCGCATGGGTTAATTGCATCGATAGCAGCTGCGCAGATGACAGCCGAAAGGGTTAGGGTTTGTGTTTGTAGATTGGGGCATCCATCTTCTATTTGAGCAGGCGCAGCTTCCTTGACACGATTGGCAGGATCATCGCAGCCATCCTGCGCGCAGCGCGTGATTATTTTTTCCAGTTTACTGCCATTTGCTGAGCTGAAGCCAATGATAACGTTATTGCCTACAAAGGTCATAGGCACGCCCGAGATATCGGTATTGTAGGCTTTGGCCATTTCCTGAAGATATGTGCGGTTGTCGTCGTTGCCATAGACTTCATATTCATGAATGACAAGCGAAGGGTGGTTTGGCTTTATTTCCTCCAAAAATACCTGCAGTTTGTCGCAATAGCTGCAGCCGGTGCCGTGAAACATGTGTAGGTGGACTGGCTTTTGTTCAGTAGATCTTTGTTCTGGTGCGCGTAGTGATAAAACAAGCGAGCCCAGCAACAGAAGGGTAACTTTGAAACAACGCTTCATACCGTACTCCTATAAAAATGAGAGACGCAATGGTCTGTACGGTTATAGATGGTCAGTTGTTTACTCGTCAAGCGTGTGTTAGTTGTTGAGACGGCAGGTAGCAGTTTTTACTGCACCATGTCGGCTCCTGTTGGGGTGGCAATAGTTGGAGTTGGTATGTCAGCTATATTGTTTCCTGCGGCATTAGTCTTGTCGACGATACTATCGCCCATATTCTGAAGTCGCTCCCACGTGCCAAGACCTTTTTCTTTTGCTTGTTCTAGCACTTGTTGCCCTTTGGCAATGACGTCTGTTTTTGTCGATTCTAGTTTATTGAGTGCATTGCTCATGAGGTTTTCTCCCATGACCTTTGCCTTGTTGAGTATGCCATCGGCTGCTGTTTCTGCGCGGTTGAGTATGCTGGTGGAAGCATTTTCTGCATGTTCTAAGATGCTTGCTTTTGCTTCTTCAGTTTTTTGAAGTATGTCGGCAGCGGCAGCCTCTGCACGGCTGACAATGTCGTTAGCAGCTGCTTTTGCTTCGTTGAGCATCTTTTCTGTAGTGCTTTGTGCCGTAGTTGTTGGTGTGACTGCTATGGGAGTTGTAGTTGGTGCGGTGCTGTTACTGTTTGTTTCGGTTGTTTGAGTAGGAATGATTGGTTGGCCATGCAGATCTACAAAGATCAGTAATATTGTCATGCCCAATAGATTGGTTTTATTTTTAATTTTCACCGTGTTCCCTCTGTGTTTTTAGGTACCTTGTTTTGCCGGTATGCCAAACATAAGCCTAGGAGCTCGCTTCTTCGTGCGTCAATGACATGCCTGAAAATGAAGTTGATACGCATTATAATCGTTTTATTGCAGTGCTGTGCCAAGCTCATTGCTAAGGGCAGGGTAAGTTCAGAAACGAAGTGCAACAACGTGATTTAACTTCTCGGCAAACAGTTCGACTGGGGTTTTCCAGCCAAGTTTTTTGCGTGGAGTTGAATTGTAGAAGTTCATCACACCATAAAAAGATCCTATTGGCATGCTCTTGATATTTGTTTGATGTGGTAATTGCTGCCGCAATCTTCCGTTCGTATTCTCGACGCCACCCTTTTGCCAAGAGGCGTAGGAATCACAAAAGAAAGAATTTACGCCCAATTTCCGACTAACTATTTCATGCTTGGTAAACTCGGTTCCGTTATCAAAAGTAATGGTTTTCCGTGCGTGTTGAGGCAATGGGAGCATTGAGTTGATAATGGCATTTGCTGTTACTTGGGCACGCTTAAAGAGTTCGTACCCAACAGCCTCGCATACCCTTATCGCATACGCTGTCGGTGCATGATCGCCGAACGGATTGCCGTACAACGAGTACGGTCTAGTTCGAGTAGGCGAAGGCGCTTGTGGTCGATTTCGTAGATTGGAGGGCTATCGGATTCGAAATTGATGAGGCCAGGTTTGTCGAATCTGAAGTGGAAAAAGTTGCCCAGGCGCTTGCCGGCGAGTTCAAAGTGAATTGCGGGGATCCATTCGGCAATCAGTGGCGAGAGAAAACCGGAGTGCGAGGGCTGTCGGCCGTTGATCAAGACGCGGAGGTTAGTGATTCGTCTGTCGATATCAGGATATTCACGATTGAACATGCCGAGTACCGGCTGAACAAAGTCGTTGAGTGAAAAAAAGTGGTAAAAATATTTGATGATCTTCATATTCGGGCGATAGCAATCGGCGTGGACCGGCGTGCCGAAGGAATAGACCGCGTTGATGATGTGGTTATTTTCCTCGCATTTGTCGAGAAGTTGAGAGGTGAGGTTAACCACATTGGTGCCATGACTATGGGCAACGAGGTTGATGATGGTGTCGATCGGATAGCTAGTGATTAGTTTCTCTAGTCGCAGGGCGGCCTTCTTACGACAGGCATGGTTGTTGCTGCCACTCCATTGGAACGAAAGTACATGTGCACCACGGGCATTGGCACTTTGTTCGAGCGTATGAAAAAAATCACTTTCCGGTTGATGCCAGTGGCTATCTGAGCCCCATGTCCCATGCACCATGATAAAGATTGTGCTTGCGCTAACAGCAGCGGTGCATAAAAAAACAGACATCCCAATCGCCAGGAGTAATTTACCGTGCGTGCTGCAAAAGGTCATCTGAAAGGCTCCTTCAGGAAATCCGTCCCCTATTCCTAGAATACTGCGGTGTGTCGCATTCTACTCAATCCAACGCTACCTGCAACTGAGTATTGACAGATAAGCGTCACCGGTTAATGGTAGGGCCCGAAGCTAAAGAAGGAGATCATATGAGAATGATACGCATCATTTTGCTGGCTGGCCTCACCACAGCCCTTTCTGCTTGGCAAGACAACACACAAACTGACACCATACTGCGTATAGTCAGTGGTTTGCCAAAAAGCGGTACCCATTTACTGAAAAAGGTTGCTGAAGTTCTGACTGGTACGCGTGCCACGTGGATCAAGCGATACAGTAGTACCTACCGCGATCTAACCGAACAGGCCATCGAGCAAGCAACTCGCACGCGCCAGACGCTCTTATCTGCACATCTACATGGCACAGCAGAAAATATTGAACTCATCAAAAAGTACAACATTCGCACTGTTTTCATTTATCGCGATCCACGCGACCAGGCAGTTTCACTAGCCTATTACTTGTACCGCATGAACCTGCGCTCGTGTCAGATGTTTGCCAACAATTTATTTAATCTTGGTCTTGACAATGAACGACTATCCCGAGAAGAGCTGCTCACTTTGATTATTAGCAAGCTTCCCGAATCATATGCATTTTTCATGCCACTCGCCGATGAAGAAAACATTCTGACCATTAGATTTGAAGATCTGGTTGGCTCAAGGGGTGGCGGTTCTGATGAAGCAAGTCTTAGAACAATCGAACAGATAGTCGAAAAACTGCTAGGCACTGTCGATGAAAAAAAGATACAAACCGTTGCCAACAGCTTATTTGGTGGCACCATGACCTTCCGTAAGGGCAAAATTGGTCAGTGGAAGGATGAATTCACCGAAGAGCAAAAAGCTCTTTGCAAAAGGGTTGCAGGCCAGTTGTTGGTTGATTTGGGGTATGAGAATAATTTTGATTGGTAGATCAGACCGCAAGCGCGTCGACCGTTGGGTTGAGTAGGGCATTTTTGCTATTGTTGCCTAGGGTCTTCGCATTTAAATGCAGCTGAAAAGCGAACATGGCTTTGCGTTGTATTATAAAGGGCATTTTCGAGTAACGAGGTTTGTCACAGACATGATGAGCAAACTCTCTCAACTATTGAAATGTCGCTTTTACGATACGTAAAACTATCTGTTTTTTCTCATTTCCATGATTTTAAGAAATCTTTAGATACGAAGGCCCTGTCGCTAAGGGCGATGTAGTTTGCCTGCACGTTGAGGGGTTGGCATGGTTTTAGATCTAGTCAGCATTTTTTGAATAGTGTTTTCTTTCTTGATAAGTAGTTTTGGATCGGCGTTTCTAGATCGGGTGAGCAACTTTTGGCTTGTGGATTTTGTTCTGGTAAGCAGCAATTTATTAGGTGCCTTAGGTGGCGGGTACGGCGCTTGTTGCTGCCGTTGCGCTGCCAAATACGGCTGAGCATTGTCCGATCGAAGCAATGAGCAAGAATAGCGTTGCTACAAGATTGGTACGCGTATCCATTTTCTGTCTCCACCCTGAGTTTTTTGTCACCATGTCCAAATTGCAGGTTCATAGATGACCAGAAAGTATCTCCTGATGTGTTGAGCTAGTCGCCATCAAGGTCATCGTCGGGAAGCTCATATTGGTCATCTTCGTCGAAGTCGATTTCATTTTCATCAAACATTTCGTCTGAAAAATCATCGTAGTCGTCGAATTCCTCGTCGTAGTAACGATCCCAGAATTCCTCATCCATATCATCGGGCATTTCGTCGGAGTAGTCATCGAGCGTGTCGTAATCACTTTCATTTTCATCGTTGATGAGTGCGGGCTCGCTCTCTTCATCCTTCTCATCATCATCATCCTCTCCGGCAGATGCTTTTTTGGTCTCCTGCTCGGATAGCTCATCTGCAGTTAGTTCAGTTTGTGCGGGATCAGGGGAGGGCTGATTTTCCGAATTTTCTGTTTTCGGGAGCTCAGGTGTTGGGCAATGTGCGGTATATTCTCGCTCTGGCATAGGCAGAGGGCTTTTGGTTGTTGCTTCTTCTGATTGCTCCATCGGTTGCGATGGTGTGTGTGTTCTTGTTGTATTGGGCTGACTGGCAGGTGGAGGTGTCCAAGATTCAGATGGCTCTGGTGGTAGATAACTATGGTTTCTACGGCCTCGCTGAGCACGTTCAGTTTTTTCCCAATCATTGCGCGCTGGCATTGGTAGGAGGCGATTTTTACTGTAGGAGTTTGCAGGTGGCTCGTAGCAAATGGTGTAGCGTGATGGCGTTGCCAAAAGAAGGGTAATAAAAGCGATACGATGGGTACGGGACATGGCTACTCCGCTTTGTTGAAGAAACATAGGGCGGCAGCGGTTGGTTGGTCCGTGCTTCGCGGCGTAGTATCACACGCATTTGCGCCAAAAATCAATAGGTGAAGGATGGTTGCAGCACGCTGGGCAGAGGTATGCTATTGAGTCGTGTATTCGTACTCTGCATACGCATTTGGATCTGTGGTGTATTCGTATTGTTGATTAGTTGTGGCTTGTTCCTGAACAGCAGCCTGCTGAGTGGCGGATTGTTGTTGTGTTGTCTGTTGCTGAGCTTCACGCTGTTGTTGTTGCATAGCTTGTTGGTTGGCTTCCTGTTGCTGAGCGGCAAGCGCGTGTGGTGCCGCAGTAGCTAATGTTTGGTACATTTGGTTCCTTTTTTCGATGATTTTTTGCGTAGTAATTTGCATTATCTCGAGCATCTCGTCTTTGCTTGGTGTGTCGGTAATCGGGGCTATAAATGTTGCTCCAAGTGCGTAGGCGGCGATCTGAATAGCTTCATCGCTCCAACTGTTTTTTAGCGCTTCTTTGGCGACCAGTTCCAGTGCGATCTGTGCGTTGGATTTTTGCCTACTGCGAAGTGGCATGCCACTGAACACAAGAAAGAGAAGGCCTGCGGTTAGGCAGACGCGCAGAAAAGAAAGAATATTCCTCATTCAGCTTTCCTTAGCTCTGAATCTTGCATCCATCTATTGTCATGGTGACACAAAAAGATCGTGTAAAACAATGGTTTTGTGCAGCCAAGTTTTCGTGTTGAATAAGGAGAATTTAAGAAGAAGGTAAGGAGGGTTAATTTTTAAGCTGGTCGGGGCGGCCAGACTCGAACTGGCAACCCCTCGCTCCCAAAGCGAGTGCGCTACCAATTGCGCCACGCCCCGCCAACTATTGGTGCCCCTGATCAGATGGCAGGGATTCCAAAAAAAATCGTCTTTTTCCGATGCGATGCAAGCATTTTGCCCACTGCATCGGTGACGAGAATATGAAAGATCTGTCTGTAAGGTAATCTGTTTTTGAAAGAACGGCAACCGAAAATTCGGATTTTTTGGGGTGAACGGTGGGTCTCGAACCCACGACCCTCAGAACCACAATCTGATGCTCTACCAACTGAGCTACGTTCACCATTGATCAGACTTATCCACAGTATACGGCTTTTGGGGTCGAAAGCAACGATTGCCTGCTGCTGCATCCGATTCTCTTCGTGTCATGTTTGTGGTAAAATTGGGAGTAAAGTAAGCGGTTTTTCGCTATAAACCACGAATAAGCAGGTGATTTGAACGTTATGGGGGCAAAAGGACGAGGCCGCAAGGCCACAATCGATATTTTTGGTGCCCGTGAGCACAATCTAAAAAATATTGATATTTCGATACCGAAAAACACGTTGACGGTGATTACCGGCCCCTCGGGGTCGGGTAAGAGCTCGTTGGCGCTAGATATTCTTTTTGTTGAGGGACGACGGCGTTATACCGAGTCACTTTCATCCTATGCTAGGCAGTTTCTGGGTGTTTCCCGCAAGCCAGATGTGGATCGAATAGAGGGGCTATGTCCAGCCATTGCCATTGAACAGAAGACAATCAGCACAAATCCGCGTTCGACGGTTGGAACTGTGACCGAGTTGTATGATTTATTACGCGTGCTTTTTGCGCGTGCAGGCACTGCACATTGTCCACAGTGTAACGTGCCGGTGCAAGGTGAATCAGTTGAGACGATTGTGGAGCTGCTGCTTCAGCGCTTTGACGGACAGGTCATAACGATTGCAGCACCCTTAGTTCGCGATCGAAAAGGTGAATATGTTCGTGAACTATGCGATCTGCTGCGTAAGGGTTTTTATCGCTTCAGAGTAGATAGGAAGTTTTATAAATTTAGATCAGATGATGAGATTCATGCGCTTAAGTTGGCCAAGACCAAGCGTCATTCGATTGATTTAATTGTCGATTCGCTCGAAGTGGGGTCAGCGGAGTGGGCTCGTTTGGGTGAAGCGGTGACGGTTGCATTTGGCAAGGCAGATGGTTTGTGTGTTATTTTGGCTGGTGACAAGGAGTTCTCATACTCAAGTAAACGGATTTGTTTGCCATGTGATGAATCGTTGCCTGAGTTTGAACCACGTCTTTTTTCTTTCAACTCGCCGACTGGTGCCTGCAAGAGCTGTCATGGGCTGGGGATCATTAACGAGTGGCCGTGGGCAGCTGGCGATCCTGATGCATGGAAGGCCCGTTATCCAGATTTCTTTGGGCCAAAATATGCAAAGCAGCTTACATGTCGTGGTTGTAATGGTACACGTCTGAACAGATATGCCGGTGCCGTACGTGTTGGTGGCAAAACAATTTTTGAACTTGGCGGGCTTTCGCTGGAAAAACTTAAAGAGTTTTTTCAGGCACTTGTCCTTGATGGCCATCGACAAGAGGTTGCCAGTGGGTTGCTGGTGGAGATTAGTAATCGCTTGAAGTTTTTGTGTGACATCGGCTTGTCCTACATTACGCTCAACCGCAGTGCGCGGACTTTGTCTGGTGGTGAGGGACAACGCATTCGCTTGGCGACGCAAATCGGTTCGGCGCTCAGTGGTGTGCTCTATGTGCTTGATGAGCCAAGTATTGGTTTGCATCAGCGAGACAATGATCGCTTGATTGAAACGC
>Ga0180433_10011676_pt1 | contig 10388 bp, 8 predicted proteins | sample SS_ome_8_FD_132980 | JGI IMG/M metagenome (GOLD analysis project Ga0180433, IMG submission 132980) | Hypersaline lake sediment archaeal communities from the Salton Sea, California, USA - SS_1_D_1 metaG | ecosystem: Environmental > Aquatic > Non-marine Saline and Alkaline > Hypersaline > Sediment...
GACTACCATTGCGCTTGATCGTTTCATTGGAAAACAAAACACCAGCAAGCCGACCAGAGACCAGCTGTTTGAGTCACTCGTCAGCCAGTTTGCCGATGATGTATTTCGATATGCCTATTGGCTGTGTGGCAACAAACCCGTCGCAGAAGACCTGGCCCAGGAAACTTTTCTACGCGCCTGGAAATCCATCGATAAACTCAATGATCCCAAGGCTGTTAAAGGCTGGCTGTTTACTATTGTACGTCGTGAAAATGCACGCCGCTTTGAACGCAAGCAGTTAGATTATTGCGATTTTCCCTCTGAAGAAATTCCAGAGATCAAAACTCACTACGATACTTCTACACAAGCACATGCGTTACGTGAAGCCTTGAAACGTTTGCCTGTCGAATACCGCGAGCCACTACTCTTGCAGGTTGAATTTGGTTACAGCCAGAAAGAAATTGCCGAACATCTTGGCATCAGTGCTGGCGGTGCAGGTACCAGACTGTTCAGGGCGCGTCAGCAGCTTAAAGATATGCTGGATTAACCTGGCCAGGTTACTTCGACCAGAAAGCAGGTGACAAAATCACCAGCAGGGTAAAAATCTCAAGACGCCCGAGAATCATCGCAAAACATAATATCCACTTGGCTGTGTCATTGATGTTGGCATAATGCGCCCCAACATCCCCCAGCCCGGGGCCAAGATTGTTAATGGCCGCCGCTACTGCTGAATACGCGGTCATTAAATCCAGGCCTGTCATCGCCAGTGCCAGGTACATCATGATGAAACTGGCAACATACAGGGCAAAAAAGCCCCAGATCGCATCAACTACCCGGTATGGAACAGTCTGCCCGCCAATACGGATCGGTATCTGCGCAGCTGGATGAATGAGGCGCAAAATCTCCCTCATACCCTGCTTGATGAGCAACAGAAAGCGGATCACCTTGATACCGCCGCCCGTGGAACCGGCGCAACCACCGACAAAACTGGTAAACAGCAACAGGATGGCAACAAAACCCGGCCAGTTATAAAACTCGGCGGTAGTAAACCCGGTCGTGGTACCTATGGATACCGATTGAAACAGCGCATTCGTAAAAGCAACTTGCCAGTTTTCATAAGTACTGGAAGAAAACAGGTAAACCGTGACGATAATGGTCACCGTCATTAACAGTGAAATATAAAACCTGAATTCCGAATCTTTTAAATAGCCTATCACCGAGCGACTCCGCCAGGCGACAAAATGCAGCGCAAAATTCACCCCTGAAATCAGCATGAAGACCACGGCAATCATTTCTATCACCGTACTTTCGTAATAACCGATACTGGCATCATGCGTTGAAAAGCCACCGATAGAAACAGTAGAGAATGCATGACCAATGGCATCAAACATTTCCATACCGGCCGCCCAGTAGGCAAGCGCACAGGCAATTGTCAGGCTCAGATAGATATACCAGAGCGCCTTCGCAGTTTCGGCGATTCGCGGTGTCAGTTTTGAATCTTTAACCGGACCCGGCGCTTCGGCACGATATAGCTGCATGCCGCCAATACCGAGCAATGGCAGTACCGCAACAGCCAGTACCACGATACCCATGCCACCCAGCCATTGAAGCTGTTGACGGTAGTAAAGAATCGAACGCGGCAATTCTTCCAGTTGCGTAATGACCGTGGCACCTGTTGTAGTCAGTCCGGATATCGATTCAAACATCGAGTCAGTCAAGGTCAGCTGAGGATTTACTGACAGCATGAAAGGCAATGCCCCGATAGCACTGAGCACAAACCAGAACATGACGACGACGATAAAACCATCTCGCATGCGCATATCGCGTTTATAGTTTCTGACAGGCACCCAACTCAGCATGCCAACCGCAAGCGTAATAAAAAAGGCTGCCACAAACGCCTCGTGGGCACCATCGTTATACCAGAACGAAACTGCCACCGGAGGCAGCAACGTGGTGCTGAATACCATCAGCAACAAACCGAGAATTCTTTGAATGGCAGGAAATCGCATGAGGATTACAGAAAGGTAATACCTACCTGGAAGAGTTTCTCCACTTCGGTAATTTTGGTCTTGTCCATGAGGAACATGACGACATGATCGTCGGACTCAATCACGGTATCATGATGGGCAATAATCACTTCTTCACCACGCACCAGCGCAGCTATGCTGGCACCTTCAGGAAGGGAAATTTGTTCCACACTTTTACCTACGACTTTTGAAGAAGAGCTGTCACCATGGGCAACAGCTTCAATAGCCTCCGCCAGTCCACGACGTAAAGAATGGACATTAACCACATCCCCGCGACGCACATAGGTCAACAACGTACCAATGGTAGCCTGTTGAGGTGAGATCGCAATATCAATATCACCGGACTGTACCATATCGACATAAGCCGGGCGGTTTATCAATGCCATCACCTTCCTTGCTCCGAGTCGCTTGGCCAGCATGGCAGAAAGCACATTGGCCTCGTCATCATTGGTTACCGCACAAAAGATATCCGTATCTTCGATATTTTCCTCGAGCAGCAACTCTTCGTCGGAAGAATCGCCATGCAACACAATAGTATCTTTCAGCAACTCCGAAACGCGCATCGCAATCGGCTTGTTTTTTTCAATCAGCTTGACCCGGTATTTTTTTTCCAGTGCCTGGGCGAGCCTTCTGCCAATATTGCCGCCCCCGGCAAAAATAAGGCGCTTGAAAGGCTTTTCGGCCTTGCGTAATTCACGCATCACTGCATGAATGTTTTCTGCTGCCGCAATAAAGAAGACCTCATCGTCCGCCTCAATCACTGTCGAGCCATCAGGATGGATTGAACGGTTCTTGCGATAGATAGCCGCAACACGGGCCTCTGCCTTGCCCAGGTGCTGATTCAATTCCCTTAACTGGTGGCCGACCAGTGGCCCGCCATAATAAGCCCGTACCGCTACCAGCCTGACACGGCCACCGGCAAAATCCATCACCTGCAGGGCTCCGGGATGCTGAATCAGACGCTGGATATATTCTGTCACCAGTTGTTCCGGGCTGATCATCATATCGATGGGCAGCGCAGTCGGAGCAAAGATTTCGGGGTTACTCATATAGTCCTGGGAACGTACGCGGGCGATTTTGGTTGGTGTGCGAAACATCGTGTACGCAATCTGACAGGCCACCATGTTGACTTCATCGCTGTTGGTAACTGCCAGAATCATGTCGGCATCTTCAGCACCGGCACGCCTGAGAATATCAGGATGCGAGGCATGCCCCATAACAGTGCCAATATCCAGACGATCACGTAAATCACGCAATAAATCCGTGTTCTGATCAACGACGGTAATATCATTATTTTCATGAACGAGATTGGTTGCCACCGAACGGCCGACCTGCCCTGCGCCGAGAATAATGATCTTCATTTATCTTCTGTCCTTGATCTCGATGCCAACCGAGCGCAGCTTTCGGTAGAGATGGGTTCTTTCCATACCAGCCTCCTCTGCCATCTGGCTGACATTGCCATCGTGCTTTTGTAACTGGTATTCCAGGTAGGCGCGTTCAAACTCTTCCCTGGCCTGCCTTATCGGCTGATCAAAGGAAACCGCCCCACCACTGAGTTTCATTTCAGGCTCAGTGGCATTACCCAGTGTCGACTCTACCTCGATCTGGGTAATTTCCTCATCGCTGTTAAGTATCATCAGGCGCTGAACAACATTTTTAAGCTCTCGAATATTACCCGGCCAATCGTAGTTTCTCAGATAATTTTGAGCTGCCATTGAAAATATACGGTAGGGTAATTTTTCCTTCTCTACGAAATAATCCGTGTAGTAAACCAGAAGCTCCGGAACATCTTCTTTATGCTCTCTTAAGGGAGGAATCTGTAATGGCACCACATTAAGATGGAAAAACAGGTCTTCCCTGAATTTCCCCTGCTTGACTTCTTCATCCAGGTTTTTCCTGGTTGCAGCAATTATTCGAACATCAACCTCGACAGGCTCCTTGCCGCCCACACGCATGAATGACCCGGTATCCAGCGCCCCCAGCAATTGGGCCTGGGCCTGCAGGTCCATGTCAGCCACCTCATCCAGAAACAGGGTGCCGCCACTGGCCTGCTCAAGGCGTCCGTAGAAAATGCGCTCCCCATCTTCGCTGCCAAACAGTTCCTGTGCAGAATTACCTGCCGCAATGGAAGAGACACTGACTTCAACAAAAGGGTTGGCACTTCGCTTGCTCTGCGAATGCATGTAACGCGCAAACGTTTCCCTGCCACTACCGGGCTCACCACTGATCAACACCCAGGTATCATGTTGAGCAAGTCGTTTTACCTGTTCTCTCAAGTGCTGAATAACAACACTGTGCCCGGAAGGCTCCACTACCTGGTCAACACGACGCTTGAGTCCGCGGTTTTCAACCTGCAGCTTCTCAGCTTCCAGGGCACGCTCTACCGTCAACAGCAACTTGGCCAGTGACAGTGGTTTTTCCAGAAAATCATACGCACCAAGCCGGGTGGCTTCTACGGCTGTTTCTACCGTACCATGACCAGACATCATAATAACCGGACAGGGCAGGCCATCACCTTCAGACCATTCCTTCAGAAGGAAATACCGTCCAGGTCCGGCATCCAGATATCGAGAAATACCAGTTGCGGACGGCGCTCACGCAACAACTTGCGCGCTGCAACACCATTTTCAGCGACCGCAACCTGATGCCCTTCATCTTCAAGGATATCCTTGACGAGTTCGCGGATATCAGGCTCATCATCAACAACCAGGATATAGCTCATTTTTTATTCTTCCCCCGGGTTTTCCTGTACAACAGGTAAACGTATCATCAGTCGCGCACCCACATCAGCACGGTTAGAGGCAGCAATCATACCGCCGTGTTCTTCAATAATCTTTTTGACCACCGCAAGCCCCAGTCCGGTGCCCTTGGCCTTGTTGGTAACATAAGGCTCAAATACATTGGCCAGAGAGGCTTCGTCAAAACCTGGCCCATTATCCAGCACTTCCAGTCCCAGTGAAACACCTTCCGGTCTTTCCAGTTTTTCAGTGCGAATAATGATTTCAGCATTCTCTGTTTCAGCAACCGCTTCAAGGGCATTCTTTACCAGGTTATGAATAACCTGTCGCAGGCGCACCGGGTCGGCCTCCAGTTTTGCACCCTCGGTCTGCAACAATAGCTGCATTTTTTCGGCATCACCCGAGGCTTCATAGAGCGATATAACCTCGGCAAGCAAGTCATCAAAAACCAGCGGCTGGGTTTCCAGCTTTGAAGGCTTGGCATAGTCGGAAAAAGCATTAACCATGGACTTCATGGCATCGACCTGCTGCACAATAGTGTGCGTGGCCTTATCCAGCACCTTTGCATCATCGCCAGGCATTTTCGACAGGTATTTGTGACGCAAGCGCTCGGCAGAAAGCTGAATGGGGGTTAACGGGTTTTTAATTTCATGTGCCAGTCGTCGTGCTACTTCACCCCAGGCCGCATTTCGTTGAGCCTGAATCAGCTGGGTAATATCATCAAACACCACAACCCGCCCCTTTACATGCCCCTGGGAATCCAGCAGCGGACTGATGCGTGTCAACAGCACCAGCCGGCCTTCCGAGCCATAAAGGGTGATCTCTTCGCGCCACTCTGAAACATCTCCAAGCAGAGCCTTGTCAATGTTATCAATCCATTGGCCAACCTGCTCGGAACAGCTCGCCAGCTCGGCAGACGACCGATGGATAAGCCGGTCGCAATTGATATCCAGTATCTGTCCTGCAGCCCTGTTGGCAGTTTGCAGGATCTTCTGCTGGTCAAACACCATGACACCCGAAGACAGATGGCCCAGCACGGTTTCCAGATAGGTTTTCTGCTCTTCAACCATTCGCTGGCTGCGTGCTGCCTGATCCCTGGCCTGGGCAATCCTGCGCATCATGGTATTAAATGAGGTCACCAGAAAACTCAGTTCATCATGACTATCCTGCAACGGTAGCTGTTGTTCATAGTCTCCGGCTGCGACCGCGCGCGTGCCTGCTGCAATATCAGAGATTGGAGAAACCAGTTTGCGTGCCGAGTAAAAAGCGGCCCATACAGCGGCAAACACGGAAAACACCAGCACCAGCAACAAGGTCATGGTGAAATTGAATTTCAGTGACTCGCGTAAAAACGCCAGTTCCTTGTAACGCACCACCGCAGATTGCACTGACTCTGTCAGCTGTGAAATTTCCTCAGATACCGAATACACGGCCTGCAGAATAATGGGCAAAATATCATGCCGTATCACCACGATGATGTGTTGATTTTCGCTTTCGCCATAAGGTGAAACATTCACCACCTTGCCGCCATCCCTGACCAGCTGTATAACGGAAGTTTCAAGCGTATCATCTGGAACAATCTGTTCCGGGCTGATATTCGATGAGCTGATCACTCTGCCGTTCAGGTCCATCAGCACCAGTTCAACCGCTCCAGACTGCTCCAGCAAATTAACCAGCGCAATTGCCATGGCGGCTTCTGATGAATCGTCAACCTGATTGAGCAATTGTTGCGTACTCTTGAGAAATTGCTTCTTATTTAATTCCAGTGAAGAACGGCCCAGCTCCAGGCTGTCATCCAGTGCAGAATCTATTTTCACATCAAACCAGGAATCAATACCCTGATGCAGAAACTGCATCGAATAATAATAAACGACGGAAACCGGCGGCAGAGACAGGATTAAAAAGACCAGCACCATGCGCATGGTCAGGCGTGAACCCGGCTCACGCCGGCGATACTGACCGATCATTTTGACAAGATTCATAACAATCAATGTCAACAGCAGGAACAGTCCGAAAATATTAAAAATAAGCAACGGTATAAACAAACGGCTCAATTCATTGGTGTTCTGAATGGCATTACTCATCAAGTGCAATGACACCAGTAACGGCAGCAGCACCAGTAACAACAGCAACAGCCCGGAATGGCTGAATTTCCTGATCGAGGTAAATTTCGTTTTGCCGTTCAAGGTGTGATTACCCATTCATTCCATTCACTGGAGAGCTTCCATTTAGAAGACATGTAGGCGGTAGGCCTTAACGGAACCGGAAGTGCCTCGATATCCAGCTCACTTTTTATTTCTACCCGGTAGCTTTCACCCGCCTGCAGTTTTTCCGCTTCCACGAGTGGCAATTCGCTGATCTCACCCAATGCTTCGAGTGCAATGGCGCGGGAAATGAAACGGCGTTTTCCGCCATCATCAATATCCAATACCTCGTAGGATTCGGATAACGGCAGATAACGCAATTGCCTGCGGAAGTGATAATCCACGATATCCGCTTCCCATATCCATGCGCCCTTGCGACGCACCTGCACATGCAGGTCCAGCAGCAATGGAACACCATTTTCAAGCGCATTAAGCGCAACTTCACTGAAGTGATACTCTATCTCTGCATTGATAACATACTGTTCATCAAGCAATACCGATTCAGCCTCGGCAATAATAAATTCTTCTGCGCGGGAAACGGCTGATACCAGCCATAGTACAGCGGCCGCCCATACAACAATCTGAAATCCCTTATAGCCTCTAACCATCTGTTTTCTTCTGCAATAACGCGTAATAAAAGCCGTCTGTAGCGGAAATTCCAGGCAACAACTGGATGCCATGTTTTCCGTCAATACATTTGACTGTCGTTTCAATCTTTAATTCCATGGCCGCATGTTGTTGTGACAAAAACCATTCGACCTGTTTTTCATTTTCTTCCCGCAACAGCGAACAGGTGGCATACAGCAATCGACCACCCGGTTTCAGCATAGGCCAGATACTGGATAATATCCTGCGCTGCAATTTGACAAGCTGACCGACATCCTCCCTGCGCCTTAACAGTTTAATATCCGGATGGCGGCGAATAACCCCGCTGGCCGAGCAGGGAACATCCAGTAAAATATAATCGTACTGACGTTTTGCCCACTGCCCTGCCGGTTCTGCCGCATCGCCAACAAATAGCTCAGCCTGCAAACCCAGTCGCTGCAGGTTTTCTTCAACTTTTACCAGCCGACTTTCATCGACATCAATAGCGGCCATGTGAAGTCCATTCGCCTGTTCGAGCATATGCCCTGTCTTGCCGCCGGGAGCAGCACAGGCATCAAGTACATCGGCCTGACCTCCAGCTGCCAGTAAAATGGCTGCAAGCTGTGCGCCCGCATCCTGTACAGAAGAACGCCCTGCAAAAAAGCCGGGCAGAGCGTCTACCGGAACAGGTTTATCCAGAACAAGCGCAGTATTCACTCCTGTCACCGGCTTTACAGTGACGCCCTGTTCGGCAAGTTCCGCCACATAATCGGCAACTGTACCTTTAGCGGTATTGACGCGGATTGTCATTGGCGGCTGTTCAAGCAGGGCTTTTGCAATCAGCGGCCAGTCTGCAGGCCAGTCAGATCTTAGCTGTTGCAGCAACCACTCTGGCATGACATACCGGGCCTGGGGATTTTCCTCAACCTGCTTAGACAGTTTCTCCTGTTGGCGCTGAAAGCTTCGTAACACGCCATTGACCAGCTTTACCAGAGCCGGCTTTCGCAGAAGGCGAACGGCATTGACCGTTTCCTGTACAGCAGCATGAGGCTTGATACGCATGAAAGCCAGCTGGTAGAGCCCGATGACAAGCAGCGCATAAATATCGCGGTCACGTGCCCTCAGCGGTTTTTTCATCAATTGCGTCAGATAATAGTCAAGCCGGTGATACCAGCGACAACTGCCGTAACTCAGTTCGGATAACAACGCCCGGTCTTTCTCAGGTACTTTTGCTGCGTACTGTTCCAGCAGACGGGTTAGTGACTGCCCATTGAACACCCCCTGTAAAACCCGTGCTGCGGCAGAGCGAACAGAAAGTTTGCGGGAAGTTTTGTTTTGATCGTTAGCCAAAGCTGGTGTCTGTCAGATCATGCGCATTGAGAAAATCACGTGTGGGCATTCTTCTTTTACCTTCTGGCTGTAATTCCCTGATACGCAAAACACCCTCAGCTGTCGCCACATCTATTCCCTCAGCAGATGTCGCGATCACAGTCCCGGGGGATGGGGAAGACCCTGCTGGCAAAGCCTCAGCCTGCCAGATACGCAGGGACTTCTTGCCCAGTCGCGTATAGGCGACAGGCCAGGGATTAAACGCCCGCACCATGCGTGCAATTTCAACGGCTGACTGATTCCAGTCGACTTCAGCTTCTTTTTTCTGCAGCTTGTGTGCGTAGTTTGCCAGTGAATCATCCTGAACCTGCGGCTGTAACCTGTCTTCGACCAGCAAATCCAGTGTCGCCATGAGCGCTTCTGCGCCCAGAGGCATAAGCCGATCATGTAGCTCGCCACCGGTCTCGGCATCACCGATTTGAATGACACTTTTATACAGCATCGGACCGGTATCCAGACCGGCTTCCATCTGCATAATGGTCACACCTGTCTCGGCGTCTCCTGCCTGGATCGCTCTTTGTATTGGCGCCGCTCCACGCCAGCGCGGCAAAAGGGAGGCATGAATGTTCAGGCAACCGTATTTAGGCGCATCTAGCACCCGCTGGGGCAGAAGCAGGCCGTAAGCCACGACGATCATGACATCGGCATTAAGCGCTTCAAGTGCAGAAAGGTCGTTCTCTTCACGAAAATTCAGCGGCTGATAAACCGGAATATCAGCTTCCAGCGCTTGCTCCTTGACCGGACTGGGCTTCATGGAACGGCCCCGCCCTGCTGGCCGGTCAGGCTGGGTATAAACGGCAATCACCTCGTGGCGCGATTCTATCAGTGCCAGCAAGGGGGCAACCGAAAATTCCGGGGTACCGGCAAAAATGACTTTCAATGACTGAGACACATTAATTCCCGCCTACAAAACCTTACGACCTGACTTTTTACTGTCTTTTTCCAGTTTTTTGCGAATACGATTTCGTTTCAGGGGAGAAATGTAGTCAACAAACAACTTACCATCGAGATGGTCGATTTCATGCTGGATACAGACGGCCAGCAAACCCTCGGCATCCATTTCAAATTCCTCGCCTTTCTCGTTCAGGGCTTTCACGCGGATTTTATCAGCGCGCTGCACAGTCTCGTAAAAGCCGGGTACCGAGAGACAGCCTTCATCCATCTCTTCCTCGCCTTCCTTGCTGATGATTTCAGGGTTGATGAAACACAATGGCTGGTCATGTTCTTCTGAAATATCAACCACGATCACCCGCTTCGGAACATTCACCTGTATTGATGCCAAACCGATACCCGGGGCATCATACATGGTCTCGAACATGTCGGTGACCAGCTTTTTAATCTCAAGATCCACCTCTTCTACGGGTAATGCTTCGTTTCTGAGACGTGGGTCCGGGTAATGTAAAATTTCAAGTATCGCCATAAATAAAATGCATTGTTATAGTACAATTTAAAAATAATTCGCTATCATAATGATATGTTACAGGATTTTCAGTTATTCTGTGATAGATTGTTTAACTGTTGAGACA
>Ga0180433_10011680_pt1 | contig 10386 bp, 7 predicted proteins | sample SS_ome_8_FD_132980 | JGI IMG/M metagenome (GOLD analysis project Ga0180433, IMG submission 132980) | Hypersaline lake sediment archaeal communities from the Salton Sea, California, USA - SS_1_D_1 metaG | ecosystem: Environmental > Aquatic > Non-marine Saline and Alkaline > Hypersaline > Sediment...
GCAATTAGCGAATTTTTAGAGGGTATTTATTATAGTAATATAGTTGATAAAGTGGATTATCGCCAAAATAAAGAAGTAATAACTAAACTTTCTGCTTTAATAGCTGATATTAAAATTGTTGGTTTAAGTTTAAGCGGCATCTTAATTCTAATTGTTGTTTTGGTAACCTTTAACGCAATTCGGCTGGCTATTTATAGTTCACGGGAGGAAATAAAAATAATGAAATTAGTTGGAGCTGATAACTGGTTTATCAGGGGGCCATTTATTGTTGAGGGAATAGTTTATGGTATTATCTCTTCTTTGTTTACTTTAGCGATTTTGTATCCGGTCTTTTATTTTGTTTCGCCGAAACTTTCGGGATTTCTACCGATTGAGGACTTCTTTATTTATTTTCAAGCTAATTTCTGGGCGTTTTTGATATTGCTTTTAGGGGTATCGGTTGTTTTAGGTGTTTTTAGTAGCTTATTAGCGATGAGAAAATATTTGAAGGCGTAAATTTTAAATTTTGGCTCTAAAAAATTATTGTTCTCTAAAATATAAAACAAGGGGAGGAAAATGGTTGAAAAGAAAAAAATACAAAAACGTTTAGTGGGGGAGGTTGAATTTAAAATAAAAAACAATCAAAGCTTAATTATACTTTATTGTTTGTTGCCCAGCGCAGGATTAGAAAAAGTGGTTGTTCAAAACAAAAATGGTATAGTTCATGTTTCAGCGCAAGGGCGTTCGCGATTTGAATTTTCCGACACCTCTAAAACAAAAAATAATCCAAATCAAACTGATTTTACGTTGTCTAATACTAACGAAAAATTCATGATCGAAGATATTATCCGTTCAAAGTTTTGGCAGCAATTTACTTGGGAAGAACTTTTTAAAGCTCAAAAAAATCAAGAGTTCAATAAGGTCTTAAATCAAAAAATCAAAAAGTTAGTTAAAGAATTTGAAGAAAAAGCGGCCGGGCAATTAAATCAGCTATATAGACAATATGAAAACGAATCAAAAAAATAAGTTATTGGTGGTTTTATTTTCAATTTTAAAAACTACCCTCTAAGGGGTAGTTTTTTATTATTTGTTTTTTTATAACTAATTATGATTGAGATATTTTTGGTGTTGGTTTTTTTATACTCATTATAATAAGAGCTATTAAAGCTCCGATGTCAACAATCATAATTTCTGCAGGCGCTTCAGTTCCACCGTTGGCTCCTATTATTATGCCAGCAATCAATCCTACGCTGAAAGCGATCGCTAGGGGTATTAACGCTCTTGCCTTCCAGCCACGCTTCCATGCTACAATAGTTAAAATAATTTCAACTAGAAACATTTTTGCCTCCCGGCATTTTCTTGAATGCCTTTTATTTTTTTAAGAACCTAACTATCTTAGTTTATCAGAGGGGAATCTTTTTGTCAACTCTTTGGTTTATAAAGCTTGGTCATATTTAAATATGGCTATTGAAAATATATTTTTTGAATTATCAAATAGGGTGTCTTTCGCTTATGTTTCGGATTATCTTTCCTGCCCGATAAAAAATCCTTCTTCAATGCTACGGAAATTAACTTTTTACAGGCAAATGTTTTTCCCAAACCAGTTTTTAGATAAAGTTCAAAATTTCTTGCCCCCTTTTCTGTTTTAAATGCGTTATACCATATCAATTTCCATGGTCTGCCGCCTTTTGTTGATTTTACTTTCCTTTCATTATGTAACTTTAATCTCAATTTAAGATTATTGGTAGAACTAAAATAAAAAATGCGCCATTCCATAGCTATGGAGCGGCGACGGATAGCCCGAAGGATAGCTGGGCCGGTTGGTCTCCAGTAGTATAAACTTCGTTTAACTTCGGGACAGGCTTCTCGTCCCTGCCAATTAAAATCAAAACACCCATAAAGGGCGTCTTGATTTTGATACTGCCGGGCAGGGACTCGAACCCCGATTACCAGGGCCAGAACCTGGCGTCCTACCATTAGACGACCCGGCAAATTTCTAATTTGATAGTGCAAGCTAAACCTGCCCACCATTAGACCCGCCTGTCGGCAGACAGGCGATCCCGCAATGATTATAATATAATACAAATTTTCACGATTGACAATAATAAATTAGCGACCTCGGAGGTTGCTAACTATATAATTTCGGGATTATTATTTTATTTACAAAAGTTTTTATTTGTGTTACGATGATTTGAAAAACTGAACATTAACAATAGGAGGATAAATGAATAAATTAGGAGAAAATTTAAGATTATCAGACCTTATTATTGATTACATTAGAAAAAAACAGCCGGTTACCGAAAAGGAATTGTATACGTATCTTCGTAATAAAAAAATAAGAGACATAGCTAAAAAGAAGAATGTGGGCATATGGGAAAACGTCTATTTTGTAAAAGATGATAATATCGGTTGGTGGAGTAGAGATGTTTCTAATACTTTAAGGTATTTACGAAGTATAGGGATTATAGGTCGGTATGACGAGCAAGCCAGAAAAATAGCTCGGGCCTGTACTGATTTTATTCTAAGAAGAATTGAAAAAAACGGACTTATTATTGTTGGGGACGTTTTGAAAGAAAAAGATTTTAATTAATGAATTCAAATGAATCTAATTGAAATTAATTAACATTTAATAATAAAATAGAATAGCGACTGTAAAAAGTCGCTATTTATAACTTGTTAAGTTAGTTTTTATAGGGTATATTAAATATACGAGATTATTATAAAATTTATTTATATTAATTTTATTATATTATGGAAAAATTTGAGCCAAAATTGGAGAAAAAATTGGAATTAGATATTGATTTAGAGATAAGTCCCGAAGATTTGGAAAAATATAAAGGATTCAAAGACGAGATTGAAGGCGCTTTAATGAACCTTGAATTAACTAAAGAAGAAATTGAACAGGGATTTGAGTCGGTAGATATGATTTCTTTTGAACCAATAACTTTTATTGGGGAAGAAGTGCCTGATTTTGAGAATCCCGAAGAAGAAGCAAAAGCAAAAAAGATTGCCCTAAAATTTGCCTTTGAGCAATTAGGATTTGATCCTGCAAATCCAAAACTCATAAAAGAAAAGATAAGCAGAGAAGAGGATACGGGTAGAGAATATACAGAGCAATATTTTGAAACTAATAATCCAAATATAGTCATGGTCTATAATGGTGTTGACTTTTGGGCTATGAAAAAGGAAGGAAAAGCGGAATAATTTAAAATCTAAAAAATACATAAAAAATAAGATGTGTAATGGATTTTTTAAGCCACTGTTTCACTATTATACTGTACAGCATAATAGTGTTTTTTTGATTGATAAACCAGAATAGGTTTGCGTCTAAGTAATTAAAAGAGTAAAATAAAACACATGAATATAATTGAAGTTAAAAATCTGACAAAAAAATTTAATGGACTTACAGCTGTTGATAATATCTCGTTTGACGTAAAAAGAGGGGAAATTTTTGCATTTTTAGGGCCAAATGGCGCAGGAAAAACCACCACCATAAGAATGTTAACTACTCTTTTACGGCCGACCAATGGCAAAATTCTAATTAATAAAAGTAATCCCGTTAAAGAAAAATATGAAGCTCGCTCTTCTTTTGGTATTGTTTTTCAAGACCATAGTTTAGATGACGAACTTACTGCCTACGAAAATATGGAATTTCACGGTGTTTTATATAGTGTTCCAAAAAAAATTCGCAAGAAAAGAATTGAGCAGTTATTAAAATTTGTTGAACTATGGGATCGTAAAGATGATTTGGTAAAACATTTTTCCGGCGGAATGAAAAGACGCCTTGAAGTCGCCCGAGGTCTAATTCACCATCCTAAAATTCTTTTTTTAGATGAACCGACTCTGGGTTTAGATCCTCAAACCAGAAACCATATTTGGAATTATATTAAAAATATGAATAAAAAAGAGAAAATGACCATTTTCTTTACTACTCACTATATGGAAGAAGCGGAAAGGGTTACAGATAAAATTGCTATTATTGACAACGGACAACTCATTGCCCAGGGATCATCGCGGGAATTAAAACAACAAACAAAAACAAATTCATTAGAAGATGCGTTTTTATCTTTTACTGGAAAGACTATTCGCGATGAAGATGCAGATGGTCTTAGCGGGATAAGAATGAGAATGAAAATGCAAGGTAAGCGATTTAATCGTCATTAATAAAATTTTATGAACCCCGTTAGAAATATTCGGCAAAAAATTTTTCTTTAAAAAATTTTTTGCTAAGTAATAGACGGGGATAGTCAAAACACAATATTCTGTCCGAAATTAGTAATTTGCTACATAAGAACAGATTTCTAACGAGGTGAAAATAATTTATATTCTTTGGTTAAGACAATTGAAAAGATATTATCGTTCAAAATCTCGAATGATTGGTTCCTTGGGTCAACCCTTACTTCTTTTGCTTGCCTTGGGATTTGGTTTTGGACCTATTTATCAAAAAGCAGGAGGAGGTGATTATATTCAATTTCTTGCTCCAGGCATTATTGCTATGGGAGTTCTTTTTACTGCTGTATTTTCCGGCATTGAAATTATTTGGGACAAACAATTCGGTTTTTTAAAAGAAACTTTAGTTGCTCCTGTTTCCCGTTTTAAAATTATGATAGGCAGGACTTTAGGCGGAGGGACAGTAGCGATAATTCAAGGGATTGTTATATTTTTAATTTCTTTAGCTGTAGGCTTTAGACCAATGAATTTTCATTTTATGTTGCTGTCTTTTATCTTTATGGCTTTAATAGCTCTCTTTTTTACTGGCTTGGGAACCGCTATTGCTTCACTTTTAGAGGATATGCATGGATTTCAACTTATTATGAATTTTTTATTAATGCCATTATTTTTTCTTTCTGGAGCATTATTTCCACTTGATGGGCTACCAAGAGCCCTTACTTTAATTGCAAGTATTAACCCCCTTTCTTACGGTGTAGACGGTTTACGCGGCACTCTTGTGAATGCAGCGCACTTTGGTTTAATTACTGATTTTGTAGTTCTAAGCGTTATAACGGCCGCAGTATTATCAATTGGCAGCTATCTTTTTTCCAGAATAGAGATTTAGTTTAATAAAAATTTTAATTTAATAAAACGAAGGCACTAAAAAAATCTATAAAATAAAAAATAAAATTTAAAATTATAATAATTATAATAACAATAAAACCACGGTAATAATTATATGCATACGTATACATCGCATAACAATTACGTAAAATAAAGCGATCGCTTTATTTTACGTAATTGTTATGCGATGTATACGTATGCATATAATTATTACCGTGGTTTTATTGTTATTATAATTATTATAATTTTAAATTTTATTTTTTATTTTATAGATTTTTTTAGTGCCTTCGTTTTATTAAATTAAAATTTTTATTAAACTAAATCTCTATTCTGGAAAAAAGATAGCTGCCAATTGATAATACTGCGGCCGTTATAACGCTTAGAACTACAAAATCAGTAATTAAACCAAAGTGCGCTGCATTCACAAGAGTGCCGCGTAAACCGTCTACACCGTAAGAAAGGGGGTTAATACTTGCAATTAAAGTAAGGGCTCTTGGTAGCCCATCAAGTGGAAATAATGCTCCAGAAAGAAAAAATAATGGCATTAATAAAAAATTCATAATAAGTTGAAATCCATGCATATCCTCTAAAAGTGAAGCAATAGCGGTTCCCAAGCCAGTAAAAAAGAGAGCTATTAAAGCCATAAAGATAAAAGACAGCAACATAAAATGAAAATTCATTGGTCTAAAGCCTACAGCTAAAGAAATTAAAAATATAACAATCCCTTGAATTATCGCTACTGTCCCTCCGCCTAAAGTCCTGCCTATCATAATTTTAAAACGGGAAACAGGAGCAACTAAAGTTTCTTTTAAAAAACCGAATTGTTTGTCCCAAATAATTTCAATGCCGGAAAATACAGCAGTAAAAAGAACTCCCATAGCAATAATGCCTGGAGCAAGAAATTGAATATAATCACCTCCTCCTGCTTTTTGATAAATAGGTCCAAAACCAAATCCCAAGGCAAGCAAAAGAAGTAAGGGTTGACCCAAGGAACCAATCATTCGAGATTTTGAACGATAATATCTTTTCAATTGTCTTAACCAAAGAATATAAATTATTTTCACCTCGTTAGAAATCTGTTCTTATGTAGCAAATTACTAATTTCGGACAGAATATTGTGTTTTGACTATCCCCGTCTATTACTTAGCAAAAAATTTTTTAAAGAAAAATTTTTTGCCGAATATTTCTAACGGGGTTCATAAAATTTTATTAATGACGATTAAATCGCTTACCTTGCATTTTCATTCTCATTCTTATCCCGCTAAGACCATCTGCATCTTCATCGCGAATAGTCTTTCCAGTAAAAGATAAAAACGCATCTTCTAATGAATTTGTTTTTGTTTGTTGTTTTAATTCCCGCGATGATCCCTGGGCAATGAGTTGTCCGTTGTCAATAATAGCAATTTTATCTGTAACCCTTTCCGCTTCTTCCATATAGTGAGTAGTAAAGAAAATGGTCATTTTCTCTTTTTTATTCATATTTTTAATATAATTCCAAATATGGTTTCTGGTTTGAGGATCTAAACCCAGAGTCGGTTCATCTAAAAAAAGAATTTTAGGATGGTGAATTAGACCTCGGGCGACTTCAAGGCGTCTTTTCATTCCGCCGGAAAAATGTTTTACCAAATCATCTTTACGATCCCATAGTTCAACAAATTTTAATAACTGCTCAATTCTTTTCTTGCGAATTTTTTTTGGAACACTATATAAAACACCGTGAAATTCCATATTTTCGTAGGCAGTAAGTTCGTCATCTAAACTATGGTCTTGAAAAACAATACCAAAAGAAGAGCGAGCTTCATATTTTTCTTTAACGGGATTACTTTTATTAATTAGAATTTTGCCATTGGTCGGCCGTAAAAGAGTAGTTAACATTCTTATGGTGGTGGTTTTTCCTGCGCCATTTGGCCCTAAAAATGCAAAAATTTCCCCTCTTTTTACGTCAAACGAGATATTATCAACAGCTGTAAGTCCATTAAATTTTTTTGTCAGATTTTTAACTTCAATTATATTCATGTGTTTTATTTTACTCTTTTAATTACTTAGACGCAAACCTATTCTGGTTTATCAATCAAAAAAACACTATTATGCTGTACAGTATAATAGTGAAACAGTGGCTTAAAAAATCCATTACACATCTTATTTTTTATGTATTTTTTAGATTTTAAATTATTCCGCTTTTCCTTCCTTTTTCATAGCCCAAAAGTCAACACCATTATAGACCATGACTATATTTGGATTATTAGTTTCAAAATATTGCTCTGTATATTCTCTACCCGTATCCTCTTCTCTGCTTATCTTTTCTTTTATGAGTTTTGGATTTGCAGGATCAAATCCTAATTGCTCAAAGGCAAATTTTAGGGCAATCTTTTTTGCTTTTGCTTCTTCTTCGGGATTCTCAAAATCAGGCACTTCTTCCCCAATAAAAGTTATTGGTTCAAAAGAAATCATATCTACCGACTCAAATCCCTGTTCAATTTCTTCTTTAGTTAATTCAAGGTTCATTAAAGCGCCTTCAATCTCGTCTTTGAATCCTTTATATTTTTCCAAATCTTCGGGACTTATCTCTAAATCAATATCTAATTCCAATTTTTTCTCCAATTTTGGCTCAAATTTTTCCATAATATAATAAAATTAATATAAATAAATTTTATAATAATCTCGTATATTTAATATACCCTATAAAAACTAACTTAACAAGTTATAAATAGCGACTTTTTACAGTCGCTATTCTATTTTATTATTAAATGTTAATTAATTTCAATTAGATTCATTTGAATTCATTAATTAAAATCTTTTTCTTTCAAAACGTCCCCAACAATAATAAGTCCGTTTTTTTCAATTCTTCTTAGAATAAAATCAGTACAGGCCCGAGCTATTTTTCTGGCTTGCTCGTCATACCGACCTATAATCCCTATACTTCGTAAATACCTTAAAGTATTAGAAACATCTCTACTCCACCAACCGATATTATCATCTTTTACAAAATAGACGTTTTCCCATATGCCCACATTCTTCTTTTTAGCTATGTCTCTTATTTTTTTATTACGAAGATACGTATACAATTCCTTTTCGGTAACCGGCTGTTTTTTTCTAATGTAATCAATAATAAGGTCTGATAATCTTAAATTTTCTCCTAATTTATTCATTTATCCTCCTATTGTTAATGTTCAGTTTTTCAAATCATCGTAACACAAATAAAAACTTTTGTAAATAAAATAATAATCCCGAAATTATATAGTTAGCAACCTCCGAGGTCGCTAATTTATTATTGTCAATCGTGAAAATTTGTATTATATTATAATCATTGCGGGATCGCCTGTCTGCCGACAGGCGGGTCTAATGGTGGGCAGGTTTAGCTTGCACTATCAAATTAGAAATTTGCCGGGTCGTCTAATGGTAGGACGCCAGGTTCTGGCCCTGGTAATCGGGGTTCGAGTCCCTGCCCGGCAGTATCAAAATCAAGACGCCCTTTATGGGTGTTTTGATTTTAATTGGCAGGGACGAGAAGCCTGTCCCGAAGTTAAACGAAGTTTATACTACTGGAGACCAACCGGCCCAGCTATCCTTCGGGCTATCCGTCGCCGCTCCATAGCTATGGAATGGCGCATTTTTTATTTTAGTTCTACCAATAATCTTAAATTGAGATTAAAGTTACATAATGAAAGGAAAGTAAAATCAACAAAAGGCGGCAGACCATGGAAATTGATATGGTATAACGCATTTAAAACAGAAAAGGGGGCAAGAAATTTTGAACTTTATCTAAAAACTGGTTTGGGAAAAACATTTGCCTGTAAAAAGTTAATTTCCGTAGCATTGAAGAAGGATTTTTTATCGGGCAGGAAAGATAATCCGAAACATAAGCGAAAGACACCCTATTTGATAATTCAAAAAATATATTTTCAATAGCCATATTTAAATATGACCAAGCTTTATAAACCAAAGAGTTGACAAAAAGATTCCCCTCTGATAAACTAAGATAGTTAGGTTCTTAAAAAAATAAAAGGCATTCAAGAAAATGCCGGGAGGCAAAAATGTTTCTAGTTGAAATTATTTTAACTATTGTAGCATGGAAGCGTGGCTGGAAGGCAAGAGCGTTAATACCCCTAGCGATCGCTTTCAGCGTAGGATTGATTGCTGGCATAATAATAGGAGCCAACGGTGGAACTGAAGCGCCTGCAGAAATTATGATTGTTGACATCGGAGCTTTAATAGCTCTTATTATAATGAGTATAAAAAAACCAACACCAAAAATATCTCAATCATAATTAGTTATAAAAAAACAAATAATAAAAAACTACCCCTTAGAGGGTAGTTTTTAAAATTGAAAATAAAACCACCAATAACTTATTTTTTTGATTCGTTTTCATATTGTCTATATAGCTGATTTAATTGCCCGGCCGCTTTTTCTTCAAATTCTTTAACTAACTTTTTGATTTTTTGATTTAAGACCTTATTGAACTCTTGATTTTTTTGAGCTTTAAAAAGTTCTTCCCAAGTAAATTGCTGCCAAAACTTTGAACGGATAATATCTTCGATCATGAATTTTTCGTTAGTATTAGACAACGTAAAATCAGTTTGATTTGGATTATTTTTTGTTTTAGAGGTGTCGGAAAATTCAAATCGCGAACGCCCTTGCGCTGAAACATGAACTATACCATTTTTGTTTTGAACAACCACTTTTTCTAATCCTGCGCTGGGCAACAAACAATAAAGTATAATTAAGCTTTGATTGTTTTTTATTTTAAATTCAACCTCCCCCACTAAACGTTTTTGTATTTTTTTCTTTTCAACCATTTTCCTCCCCTTGTTTTATATTTTAGAGAACAATAATTTTTTAGAGCCAAAATTTAAAATTTACGCCTTCAAATATTTTCTCATCGCTAATAAGCTACTAAAAACACCTAAAACAACCGATACCCCTAAAAGCAATATCAAAAACGCCCAGAAATTAGCTTGAAAATAAATAAAGAAGTCCTCAATCGGTAGAAATCCCGAAAGTTTCGGCGAAACAAAATAAAAGACCGGATACAAAATCGCTAAAGTAAACAAAGAAGAGATAATACCATAAACTATTCCCTCAACAATAAATGGCCCCCTGATAAACCAGTTATCAGCTCCAACTAATTTCATTATTTTTATTTCCTCCCGTGAACTATAAATAGCCAGCCGAATTGCGTTAAAGGTTACCAAAACAACAATTAGAATTAAGATGCCGCTTAAACTTAAACCAACAATTTTAATATCAGCTATTAAAGCAGAAAGTTTAGTTATTACTTCTTTATTTTGGCGATAATCCACTTTATCAACTATATTACTATAATAAATACCCTCTAAAAATTCGCTAATTGC
>Ga0180433_10011681_pt1 | contig 10386 bp, 11 predicted proteins | sample SS_ome_8_FD_132980 | JGI IMG/M metagenome (GOLD analysis project Ga0180433, IMG submission 132980) | Hypersaline lake sediment archaeal communities from the Salton Sea, California, USA - SS_1_D_1 metaG | ecosystem: Environmental > Aquatic > Non-marine Saline and Alkaline > Hypersaline >...
GCGTACAAATACAGATTGTCCCAAGTCCCAAGAGTATCATCATAATCAGTTTCAAGCCAGCATTTTATCCCACCCATTTTCGTAGAATAAAATCCAACACCGTCTCTGCTTAATCTTTGGTTGCATGTGGCATAGGTTGTAAAATCCCAATCTACGATATTGGATTCATTCGTAAATGCTTTATCTCTATACCCAACAATAGATAGAGTTGTACCGACATTGAAATTAGTTATCAATAGATTGTCGCCTGAATTCCAATAGTTCTCAACATTGTCGAATGGAAATGCGTAAAGGAACATAATTTTATTTGCCTTTACAACGCCAGCAAGAAAACGCATTCCTGCAAGACTCGAGAAAGGCGCACTGTCATTTTTAAAGCTGAGAACCTTTGGAGTCATCAGGACATACAGGTTGGATTGACCATCCCAAAAGTAACACTCTTGAGTGGTTCCCGTTTCCCCTGTCACGGCTGTGTCAGTGTCATCAAGAAACGCCTTTATTTCACGATCCGACAAGACAACATCAAACTGTGTGTCTGTTATCTGATAAATGCTTTCATCTGTAACGGGATCTGTTTGGAACTTGTCATAGATTGACAGGGTGTCCGCCGTGTTTGATTCGATAACGACCAACTGGCCTTTCCCTGTACCGCCTATAATTTCGAGATCCTTGTCAATCCATTCGTCAACCGTCCATGTTTGATCCGTATCCTCGAGAGAATCTTCATCTCCATCTGTTGCGACACTTGGCCCGTCAAGGACTTCTGTATAATTGTTGCAGAATATCGCTTCGGCTTTTTCATGATGTCCAAACAATATTGGAATTGGCTTTCCATTCGAACCATCTGGAATTGTAAACGTTGAAAATTGTTGTGCGTCAATCGATTTCGATGGAAGAGAAACATGCTCAGTTTCATCGTGATCCGCAGTAATATAGATACCTTCTCTATCCCATTCAATCGTATCGATAACGCCTTTAAATCTTAAAAGCCCGTCTGTAAATGTTGCCGGACTTACATCTATAATAAAACGTCTCACTTCAATTGACGCTCCATACAGATCGTAATCTGAAAGAGTGTCCTGCCAGTATTTGTCTTGATTCATTAGAACGAATTTAAATTGACCGACCTTCGCAAGCCCGCCGCTTTTCCTTGCGTCAACAGACATTGTGACAACACCAAGTCCGGCTCTCGAAATACGCCCCTCTTCATATCGGCTTCCAGTCCATGAAGGGATACTGCTCGAGTCGATTGTGGCATACCGCAAAGTGGTCCCGTCAATCGTTGAGATCTTGATCATAATAGCTGTTTCAAATGAAGCATCGATCCAGCTTGACCATCCTGTAGGTAAAGTCATCATGGCACTATAAAATCCAACTCTTCAGGCATGTCAAAGTCGTCAGCGTAATCTCCTGCGGCCCAAGGATTAACATCCACACGCTTAACCAATAATGAGACACGCTGTAGCCCGTAAACATTCCTTGATTCTGAGAAACTGTCATCCCACCACCGGACAAGGATTGCTCCACCTGATCCGTTCCCAATGTCATGACCGGTGTCCGGTGTGACATAGAATTCACTCAAGGAAAATATTACGGTTTCTTTTATGAAGGATCTGAGAGTAGTGAGATCTGAGTCCTGAACACGCAACGGGATCGTAATCACTTCGCCATGATCCCCTCTGTTGTAAACTCTCATCGTGTCATTCTCTGAGATCCCTCTATTCTGATGTGGAGTGTTTCGAATGTTTACAGGATAAATGGCATCCACTGTAATTTCTGTTGCACCCTTTTTGAGTATCATAATCCACGCCTGCTTGTTTTGTCAACGTCACCGGCTTCAATCATCGAATTAATCATATCAGCGGTTTCCTGATCTCTCGAGCGAATGAAGGTGTCAATCTTGTCTCGACTTGTACGGCTGTTCCCATTGACCACAATAGTTGACCCACCAACATTTATTCCGCCGGTCGATCCAGTTTGATTAATATGCTCGAGCATAGGAAGCGTTCCAGCGTTGACAGAACTTTTCCTGATCATGTATTCGCCAAGCTGTACCTTTGCCAATCGCTCATCGGAATTCATTCCGCCATTGTGCATCGTTGGGAACCGGTTCTGTGTCAACCTTCCACCGCTATGTGTCACACCGAACAGGACGCCAAGAGTCGTTCCATAAGGAGCGGAGAAAGCGGCTGGCCCTGCGAACAGAGAAAGAAGTAATCTGAACCCCATGTCCGCCATTGCCTGTGCGCCTATTGTAACAATCGCTTTTGTAAAGGCTCTCAACATTGCGTTCGCAACCTTCTCAGTTGATGTCGCTCCCTTGCCAAAGAATTTGTTCCAGAAGTGATCCCATTCCTGACCGACTGTGTTTGCAACGGTCAGCATCGAGTTTTCAAAGATCGTTCCGAAGTCCATAACCAATCCGGCCCACATGCTTGTCTTTTCCTGCATCGCTGAATCGATTTCCTCGAGGCCGCTTATAAAGGAGCCTGTCAAAAGATCATCCTCTCCAAACTTGATATACCCACCGAAGTCGGACGTCTCTCTAAGACTGCCTTCAAACCCTGCCATGAATTTCCTTGCGGCGAATTTCCCCATGTCCTGTCCCATTACCTCGCCAATATGTTCAACTGCAAGTTTTGTTGTTTCTTCATACCACTCTGCGAAGTTCCCCGAAAATCCTTCCTTCAGTGCGTCCTGATATGCAGGGGCCAGACGCATAAACTCTTTGCGTGTTATCTCAGCACCTTGAGCCATTGCCTCTTGCCATGCTCTCGAGACTTCTTTCCCTTTCATCATTCTGTCGTGGACTGACATCGAGGTATCGTGAACCTCTTGGATTTTCCGTTTCGTTTTATCGATCAAGGCAATGCCTGCGGCTCCTGCTGTTATTAAGAATCCAATCCCACCTGCGGCAAATATGACGTTCGCCGCAAGACCAAGGGCTTTTACTTTTAAAACCAGATCCGCTATCTGTATTCCAAATGCGGCAACGGCTGTAATTGCGAAAGCAACCTTTATGAATTCCCTGTTGTCTTTGACAATCTGAATGAAATCCTTAAATCCATTTATGATCGTTTTGAAAGTCTCAACGATTTTCGGCATGTTATCTGAGATGCTTTTTGTAATATCCTCTGCAAGTTCTGTCACAATTGGAAGGGCCTGATCGCCAAACTCAATCATGATGTCTTTCAATTTCTGGAACGCTCGAGCCGCTTTGAATCCGGCTCTCTCAGAAATAATATCAAACGCCCGTTTGGTCGAGCCGGATCTCTTTTCAAACTCCTTCATGATTGGAGCAAGCTTCTCGAAGTTATTTGCGATCACAGCAAAGAAAGTTCCAGATCTTTGATCCGGTATAATCTTTTTCAACGCCTGAAGATCAAGGCCCTGAAACTGTTTAAAGGTTTCGTACATATTGAGCGTTCCATCTGCATATCGGACAAGCTCAATGGAACCCTCTTCAGCGGCTTTAATAAGTTGGACAAGGGATTGCCTCATATAGATAGCGGCTTTCCCCGTCTCGAGACCACCGGCAGTTACAAGTGCCATCGCCGCACCGACATCCTCGAGCCTCATGTCAATTGATTTTGAAACAGGAAACAGAACGCCCATTGACGAGGCAAGTTCACCGAATGTTGTGACACCCATTTTAACAGTTGTAAACAGAACGTCACTGACCTCTGCGGCGGAGTCCGCTGAAAGACTGTAGGAGTTTAACGCCTTTATGATAACACCTGCGGCAGACGCCGCATCCGTCACACCTGCAACGGAACTCGTTACAACGGCGTCCAGAACGGCGGCTGAATCTGCGGCATTTCTGAAACCTGCGGATACAATATCATAACGGGCTTTTATCAAAGGCTTGAGAGATTGCCCTGCGGCAACGGATAAATCCCTCAACTCTTTTTTCATCCCTTTGATTTGTCCCTCTGTCACGCCATCCATGAGGGTCCCGATTTCAGCAACTCCCTTGTCGAGATCCGCCGCCATCGTGATTGCTGCGATTCCAATTCCCGTCATCGCTGTTGCGCCAAGCCGTGCGAACCGTTGTATTTTGCCGCTGAGGCGTCCGATAGTCGCACCGACTTTTGACATGGAGTTGTTTATCCGCTTCGCACTTCTGTCGATCTTGTCTGCGGTTTTCTCAGTCTGATCTCCAAGTCGCTTAACGGCAATGGTTCCGTCATCGTTCGCTGTGATTTTTAGCTCGACTGCCATTATTTATTCTTCAATCTTTGTGACAAAATGTTCCGCCTGTAGACGTTTATGAATTGGATTTTTTCAAAGAGTTCTTCATGCTCCTGTTTTGTTAATTCCAGCTCCACCGTGTTCCAGAAAAAGTCAATCTTGTCTATAGTAGGAAGCCCCAAGCTGTCAGGCGCACTCAGGGCTGTGATTTGACAATAGACGTCCCATGCGAAACGATTGTTTGGATGTAGATAAAACCTTTCTTCATGGGTTAGTCCACATATTCCGTTTTCATAACATGGTGGCTCTCTGTTTGTGTTGAGATAGTTATCTTCGCACACCGAACAAAAATTGGCATCGTTGTAAATGACGCCAAGTTCAATGTGCTTTATCAGTTTTTTTCCTCATCCTTTATCTTGTCAATCTCTGTGGTTGAGAGGCCAAGCTGTTCGCTGAATTCTATCATCCAATCTTCAGGTAACATCTGCGCCGCTTCGTCAGAGAATTTGATATTCTTTCCTTCAAGATCAACAACCGCTCCATCGTCCCATCCCAACAAACACCATGCAACCGCTTTCTCGAGAACCGCAACGTTGTCAGTGATCCCGTTCCGGTTGGTGCTGTCATTTATCCACTTTTTCTTCTGCTGTAGTGGGGGCCTGCGATAGTGGAATGTCGCTCCCTGATACACCCACTTGATCTTTTCGTTTCGGTCGATAATTGTGACTGGCATCTTTTTTTCCTTTCTTCTGTGCCTTATTGATTTGGTTGCCCGAGTGATCGAATATTTTGGCAACGTCCGGTTTTACATTTTTCAAAGCTGAGAAAATAGGTTTCTCATCCGCTTCATCGAATGTGTATACGCCATAACTGAAAGCGATTGTTAATTCATCGGTCTGTACCCTCAGCTTCTTGACGTCACTGTAAACTCTCCGTAATCCCATGTCATTCCCCGTTCTGCGCCCTGAACGCATTGAAAGGATTGTTGTTAATTGTCTGAACGACAATTTCAGAATTGGAGTTTGTGACGCTTGGCATCCCTGCACTTGCAGACGTGGGGATGAAAGCTTTGAAGTTAAACGTTTGTACGATAATATTCTCACCCTGTACCGGTACGCTGTACCCCGTTATTTTCATAGCTCTGATCCAAATCTTCAAGGTGTTCTTGGATGCCACGTTACTTCCTGTCAACGTACTTCCTTCGAACACTGCGGACGCCATTTGCATCGTGTCGTTGTTATAGGCTGTGATAAATGTGTCAGCCGTGTACCGTGGAACCGTAAAAGTTCCGGTGATCTCTCGGAAACCATTCCTCAAAGGCTCCGCTCTGTAGAGACCAGAACAGGTTGTCTGCGTTTCAACATCAAAATTGTTGTTGATGTTCAAAGTAAAATCGCTTATACAGATATTGTCACCGGAATCAAGGGCCGTTCCACTTGACCAATCGCCAACACGGAAAGTAAGATCCGCTGGCATCACCCGTTCCTGCAAATGGATCGGAGTGGTCGGACCCGTCATATACTTCCAATTCGTTGAAGCCGTGTTAATAGATGAAGCAAGATCCAGATCGAACGGAACCAATTCCGCTGATGCTTTCAGGCTTTCCTTTGCGCTGTACGTCAGCGTCAGGGAGTTAACCATCACGCCACGCCATTCCCAAATGCTCACGTTCTTGTCGAAGACCAGTGTCCCGAAATGCAACATGACATCGTTGGCATTGCCAGACGTCTCAGCCGCATAATTCGAATAATGACTTGCAAAGGTATTGACTCCGAACAACTTTGAACATTCATAAGTATGTGTGAACGCTCGAGCGATTTGGTAGGTTTTCCCTGCACCTGGGTTCGTGATCCACGCCGGTGTCACTGTGAGATTGTCGGTATCGGGATTCGCTGTGATCCGGCGGACTTGTCCTTCAGCCCCGTCACCTTCATCTGCGATCCGTACAAACTCACCGATATTATCGGAAACAAATTGAGAAGCACCGGTATCTTCTAACGTGGTACTTGTTGTTCCGGCTGTTGTTGTTCCGGTCATCGGATTGCCTGCGGATTGCGACTCATCAAATGTAGGACTGTCATTATAACTTGGCTTCTCAAAACCCAATGTTGCCGCAAGGATATTGTCCATTCCCAAGTAATGGAAATCCATGTCTATCGGCCCTGCACCAAGTTTTGAAACGACATCGTGCCCACTGATCCCTGCTTGTCCCTCAAGCGTCCTTTGTTCTTGAAACTCATACGTCTCATTCACGCTCTCGGAAAGGAATGGGATCTGATCGTAAAGTCCCATCCTTTGTGCGCCTGCCGCCGCCACACTTGGAGAAGTCGGATAGACTGTGACAACCGCTCCATTTGTAACTGGCGAAAGATCAACATTCAGATCAGGCTTGTTAAGTCTGAACGCCGCTTTTGATGTTATACCTTTTCCGGTACTCATGAGAATACCACCGCCGCCCTGTCATTGATGGTCTCGATTGCGAACTCTTCATCGATGTTTGTTGATCCATCCTGCATATGCATAACGGTATTTCCGCCACCGCTATTATAGGACGCACCCCTGAAAGCCTGAAGGGTTACAACCTGTTCGATGAAGCTTTCACCTGCGATGCTGTCAACGACATTTGTGACCTTCATGAACGGCAGATAAATATACATCACTTTGGATGCAGATGTATAGAGGGTGAAGTCCGCCTGAATCGCAGAGTCGTTGTTCATAGCAGTTCTCCACGTGTCCGCCGTATATCGTGGGATTCGGATCTCGAGAGTAACATTTCTGAAACCGTTCCGTTCTGGCTTCATGGTTTTCCCGCATACTGTTCCGTATGGATCTGAAGCGGCGTTAAGCGGAGTTGCGAACTCAGGATCGCTCATCATGGCGTCATAAGTCAATGTGAAATTGCTTATAGAGACCTTGTCCCCTGCCGCCAAAGCGTCTGACATATCCGTTGCCATCCTGAAAGTATTATCGCAAAATAATATTTCAGTTGGAATAACAGACGGCAACGTGCTAAGATCCGCACTCGCATTTGTCTGACCCGTAATGAGATAATCATATGCGATAAGATCCATCGATGCGGTGATGATTTCTCCTGCCCCACCTGACAGAGTGAATCCTTTCGGAATCGCAGAAACAACCTCATGAACAGAGACGGCTTTCTCAATTGCAATTGTCATCGATGTACTCAACTCACTGGCGAGAGTCAATTGATTCGAACTGTTGACAGCGTCCCACGTTGCGGTTCCCATTGCAAGGGCAAGAGGCAGATTACATCCCACCCATTCGCCACTATCCAGTTCATCGTGAACAAGGGCAAACTCCACCGGCCCTTGAACACTCATCGGGCCTTGATTGTCACCACGCTTTCCGGCGTTGCCGTCAAACCACATGGATTCTATTCGGGCATATTCTTGGGTTATGCCTTCACTCAGAAGAGGGATCTTGTCGGTGACCGTCACTGCGGTGCGATAAGTCGTCTCCTTTCCTGCGCCCAAATATCCACTAATACCTTTTCCTGTTGACATCTCACTTTCCTTCTTTTTATAGTATGTCCGATTTATATCGGATCTTAAAGGCAGCCCCGCAATTCGCAGGGCTTTCGATTATTCTTCAAGAAGTGCCTCTGGAATTTCTGGAAGGGGGATACCGGCTTCGGTCAGAGTGTCCGCACAGAATTCAGTGAGTTCATCGATAGACATTGTAAAGAGTTCCTTGTTGACACTCTCTGCAATGTCATCTGCACCAACCCGTAGACAGACATAGGCCATATAGAGACCTTGTTTCTGATCCTTGTTAAGCTTCTCACCTTTCACAAGATTGTCAGCGAGCTTTCCGGCCCCTTCAACAACAACAGGCCCAAACTTCTTGAAAATTTCCAACCACTTTGCCATGCTGCGTCATCCTTTCTTGAATAGTTTAAGTATCAACTGTATAATGTCGTACCATAACGACATTTTATCTTCACGTTTGAGTTGTCCTTTCGGACCGTACTTTGAACCGGCTTTTGCAACGGTTTCTGCGACCGGCTTAAATCCACTAACAATTCCACTTGCCGCTCCGAGGATAAGGGCCAAAGGAAGTTCCCCTGCGGCAACAGCGATACCAGCCGCACTTCCAAGGCCGGCTGAGATAACCTTGGGAACGTGGCGAGTTTTATGTTGAAGCTTCTCGAGCATTGTGACTTCCACCTCTGGAAGATCCGTCTGTTGTGCCCTGAGTTTTTCAAGTGCTCGTTCTGTTTCCTTCAGACCTTCCTCGAGCCGACTCACCACATCGAGACGTCTCTTGATTTTTTTTAGATCAATTACCTTTATGTCTTTTCTGTTCATTTGGTCATATCCTTTGCCATCTTTGCGAAATCAATGAAGCCGGTGATTTTTCTTGTCCGCTTTATGGGCCGTTGTTTAATAAAAGCATTGTCACGAATTGCATCCTCTTGTGTAAGTGTTTTGGATCCTCCACCGGACGCCCCGATTGCGAAGAGATTGTCAACGCACATTTCAACGTGGACTATTGTCCCGTCTGAATTCTCATAGAATACTCCGCAACCGGCAAGAGGCTTGTTAACCTTGTATTTTATATTATTCCAATACAGGTCGTTTGCAGTGCTGTCATATTTACGTGGGAGCGCACCGTGCGCTTTCAGGATCTCAATTAGGATTCCCGAACAGTCAAAACCGCTTGCGTCATCTCCGCCCCACTTGTACCATGTACCGACAAATTGGAAAGCGTATCGAACCATTTTGCGCCGGATCTTCCGAACGTTCATTATCCACCCTTGCTTAAATAATTAATTAATAATACTATTATCACCGGAACCATTCCAGCCACCGCTCCCCAAAGACCGGATTTCACTTTAAGCATTGCGATTTCAGTCCTGATCTTCGCAAGATCTTTTGTCTGAATATCGATCAATCTCTGCTCCAAATCGTCGAGGCTTTTGTTGAGTCTCTCGAGTTCCTTGAGAACGTACTTCGCATATTCACCCCAACCGTTTTGACTTTTACTAATCTTCTCACCTGCCATTTGGATAATCCTCTGAAGCTGGTATCGTAATCGAAATAATCCAAGCGTCCTCAAGTATGACTCCACAATGCCGTTCGTTCGGCTTGAAGTAAACCCCGTCACCGGATCTCAAAACAACCGTCTCATCGTGTGCGTGTTTCTCGCCAACAATTGCGGAGCCGTTCGGCTCCCTCTTTATTCTTATGCAACCAGAATATACAACGATATATTCAGATTCTTTATGATTGTGTGCTTCAACTTTTGTTCCCCTGCTAATAAACACACGCTGAACCGCCACGCCCGGTTCTTTGTGCAATCCAAATCCAATGAAGTCACCCTCTCCGTCTCTCGGTCTGTACTTTATCATATCCCCTTGCGGCCTCCCAATAATGAAAGCCCCAAGCTTTGGAGTGAGTTCCTTCAAGATCTCGATATTTGATTTTTCTTCAGTCATGGGAGATTGTTTGTCCTGTTTCGATATTTCCGCTCTAACTTCGCCTGAGAGCTATTTCAAATCCAATTAAGAGGTAATGTCCGCCTTTATGCTTGCGTGTCCCTCAGGGCTTGTTTTGTCCTGTATAATGCGTTCAAATTTATACCGGCGTTCCTTGCACATTTCGTGCTCTATGTTGTTTCGACAAACCACATACCCTTTTTCAATTACGATCTTCTCTGGAAACCTTGTTGACTCGACATGGAGACATCCTTCTTCATCGACTTTGCCAAGAAGTCTTCGGCACTGGACACAGCGAAATTCAATCATGTGACACTCTCAGATGGATTAAGATCGTATTTAATTGCGAAGTCAATTCCGACCGCACCGACTCGATCCTCTTCACTCTGTTCTTTTGCCATTGACAATAATACAGTGGACAGGGCGTTCCCACCTCTTGTCGTGTCAACGTGCATCGCAATTGCGACATCGGAAAACAACTCAATGTTTCGTTTCTGTATCAAGCCCTCGAGTTCTTTATCCTCTTCCAATTTATCAAAGATCAGAATCGTCACAGTCCAAGCGTTTGTAACACTGAGGATGTTATCCCCTGTTGTGTATTCATTTGCAGTCTTTGGAGAAAATCTCAAATCGTTGTGATCCAATACAACCGCATAAGGGAAATGACTCTTTGGCTGTTTAAACGGGCTTTTGAATTTCCGGTACACACGACTTCCCAAATCAACATTGTAATCACC
>Ga0180433_10011682_pt1 | contig 10385 bp, 8 predicted proteins | sample SS_ome_8_FD_132980 | JGI IMG/M metagenome (GOLD analysis project Ga0180433, IMG submission 132980) | Hypersaline lake sediment archaeal communities from the Salton Sea, California, USA - SS_1_D_1 metaG | ecosystem: Environmental > Aquatic > Non-marine Saline and Alkaline > Hypersaline > Sediment...
GGATTTTTATTCCGGCCCGGGGCTCACCGTGAAGAACATTCCATAGAGGTTCAAGTCCCTTTCATCCAAACCGTTTTTCCTGGGGCAAAGATCGTCCCTATCCTCATGGGATACCCGGAGAGCGAAACCGTTCTCGCTCTCTCCGCCGCTCTGAAGAAATGTCTTCCGGGCACACGATCATTGATTATCGCCTCTACCGACCTCTCTCACTTTTTGGCTCATGAAGAAGCATCCGTGCGGGATGAAGAAACCATTCGGTCGATCCGTGAGCTTAAAACCAAATCCCTTCTGCGCAAAATAGAGCGTGGCGCCAACATCATGTGTGGTGGAGGCCCCGTTCTCTCGTTGCTGGAATATGCCCGCGCCAATCCCGGGACCACGGTCAAAGCTTTTGCTTATGCCGACTCCTCAGAGGCGGGCGGCCCCGAGGACCGAGTTGTCGGTTATTTCGCCGGAGCCGTGATCTCACCTTCAACTCCCTTTTCTCTTTCACCTTGGGAAAAAGACCGGCTGCTCCAGATCTCCCGGACCGCTCTATCCCGTTCTCTCCTTTCCCAACCGATCGATGTCCCCCCTCCATCAAATCCGAACCTCCTGCGGAAGCGAGGCACCTTCGTCACCTTAAAAAAGAAGGGGTCGCTCCGGGGCTGCCTCGGTTTTTCCGAGCCGATCCTCCCTCTCTACCAAAGCGTCATCCAGGCCGTGATCTTTGCGGCCAAACGGGATCCCCGTTTTCCTCCGGTTTCTCGATCCGAGCTCCCTGATCTGGAAATAGAAATATCCGTTCTGGGTCCGCTTGTTCCTCTCGATACGCCTCGAAATATCAAGATCGGAACCCATGGGCTGATCATCGAAAAGAACGACGCCCGCGGGCTGCTTCTCCCTCAGGTGCCGGTTGAAAACGGCTGGTCCCGATCGACCTTTCTTAAGCAGGTCTGCCGCAAGGCCGGGCTACCCATCGATGGATGGGAATCCGGAGCCCGGCTCTATACATTCGAAGCGATCGTCTTTCGCGAATCCGGTTCGCATGAAAAAAGCGATAAAGACGGCCTCTCCCTGAGTTGAACACCGGCGGCGTCCCCCGCCGCTTTCGTTCGGAAGTTCCTTTCGGCCAAAGCTTGGCGCGATCTCCAATCTTTGGTATAATATGGGATTCATAATTTAACCAACGAGTCGTAAGATGCCAATATATGAATACAAATGCACGAAATGCGGTTCCGAATTCGAGGTTTTACAGCATGTCGATGATCCCCATTTGACAAAATGCCATCAGTGCGGAGGCCGCCTGGAGAAAAAAGTGTCCGCCCCGGCCATCAAATTCAAGGGATCTGGGTGGTATGTCAACGATTATGCCAAGAAAACCCCAAACGGCAACGGATCCAAGTCAAAAAACAAACCCCTTGCGCATAAGCCTGATGCCGCGCCCGAAAAAACCGCGGCCCCCCAGAAAGACGCCCCGCCCAAAAAAACCGACACGGCGGCTGCAAAGAATTAATCCGGTTTGCCGGAAAGAGAAATCTCCGGTTTCTTTCAAAAACGGATCACTTTGCCTCCTTTTGAAAACGAGAACCGGAAGAACTCTTCCTACGCCGGCTTTTTTGACATGAATGCGATTAGCGAATAAAATAACGCCATGAAAATCGTGGTCCGCGCTCCCAATTGGATAGGAGACGCCGTTCTCGCGCTTCCCGCCCTGGAACAGTTCCGACAAAACTCTCCCGGCATGGAGCTCTGGGTGGCGGCGCATGGATGGGTCCGAGATGTTTTTGAAGGGCATCCGCGCGTTGACGGGACGATCGCCCTTCCTCCTCTCTCCGGCTGGAACGCCTTCTCAACGTCTGTCCGACTGCTGAAACCCCATGGATTCGATGCCGGGCTGCTGCTGACCAATTCTTTTTCTTCGGCCCTGCTTTTTACGGCCGCAGGCATTCCCGAACGCTGGGGATATTCCCGGGACGGGAGACGCCTTCTGCTTACCCGGTCTCTTCGCCCCGAATCCAAGCCCCCCCCCAACCACCAGGTCTTTTATTATATGCATCTGATCTCGGCCCTGGGATTCGGATCTTCAAATCCGAAGCTGTCCCTCCCGCTTACGGAACAAGACCTCCGGAGCTCTCAGGTTCTCCTCGAATCCAGGGGCGTCGATCCCGAAAAAAAACGTGTGGTATTAAATCCCGGTGCATTCTTCGGCGCCGCCAAAAGATGGCCTCCCGAGAGATTCTCCGAGTTGGCGGTCCGACTTCAGAAAAGCCTTGATGCCGAGATCCTCGTCATCGGTTCTTCGGAAGAAGAGCCCCTCGCCCGAGTCATCTCCGACGGTATGACGAAAAAGGCGCATGTTCTTAACGGAGCGACCTCTCTGCGCACCTTGGCCGCGGTTCTCTCGACCGCCGACCTGGTCGTATCCAACGACTCCGGCCCCATGCATATCGCCAATGCCTTGAAAACCCCCCTGGTGGCCATCTTCGGTCCGACCGATCCCCGTTTAACCGGCCCTTTTCAAGCCCCCTGCAGAGTCGTACGGAAGGACGTTTCCTGCTGGCCCTGCTCGCACCGAAAATGTCCGACAGATCACCGATGCATGACCCGGATCTCAACGGAAGACGTCGCGTCGGCCTGCCATGAACTTCTGGCTGAAAACAACTCATGAAAAAAGCCGTATTTCTCGATCGCGACGGAACATTGAACAAAGACACGGGCTATCCCGCGTCTTTCCGAGCAATCGAATTTTTCCCTTTCAGTTACGAGGCCGTGAAAAAACTCAACCAGGCAGGCTTGCTGGTGATCGTCGTTACCAACCAATCCGGCATCGGCCGGGGCCTGATCCGGGAAAGCGCTCTCAATGATATCCATCGCCGCATGAAAGAGGCTTTCGCTTCCCGGGGCGCTTGCTTCGACGGCATCTATTACTGCCCTTACTATGCGGAGGCGACCGATCCCCGTTTCCGCCGGGGCGCGGAATGCCGCAAACCTCAATCCGGAATGGGATTGAAAGCCGCTGGGGACCTGAGTCTTTCTTTGGAACGATCTTATATGGTGGGGGACAAAGTGGAAGACATCCTTTTCGGCATCAATCTCGGCGTAAAATCCATCCTGGTTTTAACCGGACACGGAAAGGAATCCATGAAGGATCTGCGCGAACGCGGCATACGTCCGGCCTTCATCGCCGATAACCTTTTGACCGCCGTCGAATGGATTCTGGAGCGGGAAAAGATCACATGATGAAGAGTTCGGGAAAGAAACAGCGAATCCGCCGAACGAACGGCGGAATCACGGAAACATCATGATCCGTTTCGATAACATCCTGGAAAAAGTCAGATATTTTTCCGAAAAGGACATGACGTTTCTGCGCAAAGCCTATGTCTTCGCCGCGCAGTCGCACAGAGGACAGGTCCGCCGTTCCGGAGAGCCCTATCTCAGCCACCCGCTGGAAGTCACATCCATGCTGGCGGAGATGAAGCTCGACGTCACAACCCTTGCAGCCGGCCTGCTTCATGATGTTCTGGAAGACACGGACGTCACGGCCGAGGACCTCAAAAAGCTGTTCGGAAAGGAAACGGCGGATCTTGTGGAAGGCGTCACCAAAATCAGCCTGGTACAGATCTCTTCCCCTGAAACCCGAAAAGCCGAGACGATACGCAAGATAATCATCGCCATGACCGATGATCTGAGGGTTGTTTTCATCAAGCTGGCGGACAGGATTCACAACCTGAAAACCCTGAAATTCCTCCCCGAAGAAAAGCAGCGCAGAATCGCCCGCGAAACCCTCGATCTGTATGCCCCTATCGCCAATCGCTTGGGAATGGGCCGGGTCAAGGCCGAATTGGAAGACCTTTCCTTCAGATATGTCGATCCGGAAAATTTTTTCAAGGTCGCTTCTTTGGTCGATCCCTTGAGAAAGAAGTCCGAAAAAGAATTGAAAGCGCTCAAAAAGGAAATTATCGAGCTGTTGGGGGAAAACAACATCCCCGGCGAGCTTTTTCACCGCATCAAGCGCCCCTACAGCATTTTCAACAAGATGAAACGACAGGGCGTCGATTTCGACCAAGTCTATGACTTCATGGCGCTGCGCGTCTTAACCGACTCGGTCAAAAGCTGCTACGCCGGACTTGGGATCATCCATCAGAAATGGACGCATATCCCTCACCGTTTTCGCGACTATATCGCCATGCCCAAGCCGAACCTCTATCAGGCTCTGCATACCACCATCATCACGGCGCAGAAACAGACGATCGAAATTCAGTTCCGAACCCACGAAATGCACGACCTCGCGGAAAACGGAATCGCCGCCCATTGGAAATATAAAGAGTCGGACCCTCTCGCTTTCCTGAAGGAAGACAAGCGTCTGCTCTGGTTGAGGGAGGCGGCCGAGCTGTATAAAGAACAGAAAAATCCGAGGGAGTTTCTCAAGAGCTTGAAAACGGATTTGATTCCGGAAGAGGTTTACACCTTCACTCCGATGGGAAAAGTGGTGCCGCTTCCTCTGGGCGCCTCAGCTCTGGATTTTGCTTTCCGTATCCACTCCGAAATCGGCCTTCACGCCACCGGGGCAAAAATAAACGGACGCTCCGCTCCCCTGAAAACCATCCTTAAAACGGGCGATATCGTTGAAATCTTTTCCTCTCCTCAAAAAACTCCCAGCCGAAATTGGCTCAACATGGCGTTTACCTCCACGGCCCGTCATCACATCAAACGCTGGCTGAACCTTCAAGATAAACAAAAAAAAACGGCTCTCGGGAAGACGTTGTGGGAAAAAAGAACCCGGGCTCACAGGCTTCCGGCGGCCTCCCTCAAGGAAAAGAAACGGCTAAACCGGTTGGCGCGGGCTTTTCACGTCAACATCTCGTCGCCGCAAGATTTCTTTTACGCCGTCGGATCGGGAAAAATCGTCGTTAATCGTCAGCTTATCGAGACCTTCTTTCTCGACACGAAGTCTCCCCGGGATCGGACGCCGATGCTTCACAAGGTCGCCACCCGGGTCGCGAAAAAGCCCGCGGCAATAAAGATCGGCGCCGGGAACGATCCCCACGTCACGCTGGCGAAATGCTGCTCCCCCATCAGGGGAGAGCCGATCACCGGCTATATCACCTCAGGCAAGGGAATCACCGTCCATTCGCTCCGCTGCCCGCTCGTGACCAGAGAGCGGCTGGATTATCAACGAATGGTCGATGTTTCCTGGGGGGGGCCAAGCGGCCGCCGCTACCAGGGAAAGCTGTTGATCCTGAGTGAGGATTCTCCCGGTGTTCTGGCCCGGCTGACGACCTTGATCGCTCAGCTCGACGGGAATATCACAAAGGCCGAAGTCAACACCTTTAGTGACCGCAGGGCGCGGATCAAGCTGACTTTAAAGATAAAAGACCTGAACCACCTCAAAAAGATCATTCGTGGAATTTCCGAGATCAAGGAAACATCATCCGTCGACCGGATCTAATCGGGAGGGCTCACGCCCGAACGGGAAGCAGACCTCTGGTCTCGTTTTTAGGATGTATCGGAAGGGTTTACAAAACCTTTTTTACTTTTCCGGAGCGGATGCATCGGGTGCAAACCCAGATTTTCCGGACGCCGGATTTCGTGTCAGCCTTAACCCGCTGCAGGTTGGGGTTCCACTTCTTCTTGGTGGCTTTATGCGAATGACTGACACTTTGGCCGAAAATGGGTCCTTTTCCGCAAATTTCACATGTCTTTGGCATTATTCTACTCTCTGTTTTTCTTAAAAGAAGCTTCTTTATAGCATATTTCCCGAAAAAATCCAACCACCGTCCGAAATATTCAAATAATTGAAACCATGCGCCTGAATCGTTTCTTGCACACCGGTTGTACGCTTTCAGGGACAACCCCGGACAGAATCATCAATCCATCCCCGAGGTGCTCTTGGCATATAATTTGCAGATAGAATCCCCTGACTTGACGGTTCAACCAAAAGTAAGTAATTTATTGGTAAACACTTTATGAATAAAAATTAGGGAAATCAGATGATGCGAAAAATATCTATTGTCCTTTTATTCCTTTCGATCGCGGTTTTCACAACGAGCGGCTGCGCTCCCAGCATGCAAACCAATCAGATCCGATTCGGGATCAAGGCGGCCGAAAGCAATCTTTGGGATGAAGCGCTTTTCCGTTGGGAAAAAGCTCTGGAGACTGATCCCCATGACGCCGCCGCCTACAATAACCTTGGCGTGGCTTATGAGCGCAAAGGACTCTGGCAAGAAGCGGAAAAAGCTTATCTACAAGCTCTTAAGCTCGCGCCGAATAACAAGTACATCAAATATAACCACCAAAAACTCAAAGGGCTTCATGAGAATGAAAATGAAAAGAAAAGTAATTAAATATCTTTTTCTCTTTATCCTTCCGGGATTGTTTGCCTGTGCGGCGGGAAACGCCGATAAGCTTATGATAGAGATTCCCGGAAAACCCGGTGTGGACTTAGCCCCCTTCGAAAAGATCGTCTTGACTCATTTTCTGGTGAAAGACGACAAATCAACCTTCGATATCAACCAGGACTTTCTCGAATACTTCTCGTTCGAACTCGGCCAGAATCTGGACAAGGAGATCGAGACCAGAGATTTTATTCCCCCAGACATCGAGAGCTTCGACGATTCCGCTTTCTGGCGGTCAACGTTTCCGAAACTCAAAAAAACCCTCCTGTTCACCGGAAACTTGAGTTTTCGCGAGGAATCGCGGAAAGCTCTCCTTCAGAAAAAGGGAGATAAATTCGAAACCCCTTTTGAACCTCAACCCAAGCTGGCGCAGCAAAGATTTTTCGCCATCGAAGTCGATATCGCCCTCATTGACTCCACTACCGGAAACTCCATCTTCACCCGTAATTTCAAGGAGAGGCGAACCTACAACAACCCCAACCAGACTTCCCGCTTCGCATATTATGATCTCTTGCAGGTCGTTAAAGACAAGCTTCTCCAGGATCTGGGAGGTAAGCGGCAGAACCAGGATCGATATCTCATCACAAAGTGAGAGATTGTAAAGGAGAAACCATGAAACTTTACATACGAATCTTTTTTATCTTATTGCTCGTCCTCTTGTGGTCATCGTCGGCTTTCGCACAGATGTTTTACATCCCTTATTACGGAAAAAACAAGGTGCTTTATACAAAATTCGATTGGGACCACTACAAAACCGACCACTTCGATGTCTACTTTTACACCAAAGACGAGGCCACACTGAAAAAAGTCGCGGAGATGGCCGAAAGCGCCTATCTTCATGTCAGTAATCATACCAAACATGAGCTTTCAGCGCCGGTTCCTCTGCTTTATTACATAAATACAACGGACTTTCAACAAACCAACCTGTTCAATATGCCCGAAGGTGTTCTGGGGGTCGCCGAACCCTTGCTCTACCGGGTGGCGGTACGCGGAGATATGCCGAAAGACGAGCTGCAGGAACTCATTATTCACGAACTGACCCACATTTTCGAGTATGACCTGCTCTATGGAAGTCCGGGCGCCGCCGTATACGCCGTTTCGCGACCGCCTCTTTGGATTTTCGAAGGCTTTTCGGAATACAGCACGGGGGTATGGTCGACCTGGTCTTCCCTTATCGTCCGCGATTCCGTTCTGAACGACAGGATTCCCGAGCTGAATGAACGCGGAGAATTGCTTTCAAGATATCCTCTTCCGAGAGATCCCGCATATGATTTCGGCCACGCCCTCTTCGACTTCATCGAATGGAAATACGGACGCAACGGAGTCAGAGAGCTGTGGAGATCTTTGAAAAGCACACCGCTGATCGGGAAACGGGAGCCGGTGAAACGCGCGTTCAAAATGCCGCCCCAGCAGCTTTCTTTCGAGTTCAAAAAATATCTTCGCGACCGCTTCAAGCCGTTTCTGCTGCGCGAAAATCCTGAAGACTACAGCATTCCCATCACCCCGTCCTTCCCGCTGAAACCCTATTATTTCTCTTTCTCTCACGCGCTGTCCCCTTCAGGGGACATCCTTGCGGTCATGCTCTTCAATTTGCGGGCCGGGGAAATCGACGTCATCCTCACATCCACGAAAGACGGCCGTGTCATCAAAAACATCACCCGCGGTTACACGACAAAGTATGAACGGATCAAATACGAGATAGATACAACGAAGGGAAAAGATCTTGCCTGGGCTCCGGATGGAGATCGCATCGCTTTTTTCGTTCGCGGAGGTGAAAAATACTCCCTGATGATCATCAACGCCCTCTCCGGGAAAACCCTTAAGCTCATTTCCATTCCTTATGATCAGCCGGCCGCGCCCTCTTTCTTCCCCGACCGGGATGAAATCGTCTTTACGGCTTACGATGGAGAACAGCATGATGTTTATAAAATCGACCTCTCGACCGAAAAGATCGAGAATCTTACCCATGATGAATTTTATCAAAAGTCTCCGGTCGTCTCCCCCGACGGAAAGCATATCGCATATTCCATCCGCTTGAATTCCTTCGACAAGCTTTTCATTTCTCCGATCGAAGACTTGAACAAGAAAACTCAGCTGACGTTCGACGATGCCAACGCAACCAATCCGGAATTCTCCTCCGATTCTCAGAAAATCTATTTCGCCGGAGACATGCGCGAAGCCTTCAACATATACAGCCTCGACCGGAACACGGGCGATCTCACCCGATACACTGATGTCCGTACCGGAAATTTCTTTCCGGTTCCCTTTCCCGGAAAATCCAACGATATCGTCTTTTCTTCCTTCAACAAAGGGGCTTTCCAGGCTTTCAAGATGGAAGCCGAAGGAGAGATCGAAAAGACGATCGCTTTTGCCGAAATAAAGCCGGAAGAACAGGAATACAATAGATTCGAGCCGATTCTCTCTCTCGACATCAGCAAGGATAAAATAAAAGCGCATAAGGGAATCGGAAAATTATTCCTGACCGCTCGCCCCCCAATCGAAGCCATCCTGTCGACCGACGGTTCCATCTACGGCGGCACCATGCTGACATTCACTGATCTTCTGGGAGACCACACTTTCAATTTAATGGCTTATCAGGTGCAGAGTTTCCGGTCTTACCAGTTCGCTTACTACAATCAAAAACGGCGCATGCAGTTCATGGCCAGCGCCTTTCAATTCACGCAGTTTTATTACCCCGACTACTATTACTACGCACCGAGCTTCTGGAATTATCTATCCTATCAGGACGCCATCGCCACGCGCACCATCGCGGGCGCCAACGCCGGTATCTACTACCCCTTCAACCGATACTACCGCTTTACGGCGTCTTTAGGATATTCTCATTACGAAGAAGAATTTTTTGATCCCTTCCTCGCCCAAAGCCTCGCCTACAGCGGGAGAAACTATAACCTCTTCTGGAACGGAAACCTCATGTCCGCTTCTTTCTCTCTGGTCGGTGAGACCACCCGCTTCAAATACTACGGTCCGGCCGCCGGAGGAACCTTCCGTGTAACCCTTTCCCAAGCGCTCCCGGCCGGTGATTCCTTTTTCAACAACACTTCCATGTCGGCGGATTTCCGGAAATACCTGTATCTCGGTGCGGACACGGTTATCGCATTCCGGTGGAGAGGATTCGCAAGTAGAGGAGAAGATCCGTTCATAACTTACTTCGGCGGTAATAACGAAGTGCGCACGGCCTACTACTACAGCCTGATCGGCACGGAAGGCTGGTTCGCCAATCTCGAGTTCCGCATCCCCCTGATCAACGCCGCATCCACTTTGATCGGACAGATCGGCCCGGTGCGGGGAACTGTTTTTCTCGACATGGCGCGAACCAAAGTCAAGGGATATCCGGCTCAATTCTTTCGCTTCGACGTCGATCCCAACGATCCTGAAAACTTCATCCTGGTCGGGGCCGACGCTCTGGGTTCGTGGGGATTCGGGTTCCAATTCTTTTTTCTGGGATTTCCCATCCATCTCGAATTCGTCAAACGCCTGGAAATACCGGATATGTCCTCTCCTTTCAGTTGGGATACGATAGGGAATTTTCGTACCAAATTCTGGATCGGATTCGATTTTTAATTTTTTCCGAAAAACGCTTGAATTTGAATATGGTGGGTGCTATTATAGCCACGCCTTCTTCTTAAAACCCTATATCAGCAAAACTCGGAAGGTTTTCCACATTTGTGGATATTTCTGTGGAAATTCATTGAGCCAAGATGGAAACAAAAGAAAAATTAGACCCTTGGCAGAAAATCAAATCGAGCTTGAAGACCCAACTCGATCAAAACAGCTATGAGACTTGGTTTTCTCCCACTTCGTATATCGGAAGCGAAAAAGACTGCCTGTATGTAAAGGTTCCCAACTCTTATTTCAAGGAATGGCTCTCATTTCACTACACACGGTTGATCAACGGTTGTTCACAGGAACTCTTCGGAAAAGCTTATTCGATCAAGTACATCTTCGACGAAGCGTCTTCCGCATATAAGCGGCGATCTCCTCATGCCA
>Ga0180433_10011684_pt1 | contig 10384 bp, 11 predicted proteins | sample SS_ome_8_FD_132980 | JGI IMG/M metagenome (GOLD analysis project Ga0180433, IMG submission 132980) | Hypersaline lake sediment archaeal communities from the Salton Sea, California, USA - SS_1_D_1 metaG | ecosystem: Environmental > Aquatic > Non-marine Saline and Alkaline > Hypersaline >...
CAGTGCCGCTCGCACCATTGATCGGCCCGAGACCATCCGGCCCAGGCCCGCCGTAATCGAGACCCTCTGCGTGTCCGGCCGAAGCGGTTGGCTCGTCATGAGCAGGCCGACCTGCGCCACGTTGGCCGCCGCCGCCAGCAACGCAATTGCCCCGATGAGGGCAGCGCCCGCAGCCAGCACAGCCGGCAGTCCCGTCGGCACGCCCGCCCCGGCAGGTGCCAGGTCGGCCCCGGCGCTACCCAAGGCGCCTGCGGTCATGCCGACCAATGCCTTTACCAGACCCGGACCGAACAGCCATCCCAACGCCACCGACCCGCAGACCAGCAGCGTGCCGGTCAGGTCCGAGCTGCGGGCTACCTGCCCGCGCTGCCGGGCCTGTCTGCGCCGCACGGCCGTCGGCTTTTCGGTGCGTTCGCTGTAGTCGTCCCTTGGGGCCACGATCGCTTCTTTCTATTGCCCTATTGCACAGCCTGGCCTATTTGCGGCAGCTGACGCAGCACGAACTCCCAGGCCGCCTCGACAGGCTGGGCCATCGCCGCCAACGCCGTCGCCAGCACCACCAGCCCCAGCATCGCGCGGACGCCCAGGCCGATCGAAAGGATGTTGCACTGTGGAATCGTCTTTTGCAGCAGGCCCAGCGCCACCGTCGCCAGCAGCAGCGCGACAAGCACCGGCGCAGCCACCTTCAGCGCCAGCGTGAAGCTCGCCGCCAGCACCGCCACCACCATGTTCAACACGGCCTGCCCGCCGGCAAAGCCGCCCGGCGGAACCGTATCGAACGTCCGCAGCAGGGCCGCGATCAGCGCCCGATGCCCGCCGATGGTCAGGAAGATCACCACCGCCAGCAGGCCCAGCGCCCGGCGCATCATGCCCGAGCCGTCTTGGGCCTGCGGGTTGAACACCTCCGCCAGCGCCACGCCCATCTGCTGAGCGACGTGGACCGCCCCGAGCTCTACGCCTGCGAGCACCAAGGCTGCGACGTATCCGATTGTCGCACCGACGGCCACCTCGCTGCCCAGCAGGATCGCAAGCTCCAGCCAATGCTCCGGCAGGTTCGCCGGGCCGGCCAGTCGCCCCACCACCGCCAGCGCGATCACCAAGCTCATGAAGCCCCTCAGCCTCGCCGGAATCGCCGACGAGCCGAACACCGGCGCGACGAGGAAAATCCCCGCGATCCGGGCCGTGGCCAGGATCAGCGTCGGCAGATAAGTTGTGCAGGCTGTCAGGTCCATTGAGAGTCTGTCATTTCAGGGCAGCGTTCCAAACATCCGCGTGCCGTACTCCACGAGCCTCTCGAGCATCCAAGGCCCGAGAATCACCAGCGACAGCAGCATTGCCACGATCTTCGGCACAAAGCTCAGCGTATACTCCTGCACCTGCGTGGCCGCCTGCAGCAGGCTGACCGTCAGACCCACGACAAGCCCAACCGCCAGCACCGGCGCGCCGATCACGAGGATCTGCATCACCGCCTGTCTCAAAAGATCGATGGCTGTGCTTGTGTCCATTGTCTTCTATCCAAAGCTGCCCAGCAGCGTACCCACCACCAGGTGCCACCCGTTGGCCAGCACGAACAGCAGCAGCTTGAACGGCAGTGAGATCAGCACCGGCGGCAGCATGAGCATGCCCATCGAAATCAGCACCGACGCGACCAGCATGTCGATGATGAGGAACGGCAGGTAGATTCTGAATCCCATCAGGAACGCGATCTTGAGCTCACTGACGACGAAGGCCGGGATGAGCGAAAGCGTGGGCACGTCGCCCCACTTGAGGTCCGCCTTGGCGGCCGTGTCCTTGTCGAGGAACAGGTAGACGTCATCGGTGTTGCCGCCGGCCTCGACCTGGCGGATCATGAACCGCCGCAGGGGAACCTGCCCGGCCTCGAATGCCTGCGCGGCGTCCATGGTGCCGGCTATGTACGGGCCGACCGCGTCGCGGTGGACGTCCTTGTAGACGGGCGTCATCACCACCAGCGTCATGAACAGTGCCAACCCGAACAGGACCTGGTTGGGCGGCATCTGCCCCGTCGCCAGCGCCTGCCGCAGCAGGCCCAGCACGACGATGATCCGCGTGAAGCACGTCACCATCACCAGCACGGCCGGGGCTATGGAAATCAGCGTCACCAGGACGATCCAGCGAAGCACCGACCCGCCGGCGGCCGGGCGAGTCACGTCCGGCAGCGAGATCGACACGCCCGCATCCGTCTCAGCCGAAGCGCCGTCCGGGGATGGCTCTGCCGCGGCCGTTGCGGCTGTGAGCGTCAGCAGCAGACAGATTGCGAGCGTTGTTTTCATTGCCCGCCTCCATCCTTCGCGTCATCCGAGTCCCCACCGGCCAGTTGCCGCAGCAGTTGTCGGGCCTCGGCATCGTCGCGGACCTCCGCCAGCGTCGAAAGGCCCTCAGTCCCCGCCCCAATCAACAGGACACGCCTGCCCACGCGGACGAGGTAGAGTTGATGACGCCCTGAGAGACTCTGGCGGGCGAGGACTTCCATGGCTGTGGACTTTCGGCCGGGCTTGGCAAGGCCGCCCAACCGCCGCAGCACGTAGCGAACCAGGAAGATCAACCCCACGACAATCGCCAACGCCGCAGCCGTCTGCCACCAGTCGCCCAGGTCGCTGCCGCGTCCGCCGCCCAATGCACCGTCTTCGATCGAGCCCGACCCATCGCCGGCCGGCCCGCTCGCCGGCACCGCCCTCGTCGTCAGTTCGTCGGCAACGAGACCTTGCGTCGGCCCCCACGCCATCGCCGCGACAAGCAGCGCCAAGGCAACGAGGACCTCTCGCACCCGCACGCCGAGCTTTCCGTTCACGGTCACCAACTGGCCTCGGGCGATCGGCACCCGGCCGCGGTACACGCACACGTCGTCTTCCACGGCCTCGTCCAGCACCACCACGTCACCGCCCCGCAAGCGATCAGCCCGGTCCGCAGCCAGCCAGCATCGGCCGATCTCGATTCGCAGCGGACCATTGGCCGTCGCATCGGTTTCCCGGGCGTCGGTTTGTTGCGGCAATGTGGCCATCGTTGCTCTCAAAATGTTGCTCCGGCGCTGAAGGCCCGGTGGTTCGTGAACATCTCGTCAAGTTCCCCGGTCTGCCGTCGCAGCTGTCGGGAGATGAGTTGTTGGCCAAGGCGGTTGCGGAGATGTTCAATCGCCTTTCGCCGCCTGACCTGCTCGAGAAGCTCCCGGCGTCGCTGCGAAAGCTCACGCTGGGCTGTTTCGCTTGCGTCCTTCCGGATCCCCCTTGCGTCGCGCAGCCGCGACGCCTGCGCGTTGCACCAGCGAAGCTGGACGCTGTCTCCCTCAGCCAGTGCAGCCCGACCAGCCTGGTCATACTCGTCCAGCGTTCGCCCCAGCCGTTCCGTCTCGGCCCGCGCCAGCGTCGCTGTGCAGCTCGCCCCCGCCAGGGCGTGACGCGCCAAGCTCTCCTGCTGCCGCCGCAGCCGAAGGAGAAACTCCACACGAGATTTGCGTCGTTCTTGCATTTGTCCTTGTGCCTTCACGCAGCCGGGGCTGCCTGATCCACAGCGGCGGTTTCGTCAGGCTCGTGCCGCTGCCTGGCCTGGGTAATCTGCGCGACCAGACGAGCCATCCGGTCCGTGGTTTCGCTGAAGCTCGCCCGCTCGGTAATCCGTTGGCTCAGGAAGCGGCGGATTTCCGGCATCATGGCGATGGCCAAGTCGTATTCGGCGTTTGCACCGGCCTGATAGGCTCCAACGTTAAGAAGCTCTTCGATGTCGCCGTAGACCGCCAAGAGCCTCCGGAGCTGCCCAGCCGCCGCCTGGTGCGACTCGTCGGTGACGTCCATCATGACGCGGCTGACACTCTGGAGGACGTCGATGGCCGGGTAGTGCCCGCGGTTGCCCAGCTCCCGCGACAGCCAGATGTGCCCGTCGCTGGCCGAGCGAACCGCGTCGCAGATCGGGTCGGCTGCGTCGTCGGACTCAACCAGGACGGTGTAGAACCCGGTCACCGAGCCGGCCGCCGTCCGCCCGCTGCGTTCGAGCAGCTCCGGCAGCAGGTTGAACACGCTGGGCGTGTAGCCCTTGGTGGCTGGCGGCTCGCCGGCGATGAGTCCGATCTGGCGCTGTGCGGTGGCCAGGCGCGTCAGCGAGTCCATCAGCAGCAGCACGTCGCCGCCGCGATCGCGGAAGTGCTCAGCCACGGTACACGCAACGGCGGCGGCCTGGACGCGAACCAAGGGCGGCTCGTCGCTGGTCGCTACGACGACCACCGACCGCTTGAGGCCCTCGGGCCCCAACTCGCGCTCGATGAAGTCCCATACCTCCCGACCTCGCTCGCCGATCAGGGCGATCACGATTACGTCCGCGGCTGTGTAACGCGACACCATGCCCAGCAGGACGCTCTTGCCGACGCCCGATCCGGAGAACACGCCCACCCGCTGGCCTCGGCCAACGGTCAACGTCGCATCCACCGCGCGGATGCCCGTGGGCAGAGGCTCGTCGATTCGCTCGCGCTGAAGCGCCGCGATCGGCGCGGGCCACAACGGCGCCTGCCGCTCGACACATAACGGGCCGCGCCCGTCAATCGGGCAACCCATCCCGTCCACGACCCGCCCGAGCATCTCGGCACCGACGGCAATTGTCTGTTCGGTGGACGTGCAGACCACTTTATCGCCGCGGCGGATGCCGGTCATCGCGCCCATCGGCATAACCAGCGTCCGGTCGTCCGCAAAGCCGATCACCCGGGCCTCGACTCCTCCGCCGGCCACGTCGATGCGGCACAACGCACCGATAGGAAGCGGAAAATCGGCCACCTGCACCGAAAGGCCGCGCACGCCGCTGACCCTTCCGGTAAGGCCCACGGGCTGGGCCCGCTCCAGCGCTTCCTTATATGAATCGAATCTCGTCATGGCCGCCCCCGTCCGCCGCCGCCTTGCTCCGTACCCAGCACCGAGGCGGCAACGTTAGCCAGCTGCGTCTCGATGGTCGCGTCGATTTCGCCATGGGCGGTGCTCACCACCACGCCGCCGGGGTTGATGTCTTCGTCAGCCACCAGACACACCCGCCCGTCGTCGCCCAGCGCCGCGGCGAACCGCTCGCTGTGAGCCTGGAGGTCGGCCAGTTGGGCCGGGTTGACCCGGGCCAGAACGCTCGCACCCTCGCCGGCCAATTGCAGCGCCTTGGCAAGGTTCGCCCGCGCAGCGGCTGGGTCGTTCGCTGCGACCCGCCCGACGACCTTGCCCGCCAGGGCAAGCGAGAACTCCAGCATCTGCTGCGAGGCCTCAGCGACAACCTGCTCGCGAGCGTCTGCAAGCTGACGCACAATGCGACGGGCCTCGTCGGCCAGGGCGTCCAGTTCGTCGCGGACCGAGCGGTCGGCCTCGGCCCGAGCCTTCTCGGCCGCTTCGGCGTATCCCTCGGCCTGGCCGCGTGCGAAGCCCTCGGCGTATCCTTCCTCAGCCGCCGCGTCGCGACGGACCAGCGCCGCCTGGTGAGCCTCGGCACCGATGACCTCAGCCTGCCTGCGGGCGTCGTCGATCATCCCTCTGGCGCGGGCTGCGACGTCATCCAGCCGCAAGACTTTCGCCTCCGGCCCGTCGGCCAGGTCGATCGAGTCGGCATGAATCAGTTGCATGGTCACGCGCGTCCTCCCCTACCGGGCGTCACGGCCGAAGCGCCTTCGGCGGATACGTAGCGCCCGCCGTCGATTCGCCGCACGGCCTCCACTACGCGCCGCTGGGCCGCCTCGACATCGCTCAGACGCACCGGCCCGATACGACCCATCTGTCGCCGGACGTCCTTGGCCGTCGCCGACGGGAGGCTCTTGAGAATCTTCGTCTTGAGCTGCTCCCCAGCCGCCCGCAGCGCGATGGCCACTTCCTCCCTGCCCAACGGCTCGACGGCCGCCCGCAACAGCGGCGGCGGAACGTCCACCACGTCTTCGAACACGAAAATCTGCCTGCGAACCGAACTAACCAGCGAGGGCTCCTGTCGGCTGAGGTCGTGCAGGACGCGCTTCTCGGCTGCATAGCCTGCGTGCCGCAGAATTCCGGCCAGCGCCGCTGCGCCACTATGCAACCCGGATGAGCCGACCACCGCGGCGAACTCCGCCGCAAGGCGCTGCTCAGCTTGGCGGAGCACTTCCGGCTCGGTCTGATCGAAAGCCGCCACGCGACGGGCAACGTCCACCTGCAACGCCGACGGCAACGATGCCAGAATCGCCCCCGCCTTGGCTACCGGCAGGTTGCACAGCACCACCGCGACCATCTGCGGATGCTCGTGCTCGAGCATCGCCAACAGGTCCTCTTCGGGGACGTTGCAAAGAAATGCCAACGGGCGGTCTTCGTCGTCCAAGGCCCTCTCGGCCGTCGGCTGGGCCGTGACCTGCATCGCAGCCGACCTGTCGGCCCGGTATCGCTTGTATCGCATCAGCTGCCGGCGACGCGAACGCCCCCATGCCATCGCCGCCCACGTTGCCAACGTCGCAAGCGCTGCAGCTGCGCCGGCGGGAATCGCCCAGTACCGCCCCAGCCACGCATCCGAGCCTCCCCTGGCGGACGCAAGGTCATCGCCCGCAGCGCCGGTGCCGTCGTGGTACCAGTCCGCGTGCACCCAGTCAGCCTCAGCCAGACCCGCCACGGCTGCCGTTGCCCGCCGGATTTTGCCCAGCTGCGCCTGGGCGGCGCGCGCGAATTCGCCTTCGTCCGCCGAGTTGCCGACGATCGAAGTGATGTAGCTGCGAGGCACCAGCACCGAAACCGCCTTGCAGCGAGCGGGCTGGGAGGACGGATCCAGCTGGACCGACACGCTCAGGCCCGGGATGTAGTGCAGGGCCCGGCGAATCTTGTCGGCGTGGTGGGCCTCGATCGCCTCCAGGGCCTCGAGCTTCTCGACACCGCCTGTCGCGAGCGGCCGACAGCTTCGCCCGGCACTGTCCACGATGCGGACGTCGTCGCCCTGCATCCCAGCCACGCTGCCGCAGACCAGGTCCACAATGGCCCCGGCCAGGCGGGCCGTCATGCGAGCCGAGGGTCGGACGCTGACGCTCACCGCGGCACTGGGCCGGACCGCCGGGCGGCCCAGGCCCCCGGCCCGGCCCGGCTCGACGATAACGCTTGCGGATTCAACGTCGGGGAAGGCGGAGATAAGTCGACCCAGGGAGGCCATCTTGGCAGCCAGCCAGCACTTGGCATTCTGGGCCTCGGTGCGCCACATGTCCCCCGCGCCAACGGCCCGGTCGAACTCGCTGGGCTGGCGGACCACGGCCGGGCCGGCCAGGCCCGTCGCCGTCGTCTCGCCCGAGCGCACGGGCCCTTCGCCCACACTTGCCGACTCGATCATCCGCGGGCGGGGAATCTGCCCGGGCCTGGCCGACCGGGCCGGTCGCCCAGGCGAGACGCCTGCGGGCCGGTCGGCCGCCGAAACAGCCAGCCAGATGCCGCCCGCCGCGGCCAGCATCGTCATCGCGACAGCCAGTGCCCGCGTCGGCCCGCTGCTGCCGGCGATGGCGCTTCGGATCTTCCCAATTGCCTTGTCCAGCCAGTCCATGCAGTCCGGTCCTCCATGACCGCGACTAACCGTCAAGAGCCGTCGTGACTCTCACAGCTGCGACATGCCTTCCGGCCGACTTCGACGGCCTGCTCCTGCCGCCGGCCGGCGGACCAACCAACGCTACTTCCCGTCCACCCGAGCGAAATGCTCGCGAATGTCATGGAGCGACTTCCGGCTCGCCTTCATCTCCACGATCTCGTCGAGCCGATTGAAGACCGACTCGTCATAAAGACGATGCCCGCCCCGTGTCCACCTGGACTCGCGAAGAAGCCCCATCGTCGTATAGTTGTGGATGGTCTGTCGGCTGACGCCCGAGTAGTCCACGACCTCGCCGATGCGATAGAGTTTCGGCGGCACAACCCCGCGACGACGCCGCGATCGGCTGACGGAACGCGCGCCACCGTTGCCCTGCGGGCCGCCCAAATCTCCAGACAAGCCATCCTTCCTGAACGAACGAGAATCCATCCGATGTGTCCTTTTACGTTTTGTAAAACGTATAGTGCAGCGCCCCCGCGGCGACGTCAACGAGAAATCTCCAAAAAGACTAAAGTTTTCTGGACCATCTGCCGCAAACCCCCTGCCGGACCCTTTGGCACGCCGTCCAGCCGGGCCGGCCCGCGAAAACGCGCCCTCAGCCGCAGACCGTCTCTGCGAGCCTCCCGGCCTCGCCGGACCCGAAAGATTTGCCTCGGCGCAGACAAAACGACCGGCCACTGCCCTTGGAGTGACCGGCCGTCTATTGACTTTTCGTATGGCGTCCGACCCGACGCGGCGCCTTGGGCCTCCCCGCTCAGGCCACCACGGCTGCCTTCCGGGATTTCGCTTGCGCTTTGGTCTTCTTGCGCTTGCGACGCCGGCCCGGCTCGGGTACGTCAGGCTTCGGAATGCGAACCGGGTTGTCCGCCACTGCCTTCAGCACTCCGGCAATGTCCTCGGCGAACAGGTCAGCCCGGACCTCTTCAGCCAGCCCGTCGGCCCGGTTGAACACGCCGCCGCTGACGAGAACCTGCATGTCCTCGCAGACTCCCACTTCCCGTATCAGGCTGATGAGCCTACGGATGCCAGGCACCTCGGCCGCCTGAGCGCCGTAGACCGCGAGAATGTCCGGCTCGAGTTGGCCCACCAGCTCCAGCACCTCGTCGTCGGGAATGCCCGAGCCCACGAACCATACACTCCACCCCTGCGCTTCGAACAGGTCCGTCACGATCTGCGCGCCGAGCTCTTCCTGCTCCCCCTCGCCGCACATCACCACCATCCGCTTGCCGGTCTTCGGCGCCCTGACCAGCAGCACCTGGAGCTGATCGGCGACCGTCCTGTTGATCCGCGTGGCCATGTGCTCAGCCACACGCGAGATCCGATCCTTACGGTAGAGCTTCTCCACCTGCGCCATCGCCGGCCAGATCACGTGTGTCAGGAGCTTGGCCGCCGAGACGCCCCGGTCGTGCGCCGCCAGCACAACCTGCCTGGCCTCAGACCTCTTGCCCAAAAACAAGTGCTGCACGTACTGCTTGAAGATATCCGCGATTCTCATGTCTCGTCATCCTTTCAGCCCGCGTCCCTTAGCCGGATCCGCGTGCTCCACTGCCGCCAAGCTTCCGGGCGCAACGTCTCTGCCCAGCTGGCAAACCCGATTGTCAATTTGGGATATTGTGATAAGCTGCATAAGCTGCGTACTATGGAGTGTTTCGTCAGGCCATCAAGAAATTCTTGAGGCTTTTTGTTAAGCTGGGCACTTTGCGGCGAGTTGGCAGGCCCAGATTGGCCAACCGTCCCTGCTCGTCTTGGTTCGGCATTGACTTGTAACGTCAGTCCTTACAAAACTTAACATGGTCCAGCGCTTTGGTGAGTTGACCGGTCGCTGATCGCCGGCTTGAGGGCGAATTTTCTTTGAACGGGCGGGAGAATTCCTGCCTGGACGAGCGCAGCCCCAGCTTGGGCCTGGCCGGGACCGCTGAAATTCGTGACAGTTGTTGCTAGAATTCATGGCCAAGCTGGACTTTGACAACCTAGGCCCACCGGCGGGGAGGAAGACAAATGACTGACGCACTTCGAAGCGTGCTGCCGGCAGCCTTGAGCGCCGCTGCCTTGCTGACAGCGGGCGTGTATCTGCTGGCTGGGCAAGAGGCGACCTCGCTGCCCCAGCCCGACACCAAGGGCAAGACCACGCTGGCCCAGGCGTTGGCCCGCCGGCGGTCCATCCGCCACTTCAGCAACACAGCCTTGACCGGCGAGCAGATCTCGCAGCTGTGCTGGTCAGCCCAGGGCGTCACCGACACCCGAGGCTACCGCACCGCCCCGTCAGCCGGGGCGACATATCCGCTGGGGCTTTACGTAGCCACCGCAGACGGTGTGCAACGCTACGTGCCTGGCCGTCACGCGCTGGTCGCTCACATCGACGGCGACGTTCGCAAGCCGCTGGCAGCCGCTGCGCTGGGGCAGCTTTGGGTGGCTGGCGCGCCTGCGGTGTTCGTCATTGCCGCCGACGTGCAGCGGACTGCCCGCCGCTACGGCAAGCGGGCCGAGCGGTACGTCTGGATGGAGGTCGGGCACGCCGCGCAGAACCTGCTGCTCCAGGCGACAGCCCTGGGGCTCGGCAGCGTGCCGGTGGGTGCGTTCGAGGATGACCGCGTAGCCGAATCGCTCCAACTGCCCGCCAGCCAGAGGCCGCTCTACATCCTGCCCGTCGGCCGACCGAAACAGAAAGAGAAATAGGTGGCTGTCCCTGTCATCCTTGGCTGCGAATGTCGGATGCCACCCGGGGGGACAGGCCGTTTGCGGGCGCCACATTACTCATCCCGGCCGAGAGCGGCTGGGCCACGTGAGGCGGCTTCTTCTGAGGGCCGAAGGCCCGACAGCGTTCAGCCGGGGGTGA
>Ga0180433_10011685_pt1 | contig 10384 bp, 2 predicted proteins | sample SS_ome_8_FD_132980 | JGI IMG/M metagenome (GOLD analysis project Ga0180433, IMG submission 132980) | Hypersaline lake sediment archaeal communities from the Salton Sea, California, USA - SS_1_D_1 metaG | ecosystem: Environmental > Aquatic > Non-marine Saline and Alkaline > Hypersaline > Sediment...
GTCTTATCCGCGCCTGCCTTCCTCTGTTTGTTCTTCTCTCTGCATCTATCTGTTCTTCTTCTTCCTGGTCTCCACTTGCTCGCCTCCATTCAGTGTGGCTAACTTCCCCATCTTCCGTGGTTTCTGTCCACTGCACTTCCACTTCCCTAAAGCCGTCAGTTCCAATCTCTTCGCCAACTGCAAGGCCGAATTCCATTGCCTGATCATCATCCCCTTCATCACGGCCAGGCCCGGTCATTCTGACTACTGCTCCCCCTCCTCCATGCCAATCATCATCGTCATGCTCTTCTTCAACAGCCGGACCATCTCCGACTGGCTCTGTAACTACGGTTCTCCTGTATCTCCTTGCTGTTCCTGTTATGAATCCAACAGTCCTAACAAGTCCGCTCATAACAGGTCTGTGTTCTCCAAATAATAGGCTAATTCCATTGGCATACTCTTCCATACGCCTCATTTCCAGAACTCCCTGCTCTTCCTCTGGAAGGTCTTCCATCAAATCATCAACTGCCCGTCCAAAGTTCTCAATGTTTGCAAGTGTTACTGTTGGGTATGCACTCCATCCAATAAGGTTGCTCAAATTCAATCCGATAAGTGCACCCTCAAGTCTCCAGGTCTCTTCAACTTCAATTTCCTGCGCTTCCTCTCCAGGAGTTTCATCTCTTCTTGGTTCTCCGCCAGCTAGCACTCTTGCTTCTCCAAAGTCTCTCCAGCGCTGAGGTGCCTGCATTCCGATAAAGAATCTGCGCAGTCTCTCATCTGATACGTCAATATATCCAACCCTGTACCATCTGTTGTTGATTTTTCCATATGCATGAACACGCCAGTCATGGCTGCTCTCATCTTCAGTTTCCAATTCTCCATCAACATCTCTTTCAGCTGTTCTGCCCTGTTCGATACCGCTAATGTATATTGCTCCATCAGTATCATGGGCCTGGGCATACCAGTCAAGTGCATCTATAAGCCTTACATCTGTTACTTCACTTCTCATAAATGCCGGCGTCTCAGTCCTGTCAGTTTCAGAGCCTTCGGCTGCTGTGAACCTGCTCCTTCCGGTAATTCTTTCAGTAAAGAGCGGTACATCTGATGCAAATACTTCTTGGACTGCATCCCATCTGTCTGCTTCGGTTGCAGTCTCAAGGTCCTCCATGGTGGTGTAGTTTGCTTCTCCGCTTATTTCTATTTCCTGTGCAGGTCCCCAGATTCTTGCTGCAAGGCCAAGTCTTCCGCTTCCACTAGCTTCCCTGCTACTGGCTCTTTCTGTTGGGGTTCCACCGCTTACCTGCTCAAAGCTTCCATGATCTATAATCACACTTGCATCTGCTTCTATGCTCCTAATATCAATTGGATAGATTAACCTGTCAACCCCTTCAACTGAAGAGAGTCTTCGAAGGAGTGATGATATTGACATTGGGATAAAGGACCTAACAGTATAATCCCTCTCATCAATAAGGCTCACTGATTCAGGTCTGAAGAATGCCAGAAATTCTTCATGCATGTCCACATGTCCTGTCCAGAGGCTTAGCATGTTCTCATCTCTGGATCCGGTAATTATTTCCTGAATTGTTGATTCACGAGTATCATCATCCTCTTCGAATTCAGTATCAGTTAGAAGCCCTCTGTAATCTGTTCTGGAGTTTATCCTGATGTTATCCTCCATCATCATAAGAGCTCCTGCAAAGTTGAAATCCTGGGGAGCCCTCCTTGGATATATATGTTCTGGCCGGAGTGCGCTTGATCTCTCAGAAACAATTCTCATATATTCCCTGAACATCTCACCTATGGTCTGAGTATCAAACATGTCGCGCTCCATGTCCCGGCTCTGGTAATCTGATGCAGTTGGATTTCTTAGCATCATATCAATTAGCTGGTTGTACGCATCATTATTTGCTTCCTCGAAATTCCTTGGGACCTGCTCCATCATATACCTGAAGGCAACCCTTCCTCGCCCTGCATAGTCATACATGCTGGTATTTGTGATTGTACTAGATGTTGCAATTATTCTATTTAGGATTGTAACTGCGCTATTGTAGTTATCAGCATATTCAAGGGCAAGCGGAACTGCATAAAGCATGAATCCGACATGGCCTCCCCTTCCAGTTCCATCTACAAAGAGTTCAATTTCATCGAATATGTATCTTACTCTCTCTTCAGCAGTTGCAGCTCTCTCTTCTGCTGTCCCAGCAGCCTCTTCCTCTTCATATGGATCTAGCGTTGTTAGGCCTGTTTCAGAGCTGACTGCTGGAAAAGCTGAAGTGTAGAATGCATATTGCGTTAGCAAATCCATATCCTCTAGCATTTCAAGATATCTTGAACTTCCAAGCCTCTCTTCTGCCTCATCAGCATCAGTAGTTGTTGATAAATCAAGTATTCCTGTTGATGCAGGCCCGCTAATGAAACTGAAATACCTGCTTCTTGCAGTTGTGAATTCTGAACTTTCCATAACTGTTTTGTGTAGAAATGCAAGCCTTGCAATTCCCGATAATCTCATCAGCTGCCTCTGTCCTTCCTCATCGAAAAGGTGCGGGCCTTCCCTGCTCAGTTCTCCCATTCGGAGTCCTGCAATCACTTCCCAATCATAACCAAATACAGTATCAACTAGCATATCTGCTATCAGCACCCTTGCCTCGAGTTCCTGCACAACTGTTGCCCTATCTGTCTGTCCGATTGAATGGATTGGCGTTGGAAGCAGGTTCTCAGCCAGTTCAGCACCACCAGCTCCTTCTTCTGGATACCTCACTCTTCTTGGAAGTCTTTCTCGTCGCACTGCAGTTACGCGCTCAGTTACTATTGCAGTAAATGCCTGCTGGTCTTCCTCACTCCATTCACCAGTTCCGATTCTTGATGATGCATTAACATAGGATGAGAATGAACTTGCACTATCCTGCAACTGCTCCATGTAATTATCGAACCTGAAGCTTCCATGGCTCACAAATGCTTTCATGACCTGCATAACAGCCCTGAATCTTTCTATGTGGTCTTCAGAAGGTTGCGGAAGCCTTGGGAAGTATCTTCTGAAATATTCCCTGACAGCTCCAATCTCGTCTGTATTTACCCTTTCCCATGCTGCAATTGCATCAGCTGCCCATCTTGCAAATGCAAGCTGCTCGCTTACAGGGCGCCTGTCATGCGTGCGTCTATATCTGTCCAGTTCTTCAGTGACTGACGAGTCTTCATCCGGCCTGATTAGCCGATCAATATTGAGCAATGCAGAGAACGTATCTTGGAAGATGAGTCTGTATCTTCTTTCTAATCTTGCAGTTTCCCTCTCATCAAGTTCTGGCTGTGATGCCCTTGCTTCTATAAGTTCAACAAGCGCTCTTCCGTATCTCTCTTCCAGTCCGCGGACGGCTTCTGCATCTGTTTCATCTTCTGCAAATGCTGCATACACCGCTGCAACATCACGCACAAGTTCAGAGAAATTATATCCAAGTGCATTCTGGAGTTCAACAACCCTGTTTCGCTCCTCCACCCTCTCTTCATCCTCGCAATCAACCATATCTTCAAGATAAAGCAGGATATCTGGCACTTCCTGGCCATCAAGTTCAAGCTGGGGCCTTACCCTGAGGAATACTTCAACAAATTCAGTTCCATGACTTGTTTCCAGTTCTGTCCTTGTTTCAGCAGATATCTCTCCTTCCCCAACGCGTTCATAACAATCATGGATTGCAGCAGCAACCCTTGCAAGTGAGCTTGCATAAGCGCGCTCTATTGCACGCGCTTCTTCATTTCCTTCAACCTGGGATTCAACTGCCTCTATAAATGCATTTGCAAAAATGTAATTTTCTCTCCTTGGCGCACCAAGATATTCTGAATCAAAGATTTCCTGGAATCTCTCTCTTTCTCCTTCTTGCCCAGTTAGCAGGAAGTTCCGAAGAGCATTTGCCATGTCAACTCCGGTTCTTCGAAGAGCTTCAATTTCAGGTATCAGCTCTGAGTAATCGACCCTGACACACTGGCAGGCAACGCATGCATTTCCTCCGTAGCATTCTGAGGTATCCCCACATATGTCTTCCTCAACATCCTCACAGGTGTGTGCCACCTGGCTCTCTGCCCATATTGATAAGAACGAATCATCTGCTGTCGGCCGCCCCTCACCATCAACTCTTATTAGCGCGGCAATTTCGGTTTCAAGGTCTGTTCTGAATTGTTCATCTCCAGAGTGCTCTTCATAAAGTGTAAGGAATGCTTCCCTGCTCTCGGAAGTTCCTTCTCTTATGAAAGTTCTGAGTGCCTCGGCAGCATTTCTTCCCTCTGTCCTTGTTGTCTGCCCTGCATCAGTTATCTGGTCTGCATCAGGAGCAGGACCTGCATCCTGCGCGCTTGCTTTTCCCGCAAGGCCAAAAGAGAGAACTCCAAAGGCGCATGCAAGTGCTTTCTTGAATGTGGGCTTTCTTGGTTTGGCTGCCTTTGTTTTCTCAGCCTTATTATCTCTGTCAAATGATTGTGATTTGTCTACTCCCATGGTCTTAATTTGTCAAGAAAGGTATATAAATGGATGTCACTGATTACCTCTAACTAACATAACTTTCCATGTTTCTTTTTAAGCTTTCTGTGGGATGCTTTTTCGGTGTGATAATGGTCGAGTTCAAGAAAATATTTCTAAATAGGATTGAAGCCCAGAGAGATAGCCTGAATCAGACAAGTGATATGGACATCAATGTGGATATTCCAAGGCTCAAGACAGTTGTTGGCGGAATTGAGGCGCAGTACTCATACACAGTTAGCTATCGCCCGAAAGTTGGCTACATAAAAATGGCAGGGCAGCTCCTTATTACTGGAACCCCTTCAGAACTCAAGTCCATAATGGCTCTTTGGAGGGAGAAGAGACGGGTTGATACCGATCTAGCCCGGGCAATGGTGAATGTGATAACTTATATTTCATCTGTCAATGGAATTCTTGTTACAAAATCACTGAACCTTGGCCCGCCAATGATGCCTCCTGATTTCGAACTTGGAAAACTTAGCGCAAAATCAAAAAAAGCTGCTAAAAAACCTATTAAAAAAGCATCAAAGAAGAAAAAGAAGAAATGAATCTTCTTTTCTATTTTTTTTAGAATTCTGCTCCGCCAGTTAGTGTGAATCTTATGTCCCCCCTTCTTTCAATCTCTCCGCCACCTGCAAGGTCATGAGTGTATTCCAGTCTTAGGAACGGATTCTGCATCCTGCCAAGTGAGGTCCTTCTCTGCATTTCCAATCCAATAGTTAGTAGTTGTGTCCAGCTCTCTGGAATTATATGAGTAGTTGTTCCGACTATGCCCTCCACTGTTGCTGTCGGGCTGCGTCTGCTCAGCCGCGCCTGTGCATCAATCTGATGGGCTGCTTCTTCCGAATCCTCGAACCATTGGCCCATCCAGGACAAGGCGAGAGTAAGACTTGTCCTTGCTCTTGTTGCGGCAGTTCCATCTTCTCCAATATCCCATATCCCAGCTAACATCGCAGTTCCGATATGGTCTGCTACGACAACATCGGTCTCTTCCTCTGTCTCCTCTTCCACTTCAGTTTCAGCAGTCTCAATCAGTTCATCCTCATCTTCCCTCGGGGTTGCTCCTGCAACTTCTCCATCCTGCTGGTATGAACCGACCAGGAATGTCCTCCATCTTCCTGTTGGATGCGCAACCCTGAATCCGCCGTGGAGTCCAAAGCCTTCCCTTCCAATTGCACTTGGCGGGATTCCTCCCCCGGCAACAAGCGTAACATCTGTTGAGCCTGCCGGGAAAGTAAGCGTTCCATGAGCGCCAAAGCCGCTTGGTCCAAGCCAGTATGCCTCTAGCCTCGCAGCTACATCTGCATCCTCATCTGTTTCAATCTCTCCTCCGACAACTGGAATGATTTGCTCATCGCGCTGATAAGCTATCACAAGCCCTTCAACAGCATCAATCCTGGCAACAGCATCTTCAGGATCCCACCTTATCCGCAGTGCAGCAGCGCCTCTCCTCTCACCTGGAATCTCATATCCTTCACTGGTAAGGGGTATTCTGAGAACTCCTATGCTCCCTCCTGCATCAATTGTTGTATCCTCTATGGCATCCTCCTCAGTTTCCTCATCTGTTTCATAGCCTCCAACAAGCTCTATGATAAGGTCTCTTGGAACTATGTTGAATCTTGCCCCTCCAGAGAACCTGCCGGTATTGGCATCATCCTCAAGCAGTATGCTAGCAACAATTGCATCAAGCACCCCCTGTCCTACATAATATCCAGAACCAGCTATCCTGTCTACTGTATGTTCGTCAGTGTATTCGGTTTGTTCCTCTGGCTCTTCAATAGTTTGTTCATGTGTCTGCCTAGGTGAGAATGAACCAACAGCTCCAAGTCCCCATGCATCTGCTTCCCTTACCATTTGGAGTATTGTTCCAAATCCACCACCAATTAGCTGGTTTTCTTCACCAGTTGCCAATTGGCCAAGGGCAAAGTCGGCAAATGCTCTTATGTTATATCTTTGTGAGCGCATCACCCAGCCCTCAAGCTGTATTCTGTCTCCGGCAGTCCTTGCTAGTTCTTCCTCTTCCTCATCTTCGTCTGTTTCTTCGGTTGTCGCTATTGCGCTATCTGGAACGATTCCACCAATGCCAAGTCCGCTAAGGAAAATCCTTCCGATTCCGAATCTGCGCTCAGATGGATTCATCCCTCCTGCCTGGACCATGGCACGCCCTCCTCTTGTTGCTTCAAGTGCGCCGCCCATTACGAATCCTCTAATTCCCTCATAGGTGCCAATTCCCTGCAATGTGGCTTCCGTGTCTTCTGCACCTGGGAATATCAGTACGCATCCATCCAGTCCTATCTGCCCTCTCTCTGTCCCATATGCCATCTCTGCATATGTTCTCCTAACTAGTTCCTCTTCCTCTGCAAATATGTGTTCATATAGGGCCTCTGCCTCAGCTTCAGTTAAGTCAATGTACTGGCCTCTGGCTAGCACTCCAGCTTCCCTTACATAGAACTCTGCTCGCATCTGGCCGGTAACAGAATCCCTCCTAAAGTATACAAGTGAGTTCGCATCAGGAGCAACAGTTGTCAGTGCAATCTCTTCTGCATCAGTAGTTTCAGACGTCTCTCCAAGTTCATCCAGAACTTGATTTACTTCAATATCAAAATCATAACCTACAATGCGCCTGTCAGTACCCAGGTTGTGCCCTTCACCCTCGGCGCGAATCTCCCGCATGGTGTCACTTCCTCTGAAACTGAAATCTGTCCATACGCTTGGACCAAAGCCTTCCCATCTGTCAGTTAATCTTACTCCGGCTAGCCAGGTATCTCCAACATAACTGTAATCTCCGCCGATGCTTGCTTCCCATTCATACATGGGTCCAAGCTGTGGCAACCTGTCTGGAGCTAAGCGATGCAGGTTCTCCAGGGTCATTGCAATTCTGATACTTGCGTCTGGAGTGTGCAGTGTCGCATCAATAATTCCTCCCTGGAAATACCGCAGTTCAACATCTGCCGGAGATGGCATTGGCGCGGCAGTATCCCTGATGCTTGGCGGGAGCCTTTCCCTGATTGTTGGAGGTATATCAACATCAATTAGCCCTTCTTCTCTCCAGGCAGTATATACATGGATTGGAATCTGGAACATCACCTGTCCGCTCGGGCGCACAACAGAAACATAATCCTCATCTTCTGATGGCAGCTGTATCCGCACATCCATGGATTCCTCTCCGCCTTCACGCGCTTCCATGAGCAGCCTTCTCGGAGTCAGTCTTGTGAATTCCCTCCATCTCTCTGGGAGTGATGAGTACCAGCCCTGCAGCCCGACATAGTCTCCTGCTGTAATATATGCGCTTTCCATTCCCATTATGAATCCGATTACTGTCTCAACCTGTGAGGGCTCGAGCTGCTCGACCATCTCCTGCCCTATCTGCCGCAGCATGTAGGGTGTGTATGCAGGGGAATGGTCTGCAACAGCATTCACAATCAGTGCAATTGAAACCAAATCTTCGTCACGTATTGCTTCAATACTGCTTCCAGTAACATCAGCTCCTCTGTGGCCTGCGCCCATAAGCCTGGCAATCCTGATTATTTCATACTGGGTTTCAAGTGAGAGCGAAGTGAAATTCTCAATTACCTCGCCCATATCAACGCTGACTGGTTCTAATCCTTCTCCTCTTTCAATTGTGAGGGGGCGCTCGGTAAAAATGGTCAGCATCCGTATTCTGTCCTGCATAAATGCCCTGTTTGTTAGCATTCTCCTAGTTGATTCTATTGCAACCATGTATGGCCTTCTATCATCTATTTCATCACTGACAAAATCAAGGTGCCACTGTGAATAGAACTGTATGCAAATCCTATCTAGCAAGTCCCCTCTCATCTCTTCTGGAATTTCTTCAATCCTTCTTCTTATTGCATCGAAAGTAGCTTCCAGTTCAGTTACTCTTTCCATTGTGGCAGTGCTATCTTCCTGGCCAACTGGCGGAAGCTCGGTTCCAAGTTCATTTGTTAGCGTAAGGTATCTGTCCATTGCAGTTGCAACTAGGGGGCCAAGGTCTCCGATTATATCTTCCATAAGTTCGAATCTGCCCTCGCCACCTAGCCTGTGATTTAGGACTATCCCATAAAGGTCTCCAAGGGTCCTTCCCCTCTGCTCTATCCTCCGGATTAATGTCTCGGCCCTTGAGAACCACATGGGTCCTAGCGTGCTAAGATAGCTCCTGCTTCCATCAAAGAGCTCGCTGAAATTCCTCGCATCTCCAACAGCACTATTGACTATCTGCACTACGTTTGATAGCGAAGCTGGCAAAAGGTTCCTCAGTCTTTCGACCATTTCATGATTGGTTATCCGCTCATCCCCCTCATGCTCAATTAGTGTGTACAAAGCCGCATCATCTGCAATATTGTATAGCTGCCTATCAGTTAGTTCCCCAAGTGCCCGCAGTGCCTCTACTACTTGCTGGTATCTTTGGATTTGGGATTCTATTGGACCTGCGCTAAGAAGCGTGATTGATTCTCCATCTGGACCGACAACTGTCTGCCTTCTCAGGAATTCTTCTAGTTCCTGCACAAGTTCAATCCCATCCCTGATTCTCTGTCTGGCAGTTTCAATCTCGGTTGCCCGGGCCCTTGTTGCACGGGTTCCGGTAACAGGAGTAGGTACTCCTGCAGTAACCCTTACTGCCCTTACAATTTCAACTCCGTATCTTCCCTCCAATTCCTGAATCTGTGCCTGCGTTGGGAAATCCTCTCCCTGCAGTGCCTGGTGTATTGCACCTATGTCCCGGACAATATCAGTTACATTGAATCCCAGTGCATTCCGCAGCCTCTGGACATTGGCATCGCCAGTGTGCTCCTGGAGGTATTCTAGTATCTGCGCTCTGGATCTTCCACTTAATCCAAGCTGCCTTCTTACTGCGATAAAATCATCAATGAAATCATCACCGTGCCTCTGCCGGAGCTCGGTTATTATCCTCTCATCAGTTCCATCAGCTCCCAATCTTCGATAGCAGTCATTTAGTGCTCCAGATAATCTGAAAAGGGATAGCGCATAAGCGTTTCTAACTCTCCTGAAACTTACTGCCTGAGGGTCAGTATTGGATTCATCTTCTAGTTCATCCATCCTGGCAAAGTATGAGCGCTCAAAGAACATGGTATGCCTTCTGAATCCGGCTGAGCGATGTTCTGCAAATAAGGGCGATGAATGGAGCTCTGTAAATGCAGCAACATCCTCCTGCCTTCCGCGAACCAGAACCTGGCTAAGGAGGTTTGCAAGCTGCGTTCCCTGCTCATACAATTCATGGACATCGTTAATCATGTTGACATAATTTCTTCCCATTGCACTTTCCCAGGTGGAAACAAAATCCCCGAACTCTTCGCTGTTTCTAATTTCCCTGTCAAATGCCATTTCGAATTGGGTGTTGAATAATACCAAATCTGCAGGCTCTCCCCTGTCCCTGAAGATTCTCAGGAATGCCTGCCTGGATGAATCAGTGCCACTTCTGAGGAACTCCTGGAAATGTCTGACTGCTTCCTGCGCCCTTTCAGTTATCTGCGCAGTTTCCCGGGCTTCAATTACTTCTGGTTCTGGGCCTGACATAATAATCACCTTACAGTCTTCCTCTTCCTCCTGTTGTGCGCCTAACTGGCTGCGGTCTTGGCGGCGTTGTCACTTGCGCAGGCGGAGGAGTTGGCCTTGGAACTGCCTCTCTGATTGGTGGATATCCGTCTACTGCATATGCTTCAAGATGTATGGGCATTCCAGTGGGGTTATAGTGCACTCCGTCACCACTGTATTCGGGGTTGACCCGTCTTGAACTTACTCTTCTGCCTCCTACCATCATCGTATCTGTTGGATCAGTTGAAGTTGGGTCCTGCATCATGCGCGCATCAAGGTCTACAAACCTTTCAAGGCCAGGTATGTCCCCTGCCTCTGCATGTTCCTCTATCCAGGCATTAACTCCCA
>Ga0180433_10011686_pt1 | contig 10384 bp, 3 predicted proteins | sample SS_ome_8_FD_132980 | JGI IMG/M metagenome (GOLD analysis project Ga0180433, IMG submission 132980) | Hypersaline lake sediment archaeal communities from the Salton Sea, California, USA - SS_1_D_1 metaG | ecosystem: Environmental > Aquatic > Non-marine Saline and Alkaline > Hypersaline > Sediment...
AACGCCACAAAAACCTTTACGACAACGCCAAAATGACCCGCCGCCCAAGTGCCGGCATTCCCCCACATGACAAGCCCGCACTACAGCGCAAGATTGGTGACTTGCCGCCACTCGGTCCCGACACCGGATCGAGCGATAAGACCATTCTCGGCCGCCTACGAATGCTGGCTGCCGTCGATGAAGGTATTGGGCAAATCATCGATGCGCTTCAAGAAACCGGCCAACTGGACAATACTGTATTCGTCGTCGCAAGCGACAACGGCTACTTCAATGGCGAACACGGTTTGAGCGTGGAACGCCGCTTGGCTTATGAAGAAACCGCGCGTATCCTGCTGGCAATGCGTTATCCCCGGCTCGTTAAAAAAGGCACCAAGTTCGACCAGCTCATTCTCAATATCGACTTGGCCCCCACGCTGCTCGATATGGCTGGCGTAACCCCGAAAACTAAAATGCAGGGCCAATCTATTGTCCCTCTACTACAAGACAAGCCCGTGAACTGGCGAACATCCTTCCTGATCGAGTATTACACGGACACCGTCTTCCCCCGAGTGCTGACCATGGGCTACAAGGCTGTCCGGACGGACCGGTTCAAGTACATTCACTACACCGAACTCGAAGGAATGGATGAGCTGTACGATCTGCAGGCCGATCCGTATGAGATGACCAACTTGATTGACGAACCCCGTTCGAAATCCACGCTCGAGCAAATGAAAGCGGAATTAGCGAGACTCCTGAAGGAAACACAATGCCAGGCGACCGTCGTCCGTTAGCGTCATTGGGCGGGAATGGATGCCGACTCAGCTAGGTCTGCCAACAGGAAACTTGCACATGTGAACATGTCGCCCTCGTGTGCGACGGTAGTTCGCTCCCTGGTCATCGCGAACTTGCCAAGAAGGCGTCAGTTACCTAACATTGAAAGCACGAACAGAGCGATTCTCGGGAGGCGCGTTCCGTGGACTATCCGCTTTTTGAGTTTCCCAAACTGGGCGGCGGCATGTTGATCGCCATCGTCGCCATCATTCATGTCGCTATCGCTCATTTAGCGGTAGGGGCGGGACTTTTCATTGCCCTTGCTCACACTAGCGCTGTCAAACACAACGACATTCTGCTGCTCGACTTCTTAAAACACTATGGGCGGTTCCTGGTCTTGCTGGCATTCGTGACCGGAGCTGTCACGGGTGTGGGAATCTGGATCACGATCTCGCTCGTCAGCCCAGCAGCCACCAGCGCTCTGATCCACCTTTTCGTCTGGGCATGGGCCATGGAGTGGGTGTTCTTTCTCGTCGAAATTACTGCCGGCTACATCTACTACTATGGTTGGGGCCGACTGACGCCCAACCGACACGCAGCTGTCGCGTGGATCTACTTCGTTGCGGCCTGGATGAGCCTCTTCGTGATCAACGGCATCATTACCTTCATGCTCACGCCAGGCTCGTGGCAACCCCCCAGCCCGAACGCAACCGCGACATCGCAACAGGCATTCTGGTTGGCCCTGTTCAACCCGAGTTCTTGGCCTTCACTGCTACTGAGAACCATCTCCGCCCTCGCGTTTGCTGGCATCTCGGTCGCGGTCGTCGTGAACTACATCCGCAGCTACTCACACGAGGAACGACAAAGAATCATCCATCTCGGCAGCTACCTGTTGGCTCCACTCGGTCTCATGGCTCCACTGGCTGCTTGGTATTTCGCGGTTCTACCTGCCGAAGCGCGCCAGTTCGCGTTTGGCGGCTCGATTGCGATGACTTTGTTCCTTGCGTTCGGGATTGTGTCAAGTTTGTATGTAGGCGGGTATGCTTACTTTGGCCTGATTCGTTCCAAACGGACGATCAATCTCCCAACGGCCTTGCTGCTCCTGGCGATTGCCTTCGTCGCGACGGGCTCCATGGAGTTCGTTCGTGAAGGTGTCCGAAAACCCTACCTGATCTACGGCTACATCTACAGCAACGGCATCCCTGCCACGCCAGCATGGCGCGAGCGGATCAACCGGGAAGGCATCCTCGCTCACGCCCGATTCGCTTACCCGCCCGACATGACACGCGATGAGCTCTATCAACTCCCCTTACACCGGTTGGGCGAGTATGTCTACAATGCCGAATGTCGGATTTGCCACACCCCCGGCGGCACCAATGCCATCGAACCACTCGTCAACCGCGTCTCGCGCGAGCTCCTTACGCAAATCGTCGGCGAGCTCGACCAACTCAAAAACTATATGCCCCCCTTCATGGGAACCCCCTTGGAAAAACAGGCGCTCGTTGAATATCAGTTGTACTTAGTCGATCCGCAAGGCTACCGGCCACCGCCCACGGTCTTCCAGCCGGCGGCAGTTGCGGTTCGCGCTACGGCAGACGGAGGCGAGCGATGATACTGGCTCAAATAGCCTCGAACACCTCAACCATACCCGTGCCGGCAAACGACCCCCTGGGCCTACCCGCTACCCAAGGCTGGTTCGTGTTCCTCATGTTGCTGACGATGTTTCTGCACATCGTCTTCATGAATTTCGTTCTCGGCGGCAGTCTTCTGGCGCTGGGGCTGAACGTAGCGGGATACCGCAGACACCCCGATGCGAACAGGATCGCCACCACCATCTACCAAGCTATGCCGGCCATCATAAGCTTAGCCATCACCTGGGGCGTTGCACCTCTCTTATTCGTTCAGGTGCTCTACGGCTCATACTTCTACAGCGCAAATATCTTCCTGGGCTTGGCTTGGCTGTCGTTCTTTCTGGTTGTGCTCATCGGTTTCTATCTAGCCTATTGGTTGACATTCCGCGGCAGCAGCGCCGTTCAGCAGAGAATCGGGGCCTGGGACCAGCTTTCCGGACGACGCTTCGTCGTCGGCCTATTGATGACCGCTTGCTTCGCCTGGATCGCCTGGCTTCTCACCAACAACCACGAACTGTCACTCCAACCGGCGTTGTGGGCCAGCGAAGGGCAATGGAAATCCCCACGGTGGTTTGTGACATCTTGGACCACCCCCCCGCGTTACGCGCACAACCTGATCGGGGCAATAGCCGTTGCCGGTATGTGGATTGCCGCGATGGGATGGTGGCTGATGAGCCGAACACCGCATCAGCGTGAGAGCTACCTCCCGATGATCCGGTTTGGCTTGTGGGCGGCCGCTGTGGCAAGTGCCTTTCAAATTATCGTGGGCTTCATCTTTTTCTTTGCCATGCTTGAGACGGTGCGTTCCGAACTCATGGGCTTCAAAACGGTTTTTGGGGGCGTCTGGACCGTAACCCTCATCGTTGCTGTCGCCTTGCCAGCCTTACTGACCTATGCCGCCTTACATCCGGAGCAATTCCGTTGGTTCGCCCTCTCTTTGCTAACAACGGTCGTCATTTTGACGGCCATGCTCTTGGGTCGTGAGCAAGTTCGCCTGTCCTCTCTGGCACAACCGGCCGCTGGCGCGTTCTCACTCCAACAATGGCCGGTTTATGAGCAGCCTCTATCGCTGACACTGTTCGTGGTTCTTCTCTTAGCAGGTCTCGCTGTTGTCGGCTTGATGATGTGGTGGGTGATCAGCGGTGAAACCACAAGTTACAACAGTGGCGGCAAGACGAATAGCAACACCGACGATACCGTATCCCCGACGAAATGAAGTCGTTCTTGCGCAGAAAAAAGAACAACTATCCTGGCCGCGTGCTACTGCTTAGTGCGTAGCCCCCCCAACCAACAGCCAGGATAGCTGGACCTCTTGCCTCACCGCATCAAAAGTAACCCGGCAACGACGCCAGCTGCGCACTCACAACCCCCCGACCAGCAGCCAGGATCGCTGGACTCCGCAGTTACCTCCGAATACTCAGTGAGGCAACAATCCCTTCGCCCGAAAAAAACTACTTGTCCCCGATTAACGGCTAGAACAAATGCGAACACGGGGCAACCGAGGGCAGGGTATTACGTATCCCCCCCAGCCCATGGAACCAAACGCACTACAAAATACTTGGACCGTTCACCCACCGCCTCGCCAAGATACGAATGCTACCTGGCATCAAACCTCAGCAGGACGGCTACAGAGCGAACCGACGTGAGTACGCCCGGCATCCATTCTGTACCCATATAGGGTAACTACCCCCTCCTGCCAAATGTAATCGGCGACAGTCCAAAAAAGCTTTAATAATTCTCTTCAATTCGGTCTGGCGTTATCAGCGTCGTGATGCCGTCGTCGCTCGACTCAATGGCTTCCACGCAACCAAGAACAAACTCTCAGCTCGCCGGGTGCGAGCTCGATTTGAACAGCCCCGTCATCAGCCGTGTTCAGGTATTGTCGGTTGCCGACAAACTGAAGCAAACCATTGGTCGTGAACTGGTTCCGCTGGCTGCTCGATCGAACGCAATAGGTCGGGTCCACCGCCTGGATAAAATCGTTCGTCGCGGCACCCACCCCCCCGTGGTGCGGCAAAATAAGCACATCAGCTTTCAAATCACATGTGGCCAAGAGATGCTGTTGAGCCTGTTCTTCAATATCCCCCGTCAGCAACAGTCGATACCCCGCATGCGTAATCCTCAGCACCACCGACGAATCATTCGCCTCGAAAATGGGATACTCCTGCCGGGTCGGCGGCCAAAGGACCTCCATTACAACGTCCCCCGCACCGGTGAGTCGGTCGCCACGGTGGATGGTCTGCCAAGAAACACCCTTTTGTTGAAGATCAGACATGAGTCGCCCTGCAGCAGACCGCGACGAAGCCAAATGGGCGAAGTGGTCGGAAGCGAACACAGGACCGACGCTCCGCCGCTCGATCAGGTCCGGCAACCCACAGAAATGGTCCAAATTGGGATGGCTCAACACAACCGCATCAATTCCATAAACTCGCTCTCGCGCCAACAACGGCCGGAGAATGCTGCGTTCAATGTCAAAAGGAGGATAGGAACCGATATCATAAATCAGCGTCTTACCGTTTGGCAGGCGAATCACAGAGGTCGCGCCGCTCCCCACAGAGAGAACATACATGCGAAGCGTTTCACTGGAGCCGCCCGGGGCCAATCGCCAGGCCACCAGCACGAGAAACGTCAAGCCGGCCATCGTCACGCTGTGGCCGGAGATCCGCAACCACGATCGAGCCATCCACAAACAAGCGACCACAAGACCCGCCAGCAACAATCCGTTACCAAACTCTGCCGTCACAACACACGAGCCGGGCAACGCCGACAACCCGTGGACAAGTCCGATCAGGGCTTCCGTGATCTTCGTTAAAGGCCAAGCCACAAGCGGTGCTGCGACCGGCATGAGCGTTGACACAATCGTCTTGGCGAGTCCCAAAACCAGCGTAAGCCAAACGAAGGGCAAGATGAGCGTGCTGTTGAGCCACCCCCACAACGTGAACTGTCCGAAATGATAAGCGGTCCACAATGCACCCATCATCCATGCCGACACACTGATCGCCAGCCATGTTCCGGTCACGCGAGCCACCAGGTACCCAAGTCGCCGTCGCCACGACGGGTTCAATCGCATTTGAACGTCGGCCATCAGCAAAGGATCATCTTGGCGAAGTACTCGATGGACCGCTTTTGAACCGAGAGCGTGCACTTGGGGGCTGATGTAGATGATCGCGAGCACGGTTGCGTAGGACATCTGAAAACCCGCACTGAACAATTGCATGGGATCAAGCGACAGGAGAATCAACATCGACAATGCAAGCCAGTTGCCGGTGCGAACCGGGCGACGCAAGAGGACGGCCAGGCAGAAGAAATCTGCCATCACGGTTGCACGAAGAATCGGTGGCCTGGGCTCTGCGACCAGCGCGTAAGTGGTCGCCAAAACCAGCGCCCATGCCGCACAAGTTCGACGTGAACTGCCCAGCACGAATCCGGCCAGCCAAACGACGGAAACCAGCATGCCGACATGGGCACCACTGACGCTCAAGTAGTGCACCGTCCCGGTTCGAATGAAGGCGTCATTGAGATCCGCTTTGACCGCACTGCGCTGCCCGAGCACCATTGCTGAAAGAAGTTGCGAGCCAGGCATGTCGCCGGGAAAAGTTTGATCAAGCAGCGCTGACCGTGCACGTCGTCGCAGCCAGGCGAACCAGCGGTATCGGTTGTTGTCGTGTGACAAGACCGTCACATTGGCGGCATACTTGCATGTCATCTCGACCAGAATGCCCTTGCGTCTGGCAATCAGTGCATAATCCACGCTGCCGGGGTTCGCAGGTCCCTTCGGGCAACTCATCCAACCGAAGAGTTCCACCCGATCACCGGCGGCCACCTCCAACGCGGGCTGACGCACCAAGACCGAGACGATACCACTAACGGGCATATCGCCGTCGACGCCTTCGATCTTTTCGGCTGAAACAAGGAAACGTGACCGAGGCGACTGGCGAAACCAGGCAATACGTCCACTCTGCTGCGGACAAACTCTCGGCGATGAAATAACCGTTCCCGTTAGCCGAATGAGTGTCGATTCTCCACGACCGCAGTAACGTACCACGTGATCGGTCGGCCACTGACGAAATGACAAGTCGTGCAACATCGCACCAATCGCCAAGGCCGCCAACGCGATCGCAACGTGACGAATCCCTTCGCGATCGCGCGCCCACGCAATGACTCCACCCGCCGATAGAAAGAGAAGTACCGCCGCTACACAGGGAAGGGGGCAAACGCGATCCAACAGAATGCCAACGACCAGGCCGACCGCCGCCGGCACCAGAGGTTGAGCAGAAAGCCACGTCAGCAAAACGTCGACCCTTGATCGTGGCTGATGCGATACGGCTATCCCGTAGATTTCGTCGTTACGCAACCGTTATCTCGCTTACACATCGCCCATGAAGAAACACGAGCCAAGCCTTCCGGACAGGTCGGCGGTAGATCGACTGCATAGCTGCCACGTAGGCTTCCATCTGCGAACGATAGGCCTGAACGCGTGTTTCACATTCAGCCGGTGCAATCGTGTCGGTCTTGTAATCCAAGATCTCCAGATAGTCTGGGTCGATAAGCACGAGATCGACCATACCTCGAACGAGCACGACGTCCCGATGATCACGGCCCGCGACAAGTGAATCAAGATGTTCGGGCTCGGCACGTGAAACAAACGCGATTTCACGACGCACGTCGTTGACACGATTGCGAATACACTGTCCCAGCTCGGTCCCGAAAAACCAAGCAACACCGTCGAGCATCACCGCAGGTGCTTCCGTAACGGCAAGTCGGCCCATCTCCTTCAACGCGCGATACTGTTGTTCCAGGTCGTCCGGATCACAAGGCCGACTCAAATCGACAAGCTGAAGAAACCGGTGCGTCGCTATACCTCGCTGAACGGCATCGCTACGATGGGAATCCGAAACAAACACAGGCCCCGGCACCTGCTTGGCAATCTGTTGTGAAGCGGGGTCATGTTCGTCCAACCAAGACACCCGATCATCCGGCTCAAAGCCGGTTTCCCATCGCCGTTTGAGTTCACTGACCGCTACCCGTGCCGGCATTGTGGTCAATTCCAGCCCCGGATAATCATGCCGACAAATTTGAACCACACGATCTGCTTCTTGGATTGCCGTGGGCGACATCGCAAGCTTGCGTTCTTCTTCCGGCAACACAGCCAATTCAGCAACACGCGCGAGCTCGCTCGCGCGTTCGGGCTCGGCCGGCGGCGGGATTCGCCATAGGTCGGTCGTCTTCCGATCGTAGGTGTCAACCTTGAAAAGTGCCGGCTCATTCCGTTTCCGATCGCCCGGCCATTGCACACAACCATCTGACATCGCCCCCATAGCAGGTAGCAGCCAATCAAGAAGATGCGAGGCGGTTTCCAACTGTAAACGGGGCACCGCGTCCGACTGCGTCTGTGGCATATCGATACGACGCTCATAGCTGGCAACTTTGGCCAGCGGATACCGACCCACCAAAACCAAATACTCGCGGGCACGCGTGAGTGCTACATAAAGCACACGCAGCTCTTCGGAGAGGCTCTCGCGCCGGGCACGTTCGGCCACCAACTGATGAATCAACGTGGGGTACAAAATCCGCCGCTCAGCATCCGCTGCACGAAGCCCCATACCGTAGTGGCGATCCAACAGCACCGTACTTCGAACGTCGCTCATATTGAAAGGCTTCTGCAGATCGGCAAGGATCACCACGGGAAATTCCAGTCCCTTGCTCGCATGAACCGACATGATGCGAACCGCATTTTCAGCCTGGGCAGCCGTCGCAGCCTGCTTGGGCGACTGTTCGCGCGCCACCATTTCCTCGACAAACCGAAGAAAACGGCGCAAACCTTGACGCGCGAATCGGCCGAATTGCCTCGCCAGTTCATGCAGACGAACGAGGTGCTCGCGACGCCGAACACCGTCGGGTAATCCAGATACATAGGCTAAATAATGCGTTTCCTCGTAAATCTCCCAAAGCACATCGGCAACCGGCTCGCGTTGCATGCGTGTGCGGTAGCGATCCAGCTTGGTCATGACGAGCTTGAGCCGGTCGCGTAACGACACATCCGTTCCTTCGTGCACGTATCGTCGAACCGCTTCGTGGAAAGGCACGCTACGATCAAGCAACCGCATCTGCAGAAGCTCCGTCTCGGCAAACGGCACATCCAACAGCGGCGACCGCAGAACCGCAGCCAAAGGAATATCCTGCTGCCGATTATCGAGAAGTTGCAAAAGGCTGTAACAATCCCGAAACTCGGCGGAATCCATGCTGCTATCGACCTGGTCGAGCAAAACCGGGATCCCCATCCGACGCAGCACATCAGCCATCGGCTCCGCTTTATGAGGCAACGCGCGCAGGAGAATAACGATATCGCGGTATGCCATCGGCCGCGTGACGGAAGGACTGTCTGGCGTGGCAGGTCGATCGACCACGTGCCAATGCTTACGTTCGGAATGATCGCCCATCCACTCCTGAATCCGCCGACCGATCAAGTAGGCTTCGCGTTCGATGCCTTCCAACTCCTCGCTCGGCGTATCGTCATCGGCATTATCCTCGTCGTTGCCATCGCCGTCCGTAACCCGCGTCCGCTCCGTCACCGGCTCCAATAAATGCAGTTCGACCGCCGGCTTCGTGAACAAGGGGACATCGGCTTCGATCGGATAGTCGGCTGCGGCATGAAGCTGAGCCTCCGTGTCATAATCACTGCCGCCAAACGCACGTGACATCAGCGACTGAAAGATCAAGTTCACCGCTTCGATTGTGCTGGACCGACTGCGGAAATTCTCCTGCAGCCGAATCAAGGTGCCGATCGAAGAGGGTGACGCGAACGCTTCAGCCCGGTCGGCGAACAGCGCAGGCTCCGCGAGCCGAAAGCGGTAGATCGACTGCTTGATATCGCCGACCGCAAACAGATTACCCTCCGGCAGGTCCGCGGTCTCGCGACTGACGAACCGAAGAATCGCTTCCTGCAACGGGTCAACATCCTGGAATTCATCCACCAACACATAGCGGTATCGCTTGTGCAACTGGCGGGCCACATCGGACGGCCGTGAAGGATCAGACGTATCGGTAAGCAGCCGAAACGCGTAACGCTGCAAATCATTGAAATCAATCGCCTGCTGACGACTCTTGGCATCCTGATAGCGATCATCAAACGCAGTGACCAGTCGCGTCAGCGCAGCCACATGGGGCGCAACACAAGTCAAACCGTCGCGATATTCCTCGGCAGTAAACCCGCAAATGGATTGCTGCAGCCGACTCGCGAAAAGCGCCTTGGTCCGGTTACGCACCTCCTTGGCGGCATCAAAAGCGGCTTTCTCCTCGTCGGACAGCTTGCTCGGCCGGCGATCCGCCCGTCCGAACGCAAATGTGCGAATCGCATCGGCAACGGCCTCACAGGCCTCGTCCGAACCCGCTTCCAATGTCGCGTACCACCTCTGCAGATTTTCGCCATGGGCTTCGATACCATCAGCATGCATCTGGGCCACCGGCCAACAACGACGAATCGTACCAGCGGCATGCCGACAGTATTCGATCTGCAGCGCCAGCTCGCGAAGCAACCGTTCGCGTTGGATCGTGTGCAGCTTGGCAAACAGCCCATCCGGCTCAGCCACGTCCACCTGACGTCGCACCCTTTTTAACCACTGCTCCAGATGTGCTAAACTATTGATGAAGTTGTGCAATTCCAGGATGCTTTGGCCGATCACCCAGTCGTTCCCCGCACCGTAGTCGTCCACCAACGCGCGAAACGACTGCGCCAGCTCATCATCGCGGCCATAGAGCTCCGCAAGAAATGCGTCAAGCGTCTCATGGCGTAACAGCTCGGCTTCATCACCGCCAAGAACGATCGCCTGCGGATCGACGCCAGCCTGTGGAAACCACCGTTGGATCAGCGTCTTGCAAAAAGCGTGAATCGTACCGATGCCGGCACTTTCCAACAGATAGAGTTGTCTCTGCAGGTATTCATGACCGGGCGATTCTTCACATCGCTGTCGAATGGCAGCACGAATACGCGAACGCATCTCATC
>Ga0180433_10011689_pt1 | contig 10380 bp, 7 predicted proteins | sample SS_ome_8_FD_132980 | JGI IMG/M metagenome (GOLD analysis project Ga0180433, IMG submission 132980) | Hypersaline lake sediment archaeal communities from the Salton Sea, California, USA - SS_1_D_1 metaG | ecosystem: Environmental > Aquatic > Non-marine Saline and Alkaline > Hypersaline > Sediment...
CCATGCGGAGGATGATCAGGTATGCCATTGACAACGGATTTGACAGGATCGCATGGACAACAGGGGAGCAACAGGCTGAACGCTACGATCTTAGTAAACAGATTGACTCTATTAGGGTTCAGTATGAGGGTGATAAATATAGCCTAATTATAGAAAAAGACGGGCAGTCTGTTGATGAAATAAACAACTTATCAGAAAATGAACTCGAAGAATATGTTGGTAAAGAACTTGCGGGAAAAATAGTCAATAAAGATGGTGGCAAAGATGAAAGCATTGAGGATCTTGAGGTAAAAAAATACTCCGGCCTCGACCTCAAAGTTGGCGGCGAAGGCATGAAGTCCTTTTACGACAAAATCCTCCCCAACATAGCCAATAAGATAGGTAAAAAGTACGGGGCGAGGGTGGAGGAGGATAAAATGGAAACAGGCATGGAGCCTTTTGAGAAAACACAAAACATCCATTCCCTCCCCATCACCAAAGAACTCTTTGAAGCCTTCAAGGACCAGGTTCCCCTCTACAAAAAAGGCCAAATCTCCAGAGCAACCTATGCGGGAGAAGCTCTTTCCGAAGAGGCGCAAAAGAAAAAACGTGATGCGCTGGATGCTGGTGTTGCGAACTATTACAGCGACAAGCTCAACACACCGATCAACGTTGTCACTAACCGTGACGAACTACCCGACCACGTTCAAAGGGCTATTAAGGATGATTTCCGTGTTCCCGGTGCTTATGACACGAAAAACGATCAGGTGTATCTTATTTCCTCTGAGATAAAAAATGATGACGAGGCGGCAAAGACTATCCTACATGAAGTTGTGGCCCACAAGGGGATGAGGGAGCTGTTTGGTGAGGAGTACGGGCAGGTGCTCGATGATGTCTTTCGGTCCATGTCACCCGGGGATATCTCAACTATAAAAAAGACCTACAATACTGAGGATACCCGGCTGATAGCCGATGAGTATATCGCACGCATAGCAGAGGACGGCACTAACCAGAGCATCCTCGATAGGGCTGTAGCGGGGATCAGGAGGCTTTTCCGTAAGGTTTTCAGGCTCAACTACACGCAGAAGGATATCCGGAACATGCTGGCCCGGTCCGAGAGAAAACTGAAGGGTAAGGTCAAAAACCAACCCTGGGGTGTACATTTTAACCAGGAAGGGTATGTCAGTAAGGAATACTCAAACGACAAGGCCAAGTTTGACCGATACCTTCAGAAAGCAAGGGATAATGTGGGGGAAAGGTCGGTCAAGTGGATAAACTACGCACTTACCAATAACAACTTCAACGGGGATCTGTCCCTTCCGTTCCTTGAGGAAAAAATGGACCGTTACCGGGATGAGCCGCGCCTTGCCAACCGCATACGCAGGGCGGTTGAGTTTATGGAAGAAAACCCCGTTCCGCAGAGCAGGTACCCCTACCGCGTACTGCTTGCCGGACATTACGATTCGGGAGGTAAACTACAGTTTGTCCAGTGGGACAAGCCCATGAGCAATGAGCAGATAAACATGGTCCACGGCCGGATGAAAGAGGAGAATATTGAAAACGGCAGCCTGGAAATGCTTCTCTACGATGTGGTCCCGGCCTCGCGTATCTATAGGGCACTGACCAATCATTTCGGCAGCGACCGCCAGGCAAGCGAGTTTTTGGACCGTGCGGGTATTGACGGGATGGGCATGGAAGATGACTATATGCTGTTCAGCGATGGGTACAAAAACGACCCGGGTGTTCGCTTCCGTATTGTAGAGGGTGAGATCACAGAGGAGAGCGCAGGGCCGTACAATATTATACAGGAAAGAAGTTTTATGGCCATGCGTAAGATATGGCAGGACAGGATGATCTCTATTCGCGAGTGGCAGCACCGTATAGTTAGCAAGGGAGGGCAGATGAATGAGTTCTCGAACCCCTACCGCCAGGAAAATCTTTCCCACGGGATCGTGCAGGAGAAAATGAGGCGGTACCACAAAGGGTATATTGAACCCATGCTGGATGTGATCTCCGAGGTGCAGAAACGCACAGGCATGAGCTGGGAGGATGTGAACCTATACATGAAAGCAAAGCATGCCCCTGAGCGCAATGAGAAATTCATAAAGCGCAATCCCGACTCAAAGAGGACCAACTACTCAGGGTTTGAATCCGATAAGGCCCGGGAGATCACCGATGGGTTTGAGAAAAAGATGGACCGCGATCTTATTGACAAGTTCTGGAAAAGGGTACGCAAGGCCACGGGGTTCACCCTGGATGCTTACAAGCAGTACGGGGTCATATCACCCGATGAGTACAATAAGTTCACAGGCGAGGATGCTTATGAGTATTACGTTCCCCTGAGAGGGTGGAAGAACACCGCAGAGGATGAACTGTTTGAATACATGCAGGCCGATGTGGGCCGGCAGATATCACCCTTCCGTTCAGCCAAGGGACGCACATCCGAGGCTGAAGACCCGCTTCAGTACATTGAGAACATGGCTCACACAGCTATTGTGTTTGGGGAGAAGAACAGGGTAAAACAGCATGCGGCATCCCTTGTAAGGAATAACAAGGATGTAAAGGATGACAGCGGCAAGCGGATGCACTATTTCAAGAAAGTGTACTGGGTATGGACCGGTGATGTGGATAAAAACGGCAAGAAAATCTATGAGGAAAAGATCGAAAAGCCTTCTCAGGAGTTATTCGACCAAGGGTATGTAAAAACCCGGTTTAATTCGGATCATATGAAACGCCGGTCCACCCGCCAGGCGCAGGAGCACGAGGTTGACGTATGGATCAGCGGAGAGAAATACACCATGGTCCTTCCGGCTGATGTGGCCAATGCGCTGAATAAAACACCCGCCGGGCTCGAAGGTGTGTACCGGACCATACAGCAGACATGGGGGGTGAAGAAAATACCGCAGTTCACACGTTTTCTGGCAACGGTGTTCACATCGAAAAACCCCGCTTTTATCCCGGTAAACCAGATCCGTGACCTTCAGTATGCTTACTGGGCACATGCGATCAAAGGAGGAAAGGGTGATCAGAGGAAGTTTATCGGTGCGCTGAAGGGCTGCCGGGCGGCTATTATACGCGATCTGAAAGAAAAACCAGGGAAAACCAAATATGACAAGCTGTACCAGGACTTTAAGATCAGTGGCGGTGAGACGGGATGGATCCATATGAGGGACGTTGACCAGATGGGTAAAGACCTTAAACAAGCCCTCAAAAGAATGAACGCGAGCGGTACCGAGGCTTCTATAAGGAATTTCCTTTTCAAAACAGGCCGTTTGCTCGATCATTGGGCAACACGGAGCGAGAACCTTTCGAGGTTCGCAACCTATGTGGTGGCCCTTGAAAATGGCAAATCACCCAAACAGGCTGCGCAAGAGGCAAAAAACATCACAGTGAACTTCAACCGCAAAGGAAGGGCATCAAACCTTATGGGCTCGCTTTATTTGTTTTTTAATGCTTCGCTTCAAGGCGGACATAATATCATCAAAATAGGCAAGGATAACCCGGGAAAATTTGCCGCCGTGGGCGCGGGCTTTGTGGCACTTGGCTTTGTCTCCGCACTGATAAACCATATGTGGGCGGGTGATGACGATGACGATACGGTCAACGACTGGGAGGAGCTGAACGATTACCACAAGTATAATAACCTGGTGGTCCCCCTGCCAGGCAAGGACAGGTTTGTTACCGTGCCCCTGCCCCATGGGTTCAGGTGGTTTAATTCACTTGGCGTTCTGGCCTACCAAACCGCTATAAACAAAGAGAAAGACCTTGGCAGGGCAACTAAAGAAGGACTTGAGACTATGTTCACCGCCATATCACCGTTCAACCCCATTGAGATACTTTCGGACGAGGGCGAGGTCACTATGCGGCCCCTGGTCCCATCTGTGATGATACCGTGGTACGACATAAAGAGGAACGAGGATTTTGCAGGCTCACAGATAGCCCGCGAGCCGTTCACGCAGAAACTAAAGGGCAGGATGGCAGAGAGCCAACTTGGCATGAAAAATGTTAATAAAGCAATCAAGTGGACAACGGACTTTCTGTTCAAGTTGGGAGGCGGAGACCCTGAGATTGCGAGCAAGTTCTATATCGACAAGGACGGTGATCTGAAAAAAGTAGTCAATGTACTGGATATTAACCCGTCAAAGGTTGAACACATCTTTGAGTACTACCTTGGCGGGACGGGAAGGTTTGTCAATAATGTCTACAAAACAGCTGAGGGCGTTATAACCGGGGCGTATGAGACAGCGAGCGGGGACCGGGAGTTTCAGGAAATACTTTCGGATGTGAACGTAAACAACCTGCCGGTAGTGCGCAGGCTCTACGCACAGCCCTGGCAGAACTCCGTTTATACTAAGTATTACGATATACTGAACGAATTTGAGGACTACCGCTGGCATATAGGGCGCAAGGCGGGGGTAAGCGATGAGACTGAGGTGGACGATCTGATGGACCCCTACCATGAGTTTGTCGATGACGAGCTAAGGTACCTGAGAAAAGACCTTCGTTACATTGATGAGGACATTGATTACATGAGAAAAAACAGCGCAACCAGCCAGCTTGATGATCTGTACAATCAGAGGGAGCTTCTGGTGCGAAATTTTGTAGATATAATCACACAATACCGCGAGGACAATGATATAGAGTAAGCTGGCTTATGGATATCGGGGTCTTAAAACCAGTTTACGATGAAAAAAGACATATCAACTGTTGATCTGCAGAAATGGAACAACCGCACCCTGGGGATGACCCAGGAGATCGAGCTTATCAAAGAGGCGGAGGTTGTTTCGGAGGATGTCGATGAAGGGGTCCACCTTCTCGAGAAGTGCCGTTTTTACTGGGATTCACTTCAAGACTTCCGGGACAGGAGAAAGCGTTCGCGCAAATATTACCGGGGCGATCAGTGGAGCGACCAGGTAAGAGATCCGTCAGAGACATCAACCACCTACATCACCGAGGAGGACTATATCAAGGACCAGGGTCGCGTACCCCTGAAGCAGAACATTATCCGTCAGATCGTAAAAAACCTGATCGGTCAGTACAGGGCCAACCCCACCAAAACACAGGTTATTGCCCGGGCGAAAGAGGACGGCACGGTAAGCGAGATGCTGTCCAATGCCCTGCAAGCGGCAAAAAAGGTCAATGTGTGCGATGAGCTGGATGCAAGGCTATGGGAAGAGTTTGCCATCTCAGGCGCACCTATACAGAAGGTTTCTTACCGATACTGGCACACGCGTAACCTCGAGGATCTATACCTTGAGAATGTAAACCCCAACCGTATATTTTTCAATTCAGACCTCTCGGATGTGCGCCTGCACGACCTGCGCCTTATAGGTGAGGTGATTGACACTACGCTGGATGATATCATTGTCAATTTCGCCCGGTATTCGAGCCCCGAGCGTATCAAGGCTATATATTCGGGCCGCCTGACGCAGGTAAGCGTAACCGAACAGGGCTTGGAATCCTCCAAGCTGGATGACCTGAGCTTTTATATTCCTATTGAAAAAGACAAGTGCCGACTGTTTGAGATATGGGAGCAGAGAGCTGAAAAAAGAGTCCTTGTACACGATCCCATGGACGGCAGCTATGAGGTTGTCACCTACAGTTTGGATGAGATTGCACAGATGAACACCCAGAGGCTTATAACCGGACGAGCGCAGGGTTTCCCGGATCAGGATATACCGCTTCTGGAAGCCCGCGAACACTGGGAAAAAATATGGTATGTGCGGTTCGTTACCCCAACGGGACACGTGCTCTATGAGGGCGAGAGTCCTTATGCCCATGAGAGCCACCCTTACGCGCTGACGCTGTACCCATTGGTTGACGGAGAGGTGTTTTCGTTGGTCGAGGATATAATCGACCAACAAAGATACATTAACAGGTTAATTATAATGATGGATTTCATTATTTCTGCGAGCGCTAAGGGCGTGTTGCTTGTGCCTGAAGATTCCATCCCCGACGACATGGACATAGAAGATTTTGCAGATGAATGGGCCCGCTTTAACGGTGTGATAAAGTATAAGCCCAAGCCGGGCATTGATGCCCCCCAGCAGGTGGCTGTCAACTCAATAAACATTGGCATTCAAGAAATGCTGGCTTTTCAGCTTAAATTTATCCAGGAGGTGTCTGGTGTCCATGAAGCAATAATGGGCGAAGACCCAAAGTCGGGTACTCCGGCAAGCCTGTATGCGCAATCCGCTCAAAATTCATCGCTTAATAATCTGGATTACATGGAGGCTTTTAGGTCTTTCAAACAAACACGCGACATGAAGGCCTTGAAGGTGATAACGCAGTTCTATAATGAAAAACGATACCTCGCCATTGCTGGTAATATATACAGGGAGGAGGCGGCTGTTTACGACCCAGAAAGAGCTAAAGACCTCGATTATGACGTGGTTGTTACCGAGGGGATGAACACCCCTGTTTACAGGACATTGATAGAGGATACGCTGAAATCATTGCTTGAAGCACAGGCTATTGATATCGAATTGTATCTTGAGCATAGCACTTTGCCTTTTGCCGACAAGCTCTTACAAGCAATCCGACAGCGTAAAGAGGAACTAGCCCAGGGTGTGGCTGGTAACGCTAGCATCCCTCCCGAGCTGATGCAGCAGGCACAGGGGGGTGATCCCCGCGCAATGCAGATGCTTCAGCAGGCCGTTGGGGGTTAATGGGTTGGATACGATACTCTTTTAAGTTCTTTGACGTAATGTAGTTGTTGCGGGCCCGGGCAGCCTCATCGGGTGTATCAAATGTGCCAAGCCAAACAAGGGTTTCGTGTTTTATTTGCGCACTGTATCGGCCAGACGCACGGCGAAAAACACCAACATATCCGGTTTTGTTTTTCGGGCTGATTCTTCTGTTGATGGCCTGCTCTCTCTTGTTTGCCCATCTGACATTACCGGGTTCGTAGTTTCCGTTGCTGTCTATACGGTCAATGGTTAAACCCCGAACACCCATTTTGTCTTTGTTGTATCCAGGTAATTTCGTGACATAATGGTAAAATGCGACAAAACTATCCTTCCATTCTTTGCACATTGTTATACCACGGTTGCCATATATAGGGTATTTGGAGCTGTTTTTGTTGAAGCACCTACTTTTGATTTGGTGATAAATTTTGTTCAGGGGATGATTAACAAGGCCATGCGTTCTAAATCGGCCGCCGGAAACCTTGTTTTTTAAGCACCCACACGATCTCGTTCTTCTGGATCTCACCAGCTCAATGGTTGAGGTGAATCTTGCCCCACAAGAACATAAGAATTCTGCTCTTCTTTGCGGCTTACCGTTCGGTTTTCTTCTGGGTTCTAGCTCACAGACAAACAAACATTCACCAACTTTATCTCCCTGTTTATACTCAATCCTTTGGGGCATATTTTAAAAAATTAAACCCTGCATATCCAGAGGTGCGGCTCCTTCAATGCAGGGCTTTAAAAATATATTTTGTTAGAGTCCGCACACTCTACATACAAAGATACTGCAAAATTGCCTATAAAGCAATATTGTGTTATTAAAAAATACAGCAATATAGTTTATGTTGAGACATTTTTCACTATATTAGGGACTTAGAGTTATTATTAAAAAATAAAAGCTATGAAATGTCCAAGATGTGAAAACGACAAAATTTATAAGGATGGGAAAGACACGAACGGGACACAAAAATACAGGTGTCCCAAGTGCGGTAAATGCTTCAATGAAAACACGGGACTGAAAGAGGGAGATCCTACAGAACCAGTACCACCAGGGGCCGCATCAAGGATCGGGATGTCGCTGAATGATTTCAGGGCCAAGTACGATGTTGAATTCATCGTCGAGAAAACCCTTCGTAACCTGAAAAAAGACGTCATCTACGAGCAGGGGGATGTCTATAAGCTAACGGGTCTCAGGGCGGGCTATCCCGGTTTAAAAGCCACCCTTGAGGATAATAAATTCTCTCAGTACCGGGGCAGGACGGGCGGTAGCAACTATTATTCCCACCCGGATACTATCAAAGAATTGGTTAACGACACAATATTAGCACGATGAGCAAGCCGATCGAAGAGTTTATAAAACAGCAAATGGGTAAGGAGATAGACGAAAGAAAGCTAATCTCCATGCTGAAAACACAAAGCCTGAATGTACGCGATATAGCGGAAAAACTTGAGGTTCCTCTACAAAAAGTCCAGGAAACGATCCAGGACATGACCGAGCGAAAGGTGATGTTTGATATTGTGGACAATGAGATAATCGTTCGTGATGCCCCCCTTGAAGGCGGAATTAAATACCTGAATCCCGAAATGTGGCAGGGGGATACTTTGAAGTTGGGATTCGTGAGCGATAACCACATGGGGAGCCACTTTGAAAGAATCGATGTGCTCAACCTTCTGTACGATCTGTTTGAAAGCGAGGGGATCAAAACAGTTCTTCATGGGGGCAACTTTATTGAGGGTGAGGCCAGGTTCAACCAGAACGAGATTCATAAACGGGGATTCGGCAGGCAGATGGCTTATGCCGTTGAAAAATACCCCTATAAAGAGGGTATTGAAACCTGGTTTGTCTCAGGCGATGACCATGAAGGGTGGTACAACCAAAGGGAAGGCATCAACAGCGGAGAGTATTTCCAGATGGAGCGAGAAAGGGCGGGGAAGTTCGATTTGAAACACCTGGGATATGTTGAAGCAGATATCGACCTGAACGATAACAAGTACGAAAACCCGATGTGGTGCAGGGTGATGCACCCGGGCGGTGGTTCGGCCTATGCCGTTTCATATGCCCCGCAGAAACTTATCGAATCCTTCCAGCCGGGTGAAAAGCCCCACATCCTGTTTATAGGCCATTACCACAAGATGAGCTACAACAACATCCGCGGTGTTCACACAATCCAAATGGGATGCACGTGCAACCAGAGCATATATATGAGAAAGAAAAAAATTGAAGCGCACGTGGGCGGTGGCATTGCTGAATTCCGAAGAGCATCCGACGGAATCCTGAATCGTTGTCGTGTGGAGTTTATCACAGCCTTTGACCGCAAATTCTACATTGGTAAGGATAAATACTGGAAAGGATAGTATCGGCAAACCCCCTCCCCAAAATTTACGATTTTCCTTTTGACGTGGGACAATATTTTATATATTGTAAGCGCGCAACAGACCTAAATTACCAAAAAGTAAATTGCTATGGAAGGTGTTAAAAAAATGATGTCGGAATTCTACTCTGATGCGGTTCATGTGTTAAGAAACGGTAACATGCCACCATGGGTGAGTCATGTCAGTATTCGCAAAGAGGACCAAGCGAAATTTCCCGGAACAGACAGCGAGAAATTCTTTTCCGGGGCGAGGTTGTTTCTTACTACCCAGGATGGAGAGGAATACGTTTTAGTCCGTGATGTCTGTCTGCAGAGGCTCATACATCATATCGATCACCCTCTTCTGATGCGCTTTGTGTGTGGATCTTTTGACGAAAAAGATTGCGATAGCCTTGTTCAGATAGCCGATTTCGGGACGGTTAAATATCCACCGGAAGGTAGAGTAAATCACCATGATTTGCGCATTGAGCAAGATGGGGATATTTGTTTGTTATCCCAGCAAAGTCGGGGAAGTTAAAAAAGTCCTCATAGATTAGCTTCTGCTGCTCGAAAAAGCCCGGATCGATCAGCCACAATATGAACTGCACCTCTAAGAAACGGGGTAGCAGGACGGCTTCTTTGGGCTTGTTGTCGTAGATTTCATGACAGGCGTGGTGAGCCAGCCCGGTATTAAGTTTCATGGTTTGCAGTTCTTCCCGGGAGTACTTGCTGGACTGATAAGATCGGCGGATTATGTGAGCAAGCTGGCCCTTGCCGTCCCTGACACGGTGATTACAGAACAGACACAGGGGCCAGTTCTGGTAGTACCACAGTTTGATCTGGTATAGGCGGGATTCAATCGACATAATCTTTAATATATCTGAATAGTCCCCAAAGCCAATACCCCGTTTTCTTTTCATACCAAATCCTTATCCATCTTCTTTTTCTTCCAAGAAGATAAATAAGACGGGTTTGCTTTAATAATTTAGATTCAATGTTCATTAGTGCCAATAAGAAAACATTATTTCGTTACCATATTTTGTTGATATATAAGATGTTATTATTTCATTATTATTTTGCTCTTTGCCTTGAAGCACATTAGATATATGTGCTGCCATTGATCTCCATGAAAACATTCCGAATGGAGTTTCTTGCCCCATTTCATCAATCCATTTTTTATAAAATACTTTTGCTGATTCTAAATCAGTAAACTTTGTTTTTAACCAGTCGTAAAGTTTTGCTTTTGACATGATTCAATTGCTTAGTTTTTGCGCCATTCAATATTCCATATCAATAAAACCCTGCGCTACCTCTTTTGTATCATAAAATCCTCGTCTTAATATATCAACGTTTTTATGCTTAAC
>Ga0180433_10011691_pt1 | contig 10379 bp, 6 predicted proteins | sample SS_ome_8_FD_132980 | JGI IMG/M metagenome (GOLD analysis project Ga0180433, IMG submission 132980) | Hypersaline lake sediment archaeal communities from the Salton Sea, California, USA - SS_1_D_1 metaG | ecosystem: Environmental > Aquatic > Non-marine Saline and Alkaline > Hypersaline > Sediment...
CCGTTGATCAGGAAGTTGGTCGGTGCTGATGTGTCACCGGCACCAATGAAGCCGAACGCAACCGTCTGGCCGACGGCGAGATCTGCATTCCAACCTGCGTTTTCGATGGTGTAACGGTCGCCGTCCCGGGCGACGATGGCGGCATCCCAGATCGATGTGATGTCGGCCGCGTAGTCGAAGGAGATCGTCCAGTCACTGACCACCTCGGTGTCGAGGTTTTGCAGCTCGATGCCCGCTTGAAAGCCGCTGCCCCAGTCCTGGGTGACTTCGTAAGCCGGTGCGACGACAGCCATCATCGCCCGCTGTTCAAGGGTCTCGGGGGTGAACTGGTCGCGGGCTGTTCGTCGCTGCCGCCACTGGCGATCCCGCCGCTGCCGCAGCCGCCGAGAAACATTCGAGCCTTTGTCACCACCCATCCCAAACAGGGAACGCAACGTCCAAGTGGTCATGATGACCTCCTTTGTTGTTGCGGTAACACCTCCCGAATCGGAACGTCCAATCGTCTGGGCGTTGGATCCGGAAATCTGTCACCGGCCTTTCGCGCCCTGCCCATCTCCCAGAGAAACAGACTTCAGCAGCGATTGCAAGATTTCGGTCGATGCCTCGGTACCGACCGGTCATCCAGTACGTGAATGGGAATCGGCGGGTTCATTTGCTGAAGAAATTGCAAGCAAGCCACTCGGGCCGTGCCCATCAGCACGAGGAAAGCCGGGCTACGGTTTCCGTAAAGCAGCCGCCGCCGCTCGGTGGTCAACCGTGTTGTGCCGTTGGAAGCCGGGAGCGGATGCGACCGGACCGGCAGTTCGTTCGACGTCGCCTCCCCATCGCCCACCCAACTGCCCCCGGGCGGCCCAAACGAACTGCCACCCGGCGGCAGGAAGCCCGGTCTTTCCCTGAAGCCAGCAGCCGCCAATGAGAACCAGCAGAACGTCTCAAACCTCGGCTTTGTGTCGTTCTGTCTCACGGAAAGGCCGACAGGATGTCGGCTCTTTCCGTAAAACTGAAAAGGCCATGCCCGGAGGAGGTCCCTCGGCAGCATCCGTGCTGGTTGGGGGCCCGTTCCGTGGCTGTTTCGTTTGCCTGCTGGATGGTTCCGAGACAGGTCAACCCGTTCCTCTCATCCGGGCATGGCCAGAGAATCAAGTGGCAGAAAAAACTGCTGTGTGGCGAGGTGCATCAGGCTGTCAGGTCGTCGATCCGCTGCCGGAAGGCCGGCATCTCTGCGGTGATGAAGTCGCCCCAGGCGACCGGGTTCCAGAGTTCCACGCATACTGCCGCTCCGACGACCAGAAGATCGGCCCCCGGTTCGACTCCAAGAAATTCCCGAAAGCCCTCGGGGATGACCAGACGGCCGCGGCCGGCCAGGCTGATCGTCCGCTGGCGTGTCGAGAGCAGCCGACCGAGATCCTGGACCTGGTCGAGTCGCTGCGCGAGGCTGCCCGCCGCCAGCTTGCTGCGAAGCACGTCGACAGCCGCGTCGAGCCGCGGCTTCCAGGTGGCTGCGGACCAGAGTGACAGGCAGCCCGATCGCTCCTTTGCCAGCACCAGTTCCTGCCCCGCCGCCGTGAGCGGTTCGAGCAGTTCCGGCGGCATACCGAGCCGGTACCGTTCGTCGAGCGTCCGCGGGAACTCGCCCAGCAGGAGATCGGTCGTTGCTGCCATTGCTACCGGTCAACCGGGGGAACTGCCGCATGGGGCGATTTCGTTGGCTTCCCATCGGTCTGTCGACGCGGTTTGGATGCCAGCCAAAGGACGCCATTCCGTAGCCTGTGTTTTGGCTTGAGCCCCACAAAAAAAGCATGAAAAAGCTTTTTTTGGGCTCAATTCCCACGAGATCATACAAAATCGTGAGAACTCTGCAAGGGCTGCGGAGGGCGGGTGGCAGGTGTTCAGCGGCAGTTGGTGCAGGATGGGTCGCTGACCGCCTGCTCATCCCGGAATTCCTTCTGGGCGGCCGCTTCCTTTGAAAGCTTGAATTCCGGACCGGCCGGGAAATATTGAATGTCGTCCTGCAGGTAGTAACCACTGGGAAGGGTCTGGCCGCCGACATCGACCTGGCAGCCGGTCAGCGAGATGCCCGCTGTGACTGCTGCCAGCGCGACGCCGCTCCGAATCAGCCGGAGAGCAGCCCGCCGCGAGAACCCGCTCCCGGGGGCAGGGGCCACGGTGGGTATTTTCCAACGCCGGATGGAATCCAGTGGTGTTGCCGAGACGCGATGCATGGTGGGTACTCTCCAGGGACGTTGCTGAGATATCGGCCCGCACGATCGGCAAACTTTGGGCAATTCGAATTTTCCGCAGAACCCGCCTCACCCCAATTCTCCAGGTTCCCTCAGCCACGATGAGATGTCATCTTTGCCCCCAGAGCTCGCGCGGGGGTATCGTCACAGGGTGCTGGGGTGACGGGCTTGCCTTGCCGGTCATCACGTTCCTGTCGTCGAGGACCTTTGCAGTGATCCGCCTCGCGCTCTTCGCCTTGCCGATACTGCTGGTCGCCCTGCCGGTCCGGGTCGGTTTCGGCCAGATCGGTGGCCTGTCCGTGCTCGGGCCGTCGGGCGGGCGGACGGTGCCGGGAAAGGCCTACGATCTGTCCCAGGTGGCCTTGGCTACGGGAAACCTTTCCGAGGCCCTTGAGCTGGCTGAGGCTGAATACAAGGGAGCGGTCAAACTCGGCACCCGGCGATGGATCGACTCTGCCGCCGCTGCCGCCATGATGGGTGAATGCCAGTTCGAGTTGGGCCGCTTTCGGGCCGCGGTCACCAGCTACGATGAGGCCATCCTGCAGGCGGTATCACTTGGCGACTGGCTGCTTGATGTCCGCTTTCCAGATCAACCACTGCAGCCACGGAAACGGCGGTCACCCCAACTCTGGGCGGCGCCGACGCGGCCGACCCTGCTGGCAGGCCTGCCGGAGCGGATGTCGATTCGGGTCGGCACGGCCGATGCACGCGGGGTGATGCAGGGGGGCGGCGTGTTGGCGGCTCCGGTCGACTACCCACTGCAGGCCCATGAGATCATGCGGGCACTGGCGATCAGCCTGTACCGTCGGGCTGAACTGCTGGGCCCATTGGCCAAGGCTGGGCGGTCCCTCGAGGCAGCGGTCGCCTGGCTGCAACGCCGGCCGGCGCCGCCGAACCATTTTTCACAGGCCTGGATCGATGTCTGCCTCGGGATCGCCTGCTGGTCACAGGGCCGGCATGAGCAGGCCATGCCGCTACTCAACCGCGGCCTGTTGTTAGAAGGACAGTTCGATCATCCACTCACGCCCTGGGGGCTGCTGGTGGGAGGACGAATTGAATTGGCTGCCGGTAAGTGGAAGGAGGCGGCGAAGCTCTGTGAAGCCGCCGCCTTCGCGGCGGCGGCGCAGTCCGACGCGCGTTGTCTTGAAGAGGCCTTCCGCTGGGCGGTGGCTGCCCAACTCGCCGGTGGCGGCAGCCTGCCACCGAGCGTCACCGCGGCGACTGCCTGGGCCGATGACGGGCTGCCGAGCCTGGCCACCCGGCTGCGGTTGATGCTGGCGGTGGCGGCCGCTGAGGTGGGTAATCGGCCGGCTGCCGCCCGCATTCTTTCCGAGATTGACCGCAGGCTGCTGCAGGGCGAGTTGGGGCTGGGTTGGTGCGGGAGCCAGGCGGCCTATGCCTCGGCCCTGATCGCCTACGCCGGGGGAAACCGGCCCGCGGGTGACAGCGAACTCTCGCGGGCACTCACCCTGGCCCGCAGCCGATCGCCGCGACTGTTCCAGACCCAGGCGTTGACCGAAGCGGTGGCTGCCGGCCAATCTGGGCTTTCTGACCGTGAGGTTGACCAACTGCTTGCCAGTTTGCTCGCCGACCCCGAGCCGGGTCTGGTCCGGACAGCCCCCCTGGAAGCCCTCGCGGTGATGTCGACCGATCGGTCGGCGGCGTTCGAAGCCCGGCTGTGGGCTGCCCGGAATCTCTGGGTGACCAACAGCCGTGGCGATGAGGCCTGGCTGGATGCCGTCGAGGCAACCAGCCGCAGCCGCTGGCTCACCGCGCGGGACCTCGGCGGCCGCCGGGATGCCGTCCTGCGGCTCTTGGCCCTTCCGCCGGCGGTCGCTGACAGCCAGAAGCAACGGCAGGAACTGCTGGCCAGACGCCCCGAGCTGGCCGCCCTCCTGGCAGAAATGGAACAGCTCTGCGGGCCCCTGCGGCGGGGGCTGGAGGGGGCGGGCGGCCTGCCCGACCCAGCGGCCGAACCCCAGCTGCCGGGCGATCCCGATCAATGGAAACGATATGTCGAAGCCGCCACCAGCCTGCGGGGCCGCATCGATCAGACCGCGGCCAGCCGTGATCTGATTCCACTCGACTTTCCGCCGCTGCTTTCGACCACCGAGATTCGTGACCGCCTGACGAGCCGGCAGCGGCTGCTCTCGTTCGTCTGGACCGAAGCCGGCCTCTACGGCTGCCTCGAAGCCTCGAAGCAGGCGGCTGTCTGGCAGGTCAAGGAGGCGGTGGCGGTCCGGAAGACCATGGCCGAACTGGCCAAGTCATTCTGCCTCTACCATCCGCTCAAACCCGTTCCCAGCGATCGGCTCGAGTCGACCGCGTGGCAGGATCAGCTGGCCCAGCTCGCCGAACTGCTCTTTGCCGGGTCGGGAGTCTCGCTGGCCCGGCATGACGAGTTTGATGAACTCGTCATCGTGCCGGATAGCCTGCTCTGGTACCTCCCCTTTGAACTGTTGCCGGTCGGGCCGGCAGCGGCCGGGCAGCCGGGAGCAGACGCCCCACTGCGGCTGCACGATGTCTGCCAGATCCGTTACTGCCCGACCCGCAGCCTCGTCGTCGGACCCCGGCGGCAGCCACCCGATCGGCCGCTGGTCGCGGTCTACAACGGCTTGTCGCACCGCGGCGATCCGGCGGAACGGGCGGCCGAGTCACGAAAACGGTTCACGGCGGCGGTCGCTCACTCGGTCTGCCTCAGTCCCACGGCGGCCAAGCTGCCGGTGTCGCTGGCGGCGTCGTTGGCCGACACGATTGCGATCTTTGATGACCTCGCCCCGCGTCCCGGCGATAGCGGCCGTCCGCTGGTTGCTGCCGTCGCCGGGCGGCCGGGCATGTCGCTTTCCGACTGGCTCCTTCCGCCCCCCAAAGCGGCTCGCTGCGTGCTGCTGACCGGGCTGCCGACGCAGTTTGCCGGCGGTCTCGGCAAGCCGACCGGGCGGCCGGGAGATGACCTGTTCCAAACCGCCATGGATCTGGCTGCAGCCGGGGCGGAGACGGTAGTACTCAGCCGCTGGAGCGTTGGGGGGCGAGTGGCCCTCGATCTTGGCATTGAGTTCCTCCGCGACCAACAGCAGTCGGGAGCCGACGGCCTGCCGCCGGCGGCCGCAAGCTGGCAGCGGGCCGTGCGGTTGGTGACGGCGGAGCAGCCCGACTTCCGGCTGGAGCCCCGGCTGCAACTTGCCCGCGACCAGATTCCAGCCGACGCGACCCATCCATTTTTCTGGGCCGGTTTCACGCTGATCGACTGCGGGCTGCTGCCCCAACCGCCAGCACAGCCCGAACCCGTGGCCGACCGGCAGGATGAACAGCCGGCCGGCTCGTGAGCCGTTGGATGACTGCCAGGAACGGCTTGCATGGAAACAGAGTGGCTGAGACTGAATGCTGCCGGCGGCGGATCGCCGCTGCTGTCGTACCTCTTCCTGGCGGTGGTCACGGCGAGCGCCTCGGCGATCAATTCGGTCGCCGGAGGGGGAACGATCCTCACCTTCCCCGCGCTCGCCGCCATTTTGCCGCACGGCCCCACGCAGCTGGTGATTGCCAACGTCACCAGCAAGATCGGTCTCTGGCCCGGTGCGCTGGCGGCGGCGTGGGAGTATCGGCACGAGCGTCGGGATCAGCCCCCCTGGGCAGTCTGGTTGTTGCTACCAAGCCTGTTGGGGAGCCTGCTGGGCACCGCCCTGATCATGGTGCTGCCGCCATCGCTTTTCGAGCGGCTCGTCCCCTGGCTGATCCTGGTGGCGGCGGTTCTGTTTGCCATTCAGCCCCGGCTCTCGGGGTGGCTGGCTGTCCGTGGAAAAAGCCCTCCAGGGTCCCTGCCCGCGAATGCGGACGATCGATCTCCCACTTGGGCAACCCCCGAACACGCCGAGGGCTTTCAGGGTTGCCAGTCACAACACCCTGCGGCGGCGGACGATTTTCACGTTCACGGTCAGCCCGGCCGGCCCAGCCAGGGGTTGCTGCTGCTGGCCGCCGGGCTGCAGTTCGCGGTGGCCATCTATGGAGGATACTTCGGCGCCGGCATCGGCATCCTGATGCTGGCAGTGCTCGGGAGCCTCGAACTGGGAGACATTCACCTGCTCAACGGGGTGAAAAACGTCCTCGGGATGGCGATCAATGCCGCCGCCACGCTGCTCTTCGCCCTTGGCAGCCTGTTCGGCTGGACTGAGGTTGCCTGGCCGGAGGCTGCCGTGATGGCTGTCGCGGCGGTGGCGGGGGGGCTGGCCGGCGGTCGACTGGCCCGCCGCTGCTCGCCCAGGGCGATTCGCCGGCTGGTGGCAGTGATCGGCTTTGCTCTGGCCGGCTATCATTTGCTCAGTTGAATGGATTCCGTCCCTCCTGATCTGCCGGCCGGCCACCGCCGCCGGGTGCACCCATCCCCTGATGCTCGTCACCACCGACAACCTGGCGAAGTCGTACGGTGACTTTCAGGCGCTCGCCGACTGCTCCTTGGCGGTTCCGGCGGGTGAGGTCTTCGGGCTGCTGGGCCCCAACGGTGCCGGCAAAACGACGCTGCTGCGACTGCTGCTTGGTTTCATTCAGCCGACGGCCGGCACCGCCACGATCGCCGGCTTTGACAGCCACAGCGAGTCGTTGGCCGTGCGGCAGAACACCGCCTACCTGCCCGGTGAGGCCCGGCTGTTCCGGCGGATGCGGGGCCACCAGGTGCTCGATTTCTTCACCGGGTTGCGGGCCGACTACTGCCGCCAGCGGGCCCGCTCAGTTGCCGATCGGCTCATGCTCGATTGCCATCGGCAGGTGGCCCGCATGAGTACGGGTATGCGGCAGAAGCTGGCGTTGGCGATGGTGCTGGCGATCGATTGCCCGCTGCTGATTCTCGATGAGCCGACGGCCAACCTCGATCCGACTGCCCGGGCCGAGGTGCTCGACCTCGTGCGGGAAGCCCGCCGGGCGGGCCGGACGGTGATGTTCTCCTCCCATGTTCTCTCCGAGATCGAGGAAACCTGCGACCGCGTGGTGATCCTGCGAGCTGGCCGGCTGGTGCATGAACAGTCGATCGCTCACCTCCGCCGCCGGCATCGGATCACTGCCCGGCTGGCCGGTCCGCTTGCTGAACTGCCGGCAGAACTCGCCAACAGTGTTCGCATCACCGAACTGGCTGATGGTCGGGTGGAACTTGAGGTGTCCGAATCACTGACCGACCTGCTGGGCTGGCTGGCGGGGCTCCCGCTGGGTGAGTTGCGAATCGAGCCGGTGGGGCTGGCCACGATCTATGACCACTACCATCGCGAGGGCCCGGGCAGCGGACTCCGGCAGCCCGCCCCCGCGTCACCGCTGCAGCCGGCCTGAGGTTTCGCCATGTGGAGCACTGCGATCTGGAAGAAGACCTGGGGTGATCAGGCCCTGCTCGGCCTTGCCTTTGCGCTGCTCTGGGCCGCCTTTCCCTGGATCTACCTCGGCCTCTCGTCCCAGATCGAAATGAGCGCCTTTCAGGACATTCTGCTGCGGGCCATTCCGGAGGACTGGCAGAAACTCTCGGGCGTGCCCTTTGCTGAGGTGGCTACCCACGTTGGCAGGGTTGCCCTTGCCTTTGTCGATCCGGTGGTCGTGCTGGCGGCGACGGTCTGGGGTGTCACCCGCGGTAGCGATGCGGTCTCGGGACAGCTGGAGCGGGGCACCATGGAAATGCTGCTTGCCCAGCCGGTCCGGCGGCAGGCTGTGTATGTCACCCAGGCGCTGGCCACCACAGCCGGGGCAGCCTGTCTCTGTGGCGTGCTCTACGCCGCGGTTTTCACCGCCGTGCGGTTCGGGCCCTGGTCGGGCCGGGTCGATCCACTGCTTTTTCTGCCCGCTGCGGCCAACGTCTTCGGCCTGATGGTCTGCATGGGCGGTCTGGCGGCCGGGGTGTCAGCCTGCGACAGCTACCGCTGGCGGACCATCGGCATTCTCTGCGGCTTCTATGTCTTCTCGCTACTGGCAAAGCTGGTTGGCCGGCTCAGCGACAGCTTTGCCTGGGTGGGCTATCTCTCTGTTTTCAATGCCTACGAGCCGCAGCAGTTGGTCGCCGGCGGCTGGGAGGCCTGGCAGCGGCTGGCGGTCTATAACGGCGTGCTGATTGGGGCCGGCCTGGTGGGCTACTGCGTGGGAGGCGTCGTGTTCAGCCGCCGTGACCTGCCAGCGCCGCTCTAGGCTCTGTCTGAAAACCCAATTCCTGGCTGCGGGCGGCTCGTTTGCCCTCTGACTACGTCCGGCTCCATCGCCAGCTCCGCAAAGCTGGCTGCTTCGCCATCCTTGCCAGAGACCAAAGCAGCTCGCTCTCGGGCCAACGGTAGCCTTTTCAGACAGAACCTGGCCAACCGGCCAAAAAATCTGCTTCCGCCTTAACGGCGGCGGCAGTTGGGGTCGGTTCGAACCACATCGCGCTGATATCATTCGGGAAGTGCCCCCCGCCGGACGACCACCGAGGCCCTGCGGTCCAGAAGTCGTCCCTTCATCGAGGAGACCGCCGATGCCATCGATGTTTCCTGCTCACCTGAACCGGACCGTCAGGACCGGTCTGCTGCCGGTTGTCTTCGTGTTGTTCGTTGCGGGGGCCGGGCCGATCGTCATCGATGCCCCCCGCCCCGCCACCGCCGCTGAGCCGGACGTGGCGGCGGCGGAAACTGGCCGGCAGACCGACGAGAAGCCCGCCGTTGTCGAAGCGGCGGGGCAGGCAGATCTCGATGCGGCGATTGAACAGAAACTTGCCGCCCGCAGCCTTGATGATTTCGAGCGGGTGGTCGACCTCTGTCGCCGGGCCCTCCGCAAAGGGCTTTCAAAAGAGTCCCAGGCCTTCGCCGACAGCCTGCTGGTCGGCACACTGATCGATCGGGCCGGCATGCTGGTCGATGTGATTTTCGATGGCCCCAAGCCCAACCCCGAGTGGCCACGGATGCGGACCTTTGCCATGCGGGATCTCACTGAGGCGGTCCGGCGGGCGCCCGACCTCGGTACCGCCCATTTGATGATCGCCCGGCTGCAGTCCCTGCCGGGCGGCAATCAAAAAGCAGCCGCTCTGGCTGCCGACAAGGCGATCGAACTGCTCACCCCCGGACAAGCCGACCGGCTACAGCTGGCCGAGGCCCATCTGGTGCGGGGCAATCTCGCTGAAGATCCGGCTGCCCGCGCGGCTGACTATGACAAGGCGGTGGAACTTGCTCCCGCGAAGGCCGACATCCGCCAGACCCGGGGCCTGTTTCGTCTGCTGCAAAACGAGTACGGTGCCGCCCGGGAGGATCTCCAGGCGGCCATCGAGCAGGAGCCGGAGGAGGTGGGGCTGCATGAGGCCCTCGGCATGGCCTACCTGATGGATGACGGTTTGGAGGGTGAGGCCCGTCTCGAAGAGGCCCGCAAGGCCTTTGACAAGGCGATTGCGATCGCCCCCGATGCGGCCGGCCCACTGCTGCAACGGGCCCGGGTGCTCGCATTGCAGGGGGAGCAGCCCGAAGCAATTGCCGACCTCGACAAGGCGATCGAGATGGCTCCGCAGAACGCTGTGCCGTTGGTGTTGCGGGCCCGCATCCAGCAGCAGGCTGGGAACAGTGAGGCCGCCGCCGCCGATCTGGCCAAGGTGCTGGCGGCCCAGCCGGACAACCCGGCCGCGCTTGAACTGCGGGGGCTGATGGCAGCCGATGCCGGCAACTATGCGGCAGCCATCCGTGACTTTACAACCCTGGCTGGCCGGCCCCAGCAGGATCCACTCGTCTTCGGGCAGCTCGGCATGCTGCAGCTGGCCGCCAAGCGGCCGCGGGCGGCAATCGTCTGGTTCAGCAAGGCGCTTGAGCTTGATGAGAGCCAGTTTCTCAGCCGTCGGGGTCGCAGCGATGCCCTGATCTCGATCGGGAAGCATGCCGAAGCGGTCAAGGATCTCGAACAGGCCCGGGAACTCAAGCCGGACGATTCCGGCGTGCTCAACAACCTGGCCTGGCTGCTGGCCACGTCGCCGGATGATGACCTGCGGGACGGCAAGCGAGCGATCAAACTGGCGACCAAAGCCTGCGAGGAAACGGAATGGAAGGCGGCCCACATCATCAGCACGCTCGCAGCCGGCTACGCCGAGACGGGCGACTTTGCCAAGGCTCGGGAGTTGAGCCAGAAGGCAGTCGCTGCCGATGGAGGCACCGGCGGCATCGATGAGCA
>Ga0180433_10011692_pt1 | contig 10379 bp, 8 predicted proteins | sample SS_ome_8_FD_132980 | JGI IMG/M metagenome (GOLD analysis project Ga0180433, IMG submission 132980) | Hypersaline lake sediment archaeal communities from the Salton Sea, California, USA - SS_1_D_1 metaG | ecosystem: Environmental > Aquatic > Non-marine Saline and Alkaline > Hypersaline > Sediment...
GAGATACTGACATTCAGTTTGACGCGTTTTCCTTTCGTGCCTGTCAACTTGGCAACTTCTTTTGCAAGTTTGATGATATCATACACGTCTCTTTCTGTTTCAAAAGGGAGGCCGATCATGAAGTAGAGCTTTATTAAATTCCATCCCGCTTTATAGACCGTGGCGGCAGTTTCCAAAATTTCCGTTTGTGTCAGCCCTTTGTTGATAATCCGTCTCAAGCGTTCATTGCCCGCCTCCGGGGCGAGGGTGAAACCTGTTTTTCGAACTCTTTTTATCTGTTCAATGAGTGAGGCATCCAAACTGTCCACCCTCAGGGAAGGAAGACTGACCGCGATTTTTTTCTCCGCCTGTCTATCCATGAGGGCTCTGAGCAGCGGCAGGATGCAGCAGTAGTCTCCCGAACTCAAGGAGAGCAGGGAGAGTTCTTCATAGCCGGTGTGTGCGAGCACCTTTTCAGTTATATCGAGGATGGATTCCGGACTGCGTTCTCGCACCGGCCGGTATACCATGCCGGCCTGGCAGAAGCGACACCCCCGCGTGCAACCACGACAAATCTCGACGGCCACGCGGTCATGCACCAATTCGGTGAAGGGGACAACCGGGCTGTCAGGGTAGGGGGAGTCGTCAAGATCGGGCAGGATCGCTTTTTTCACGAAGGGGGCGTCGGGGACCAACGGCTCAATTTTATCTACAGGACCTTGAGGGGTGTAATGAATAGCGAACTGAGAGGGTACGTATATCCCCCTGATACGACCCAGCAGTGAAAGCAACTTTTTTTTGTTTTTTGCTTTAGCCCTTTTTGCGTCTCGGACGATTTCACATATCTGAAGGGCCACCGTCTCCCCATCTCCGATTACCATGAGGTCGAAAATATCGGCAACCGGTTCCGGATTAAATGATGCGGAACCTCCGGCAATAAGGAGGGGGCTTTCAGTAGATCTTTCCCCGGCAAGAAAGGGTATCCTCGATAGATCGAGCATATTCAAAATGTTGCTGTAAGACAGCTCATGGGGCAGGCTGAAGCCGATGATATCGAAGTTGGAGAGCGGTTGATCGGACTCAAGGGTCGTGGGGGGAAGATTTTTCTCCCTCAGTTGTTGTTCGAGGTCCGGCCACGGAGAAAATGCGCGTTCGGCAGCCAGCCAATCCTGACGGTTGAGCGCGTGGTAAAGAATCTTCAAGCCCAAATGGGACATGCCGACTTCATAGACGTCAGGGAATACAAGTGCGATCGATACTTCCGTAACACCCGTGTCTTTTCTTACGGCATTGACTTCATTTCCAAGGTAACGGCTTGGACGACTGATCCTAGAAAGCCTGAAACTGTCCAGTGTGGCCATAATGCGCATCGGTAGTGCCCGACCGAAAACTGCTATTTTCACCAATCTCTGCGTCAGACGCAAATTATAATCCTCGAAATACTCAATGTATTCCTGTGGTTATAATTTCCGCCTTCCTTGATCTTGGAAAAAATCTCTAGTTTTCGTTCAGACACTGGGTAAATATTTCTGTCTTCAAAACCTTTGGTACCCTATAAAGGCGTTTTTACCAAACTCTGGTGGGCACCGTCATCCGAGCGATCTTGAACGGTATCAAAGGATTTGTAACGGCTTCAAAAAATGATGAACTCCGTGAAACGAGGTCTGTGATTCAACCCCATTCTTACGAGCGTATGTTCGGTGTTTCGTGCGAGCATATCATACTCTCAACTTTTTTTCTATCGATCCGACACCCCTGCTTCCAACCGGCTCAGACGGGCGTCAAGCAGTCGGCAAAAAAAGTTCATTTTCATGCAGGAGAAGATCCGGCAGAGGGGCGGCCTTCCGGGTGTCGCCGATCAGACTCAGATCTCACAGGTCATCAAACAAATGCAAACGATGGAAGTCCTTGACCAGGTCTTAGCGCCCCGGGGAGATGGGGAGAATTATGTTGATTTCAGCACCTCCGTGCGGGTGATTGCTGCCGTAAACTTCCCCATGAAGCCCTTCCGTTATCCGCTTCACGATTGCCAGTCCTAGCCCGGAACCCTCTTCTTTGGTCGTAAAAAACGGGGTAAACACCTGTTTCAGAATACTAGCATCGAACCCATTGCCCGTGTCACGGACCGATATTTTTACTTGCTCATGACACGACTGAGAACCGTTTGAGCGAAGATGCGTCGTCACATAGAATGCGCCGCCATCCGGCATGGCCTCGCAGGCATTCAGAAAAAGATTCCACAACACCTGCTTAATCTGCTCAGGATCCGATTCCAGGGAAATGGAATCACAGAAATCAGTGAGTACTTTCATTTTTCCTGTCCAATGTTGACTATTCTTGAAGAGCTCCAAGGATTCTGAAATGAGGTGGTTGAGGTCGAACGCCCTCATGTTTGCTCTTTTGGGTCTGGCAAATAGCAGAAAATTGTTCACCAGACGGTTCAGTCGACTGATCTCTCTCGATATGATATCCATCAGACGCCGGTTTACATCATCTGCTTTCAATTCATCTCTCAACATCTGGATTGAACCGCTTATGGAAGCCATCGGATTTCTGATCTCGTGTGCGATTCCCGCAGCGAGTTCACCCACCATGGCAAGTCCCTCCACCTTTTTCATTTCCGCTTCTATCTGCATAATTTCTCTCATATCCTGGAACACCAGGATATTGCCTTTTTGCTCCACCCAGGAAAGCTGAAGGGGGGAGACAGAAAGACGAAGATGGATTTTTTCGCCGTCGGGTTTCAGAAAAGGAAGGTCGACAAACGGCGGCGGCCGCTTCACTGTTTTCTGCATTACGGTTTGAAGGCCCGGCAGATAGGGCTTCAGGGCGGGAAGTGCCTTGTCGATTTTGTGGCCCGTCGTCTCGGATGCCCGGATGCCGAACATTTGCTCCGCAGCCGGGTTGAATAGGATGATGGTGTTTTCACCATCCAATGCGATGAGTCCCGATGTGATGCTGTTGATAATGGTTTCATTGAGGATTTCCAACTTATCAATATCCACTTGTTTGGCTTTCAATTCATCACGGCTGGTTCTTGCCTGTTCGGACAGGTAGCTGCTGAGATAAGCCACCAAATAAAATCCCGTGATATTCACCAAAATCAGGAAAAAGATGTAAGCGCTGTGGTGTTGCATCGTATAGGCTTCCGGCAGCCCAAATGGATGAATCACACCATAGTAGTGGAGATCCAGCAAAAGCCCGTAAAGGATACTGCTGCAGGAAGCAATGATCATTCCTCCTCTCCGATACACGATAATGCTTCCGGTAATGATGACCAGAATGTAAAGAAAAGAAAAGATACTCTCTATGCCTCCGGTCGAGTAAATAATCGCCGTGACAAAAAGCGTGTCGGTCAAGAGCTGCACATAGGCGAACCAGAGCAGTTTCTTGGAATACTTAAAGAAAACGGCATAGATAAACGTGAGGAAGTAAACGGCAGCGATCAGCAGATAGTGGGATGTCTGTATATAGCCGAAATAGGTCTGTGTTTCCTTTATCTGAATGAATATGGAAGCGCCGAGGAGGAGAGAAACAAAAATGACCCTCAGGAGCATCAAGGCTTGAAGGCGACCCTTGAGCTCCGAGTGGGGAATTTGCAATTTGGGTTTGACCATGTTGACGGGCTTAGCCACCCATCGCTGCAGCCATCTGGAAGATGGGCAAGTACATCGCGACGACCAGTCCACCGATGGATCCACCGAGGAACAGCATCAGGAGTGGCTCTAACATAGAAGTAAGGGTTTCGACGGCGGCGTCCACCTCATCATCATAAAAGTCGGCGATTTTGTTGAGCATCGCATCAAGGGCGCCGGTCGCCTCGCCCACGGAGATCATCTGTACCACCATGCGGGGAAATATGTCGGTTTCCGAGAGCGGCTCAGCGATGGTCTGTCCTTCCGCGATGCTGGAACGGACGTCAATGATCACTTCTTCAAGGATCACGTTTCCTGCGGTTCTGGCAACAATTTCCAGTGCATCGAGAATTGGGACCCCGCTGCTGATCATGGTTCCCAGGGTTCGCGTAAATCTGGCGACAGCCACTTTCTTGAGCAAATCACCGAAGATGGGAAGTTTCAGGACCAGAGAATCCGTCTGTCTTCTGCCTGAGGTTGTGCTCCTGTATTTCTTGAAAGCAAAAATAAAGAGGATGAGCGCGCCAATCAAGTAATGAATGTTCCCTTTGACAAACTCACTCATGTCCACAACTAACTGCGTTGGGGCCGGAAGCGCCGATCCGAAGCTTTCAAACATTTCCTGGAAAACCGGAATTACAAAAATCAGAATCACGGTAATGACCAGAATCGCAATCGCCACCACGATGATCGGATACGTCATGGCACTTTTGATTCTGGCCTTCAGCTTCTCCGCTTTTTCTATGTAAGCGGCCAGACGCTGTAAAATGGTATCAAGTATGCCTCCGACCTCTCCGGCTGCGACGAGATTCGAAAACAGCGCGTCAAATACTTTGGGGTGCTTTTTCAGCGCTTCAGCCAGGCTGGAACCGCCTTCAACATCTTTGGTGACCTTTTTAAGAATCGTTTGGAATGTCTTGTTTTCCGTTTGTTCGGAAAGAATAGTTAACCCCTGAACCAGGGGGAGTCCTGCGTCGATCATGGTGGAGAACTGTCGAGTGAAGACGACGATATCTTTCGCAGTGATCTTGGGTTGTAGGAACGCAACATTTGCAAATAAATCTTTTGGCTTCGCTTTAAGCTTTCTGACGCTCAGGCTTCGTCTTTTCAGCTGAATCTGGGCGATTTTTTCGTCGGCGGCTTCCAGTTCACCTTTGAGGATTTTGCCCTTCCTTGTTTCCGCAACCCATTTATAAACCGGCATTATCGTCCTCCCTAGAGGCAATTATTGAAAAAAACCCCATCGTGTCTGTCAAGAGCCCGGCCGAAAACGTTGGGATGATTGATTTTCCACTAACGGGATTTTTAATTATTCGATCTTCGAGTTGTATTATCGGCAAATTTCTCAAAATACTTTAGCTTTCGGAAAAATAAAAGCCTTTGAGCACGGTTGCCAAAAGGCTTTATTGAAGACAGCCATCGGTAACCCGGCGATCATGGCCTTTCGGCTGTAGACCCGTAGCTTTGCGTCACCGCCTTTCGGCGATTTTGCCTTTTCTGCAAGTAATTGATTTTAGGTTAACTATACGATAAATCAGCTGATCTGTCAACTACTTCTTTATAAATTAAGCAAAATTAAATAATCTGGTAGCATTCAAAAATGTTTGGATGATGGTGAAAGAGAATTTGAAGCGCATTTTTTTAAACCCTTGTTAAACCTTAAGCGTTGAAGGATTCACGATATACGGTCGGGAAAAAAGCGTGCAGGTCATGTAAAAGCCGATGAATGTGTTTTGTGCAATTGAGCGATTTTTCACATATTATTCTTGACAAGGAAGATGCGTTGAATCATAAATGATTGCGTTAAAAAATGGTGTTGAGACGCCCGCAGAATGGAATCCCACGGAGATGAAGTTTCCGGATTTCGAAGCATACGTGGGCGCTCATAAATCGGCTGGAGCTGAAGGCTCCGATTTAGAAAACATGCAGAGGAGGTATGGAAAGTGGCTGATATTGCTGCGCCGATGGGCGGAAAAGTGATTGATGTTAAAGTCAATGTGGGTGATGCGGTCAACGAGGGAGATGAGGTTCTCATCCTGGAGGCCATGAAAATGGAGCTGCCTGTGGTGGCCAATGAATCCGGGACCGTCAAGGAGGTAAAGTGTAGCAAGGGTGATGCTGTGGAAGCGGAAGCTGTTCTTATCGTGCTTGAATGATATTCATAGAGAACAGAACTTATGCTTCACAGCTTTTCCAGTGCGGTCATAGTTTCTGCAATGATTTGGAAACCGGAGTTTTGTTCATGGAGATCGAAGACAAAATCAGAGAATTGGAGAGGCGAAGCCGTGAGGCGGAGCTGGGAGGCGGTCAAGATCGTATCGATCAGCAGCATGCCAAAGGGAAGATGACCGCACGGGAGAGAATTTACTATCTCCTAGACAAAGACAGTTTCCAAGAGATTGACAAGTTTGTTGTCCACCGGTGCTATGATTTTGGGATGGAGAAAAAGAAGATCCCGGGTGATGGGGTGGTGACCGGCTACGGCCGGATACATGGAAGACCGGTTTTTTTATTTTCCCAGGACTTTACGGTATTCGGCGGATCCTTAAGCGGGCCCTTCGGAGAAAAAGTATGCAAAATCATGGATTTGGCCCGCAAGAATGGGGCGCCCATGATCGGCCTGAATGACTCGGGTGGTGCCAGAATTCAGGAGGGGGTTCGAAGTCTTGGGAGCTACGGGGAGATATTTAAAAGAAACGTGTGGAGCTCCGGTGTCGTTCCCCAGATTTCCGTGATTATGGGACCCTGTGCCGGCGGGGCGGTGTATTCACCGGCCCTTACGGACCTGACCATTATGGTCAAAAAGACCAGCAATATGTTTATCACAGGGCCCCAAGTTATTAAGGCCGTGACGGCGGAGGAGGTGTCCGCCGAGGAACTTGGAGGGGCCATGACCCATAATACAAAAAGCGGAGTGGCCCACTTTGCAGAAGAATCCGACCCGGCAGCTCTGGATCGGGTTAAAGAAGTCCTGCGCTATTTGCCCCAGAATTACCGGGAAACCGCGCCCATTGCGGAATGTACGGATGATCCGAACCGCAAGGATAAATCGCTCAACACCGCAGTGCCGACCAATCCGCGGATGCCCTATGATATGAAAGAAATCATTCGGGCAGTCTTGGATGACGGAGTGTTTCTGGAGGTTCATCGGCACTTTGCAATGAACATGGTTGTGGGTTTCGGTCGTCTAAAGGGCATCTCGGTAGGGATTATCGCCAATCAACCCAGATTTCTCGCAGGTTGTCTGGACATTAATGCCTCCGTAAAATGTGCCAGATTTGTGCGCATGTGTGATTCGTTTAATATTCCGCTGATTACATTTGTGGATGTTCCGGGATATTTACCGGGCGTCAACCAGGAGTATGGCGGGATCATCAAACATGGCGCCAAAGTCATTTTTGCCTATTCCGAGGCCACGGTTCCTAAAATAACCGTGGTGACTCGAAAGGCGTACGGCGGGGCCTATATTGCCATGTCGGGAAAGCACCTCGGGGCGGATATCAACTATGCTTTCCCCACAGCTGAAATCGCTGTTATGGGACCTGAGGGCGCCGCAAACATTATCTTCAGAAAAGAGATCGCGGACGCAGACAACGCCGAAGAGACTCGAGATAAATTAGTGGAAAATTATAGGAATAATTTCGCCAGCCCGTTTCGGGCGGCGGAACTCGGCTATATTGACCATATCATACTCCCGGAGGATACTCGGCCCAAACTGATCGGGGCCCTGATGATGCTTCAGGAAAAAAAGGATTCGATCCCCGGACGAAGGCTCGGAAATATCCCCCTTTAGGGTGACAAATGGCTGAAACGACGACCCCGGCGAATCTACAACCGGCGCACCCGCCCAACGGCCCCTGTTGTTTTGCTCACGAGTTCTTTCAAAAATCTAAATTGATACGTTTTTTTTAATTGCCTTCCCTGCGACGAAGACACGCGGGCGTTTCACGAACGCTTCCGGGCCAACGCGAGCCCAATTTCAAGTGCCTTTCTGTTCATGTCCAGGAAGTCCGTCGGTATTTTGGTTCCCAAGACGTTCAGAATGGATTCGACCTTCACCACGCTCGTGAGTCCGACAAATGCTCCGAGCATGCAGATATTGAACACAATGGGTTTGCCGATTTGTTCTATGACCGACTCGTACATGGGCAGTTGCACCTGGCGGGCATCTATCCTGGATTCCGGTTTCGCGAAATGACTGTCCGTCAATAGGAGTCCGCCGGGTCGTATAAGCCCTGCGTATTTGTTGTATGCCTCCTGTGTGAGACTCACCAAGAAGTCGGGATTGAGCACTTTGGGATAATAAATGGGCTCCTCGGATATCACGATATCGGATCTTGTGGCGCCCCCGCGGGCCTCAGGTCCATAAACCTGGGTTTGAACCGCATTGAGGTCCTCATAAATAGCTGCAGCCTCGGCCAAAATGATGGCCGCTGTAATGACCCCTTGTCCCCCTGACCCGCTGAAAACGATGCGTTTGCTATGCATTGGCTTGTGACCCCGACGCTATTTCTTCACGGTTGATTTTTGCGCCCGCTGTTTTTCGATGAACTCCAAATAAGTGGCTGAATACTCGGGGCGCTGTTCCTCAAGGAAGATACCCCGTTCAATCAGTTCGGGATGCTCGGCTTTTTTCTTGGATCCGACCGGAACCGTAATCTGCTTAAAATATTTCATCATGTCGGCGGCACTCCCCCGTTTATTTTTCCGGCCATAGTATGTCGGACATTGCGTCATTACTTCAACCATGGAGAAGCCTTTGTGCTCAATTGCCTTCACAATGATGCGAATCATCTCTTGGGTATGGAAGGTGGTGGTTCTTGCGACGAAAGACGCTCCCGCTCCCTTTCCCAATTCCACAAGGTCGAAGGCGTGATCGATTGTTCCGAAGGGAGCGGTGGTTGCTTTGTCCCCGAATGGCGTCATGGGAGAGAACTGCCCCCCCGTCATCCCATATATGTGGTTATTCATGATGATGGCCGTCAGGTCGATGTTGCGGCGCGCCGCATGGATAAGATGATTTCCTCCGATCGCGGCGGCGTCTCCATCGCCCATGGGGACGATCACATTCAGTTCGGGACGTCCCATTTTGACCCCCATCGCAAAGGCCAGCGCCCTCCCGTGAAGCGTGTGCATGGTATGAAAATCGAGGTACCCGGGCATTCGAGAGGAACATCCGATTCCGGAGATGACTACAATTTCATTTTTATCGAGCCCGAGCTGCTCAATGGCGCGTATCATCCCTCCCATAATGATGCCGTGACCACATCCGGCACACCAAATCTGGGGAAAAAAACGCCGACGCAGATAATCTTTGACTGCCATTTTAGACCCCTTTCCCAAGCAGCATGTTCAGGACTCGTGAGATGTCCAAGTGTGAAATGAAAACACCGTCGAATCGATTCGCAAGATACACGCCGTTGGGGTTGGAAACACAGCACTTTACTTCACGAAAAATTTGACCCATGTTCATCTCGACAACCAACACATGGCTCCGTCCCTCGCATTTTTCCCGTACGGTTTGTCTGGGAAATGGCCAGAGGCTTTGGAGTTCAAGCAGCCCGACTTTGACCCCCCGTTTTCGACGCTCTTCCACCATGTGAAGCGCACTCCTGGCGGAACTCCCATAGGAAATCAAGAGAATATCGGCATCTTCAGTAAAATGCTCTTTGTAATGGGCGATACTGTCAGCCCGGTTTCTCAGTTTATCCACCAGATGATGAAGCAGTTCATAAGCAACCGCCGGATCATTTGATGGAAATCCCCACATGTCGTGAAACAAGCCCGTCACGTTGTAGCGATGGACCCCTCCGAAATCACTCATGGGAAGTCTGCCGTCTTCACGCGCCAGGTAAGGATGGTAGTCGGTCCCTCCCGGAACGGAAGTTCTCAACCGCTCTACGACCTCAATCTCGCCGGGATCGGGGATGAGGATCTTTTCACGCATGTGCGCCAAAACCTCGTCAAAAAGAAGAATCACGGGCGTTCGAAATGTTTCGGCTAAGTTAAATGCTTCGACGGTCATGGAAAAGGCATCCGTCAAATTGGAGGCGGTGAGGGCGACGATGGCGTGGTCGCCATGGGTGCCCCATCGAGCCTGCATGATGTCCCCCTGGGCTACGGAAGTGGGCAACCCCGTACTGGGACCTCCGCGCTGCACGTCGACCACGACCGAAGGGACTTCCGCCATGACCGCATAGCCTATGGCTTCCTGCATGAGCGAGAATCCGGGCCCACTGGTTGCGGTCATGACTTTCTGGCCTGTCAGGGACGCACCGATTACGGCGCACATGGAGGAAATCTCATCTTCCATCTGGATAAACGTCCCTCCCACTTTGGGGAGGCTCACGGACAAGATCTCCGCAATTTCAGTCGACGGCGTAATGGGATATCCGGCATAAAAGCGAAGCCCTGCGTACAGCGCCCCTTCTACGATCGCTTCGTTGCCCTGAACAAACTGAAGATTTGGGTTCATTTTTTCCCTCTACTCGAATTCAATGGCCAGATCCGGGCATCTCAATTCACACAGGCCGCATCGGATGCAATTTTCGGGATGCGCCCAGGAAGCTTTGCCCTCGGCATCTATTTCCAAAACCGACTTGGGACAGAACGCGACGCAGATACGGCAACCCTTGCACCACTCACGGTTAATTTTTACTTTTCTCTTATCTTCCATAGTGCGTCTCTCTCCACCCAGTTCTAGAAAATGCTCTTGCGTTGCAATTCGTGCCCTGCTTTTACTGACCCATAACATACTTCTTTTCA
>Ga0180433_10011694_pt1 | contig 10378 bp, 3 predicted proteins | sample SS_ome_8_FD_132980 | JGI IMG/M metagenome (GOLD analysis project Ga0180433, IMG submission 132980) | Hypersaline lake sediment archaeal communities from the Salton Sea, California, USA - SS_1_D_1 metaG | ecosystem: Environmental > Aquatic > Non-marine Saline and Alkaline > Hypersaline > Sediment...
ATATATTGATGAAAAAATTAAAATATGGAGTGGAGAATATACATTTGATGAATTTATTGAAATTAATTTAAATATATATTTTAATGAAAAAAATTACATACGTTTTAATGTAAAGGAAAGTTCTAAAGATTTATTTATTAAAGTTAAATCATATCTCGATAAAAGAATTTTTATTGAAAAACTAAGTATTATTATTGAACCTGATTTAACTATCATTAATGATATAAAACTTAATGAAAATACTGATGTCATTGATATGATTAAAAAATATTGTGAAGGAATGAATTATAATAGTGATGATGTTATTAATGAAATTAAAGGACTTGATAGTCTTGATTTTGAAAAAAAGATGAAAATTGAAAATTGGAAACTTGAATATCTCGAATTTGATAATCTATTTGGTTACGGCTCAAATAATAAAATCAATTTTGCTAATATTCCTGATCATATTATTGTTGGATGTTTTGCTAATAATAGCTTCGGTAAAAGTACTATTATTGATATTTTAGCATTCACTTTATTTGGTAAAGTTATTCGTCATAGTGGTAATTCTATTTGTAAAGATTTGATTAATATTTTAGAGGAAACTTTTAAGGTACGTTTAGGTTTTTCAATAGGTGGAGTAAAATATGAAGTTTATAAAGAGGGTAGAAGGGAAAAAAATGGAAGTATTAAAATCAGTCTTCAAAAGTTTTTGAAATTAGGGGTTGATGGAATAAATGAAGATATGAGTGGTGAAGATAGAATTAAAACAGATGATAAAATTAAAGAAGTTATTGGTAATTTATCTCAATTTTTATTAACATCTGTACAATTACAAAATAATGATAAAAATTTTAGAAATATGAGTGCTACAGATAAAAAAAAATTTTTAGTTGATATTTTAAATTTGAATATATTTGATAGTATTAAAGATGAAGTTAAAAAAAAATATAAAGAATGTAAAAGAAATTATGATGTTTTAAATAAGTTCATTGAAGAATTAAATATTGGTAATATTTTATTTGATGAAAATAATAAAAAAGAAGAATATAAAAATATTAATAATTCTTTAGAAAGTATTATTAAAAAACGTAACCAAATTACATGGATTGGTGATGTTTCCCAAAAAAAGAATTTAATTCTACGTAGAAATGAAATATTAAATATGGATTTAGAATGGAATATTAATGAGAATGAAATTATTAAGGAAAATAATAGGAGAATTAAAGAAATTAAATATATAAATGAAAAATTAAATGAAATCAGTGCCTTAAAAAGTAAATATGTTGAAATTAATCATGTATGGTATAAAAAATTCCCATCTGTTAAAAATTTAAAAATAGGTGATAAATATGTTCGGCAAATGGATATTGATAAAATTAAAAATTTTATTAAAAAATGGAAATTAAAAGTAGAAGAAGATGATGATATTAGATATGAAAAAAGTATTGAGTTTGACAGTATTAAAAAATGGATTGAAATAAATAGTGATGAAATTAAAAATAAACATTCAATATTTTTAAAAGAAAATGAAAAAGAAATTAGTGAATTATTAAAAAAGCGTGAAACCTGTATTTATAAAATGCAAGATTGTAATAAAGAAATTATTAATGATATTGATGATATTAAAAAAATAGTTGATAAAAATTATGAAAAATATATCTTGATTAAAAAAAATTTTAATAAATTAATTGATTATGAAAAAAATTTAGAAAAACTTGAATATATTAAAGGTGAATTAAAAAAAGATATTCAAGCATTTGAAAAACATGAGTATAATAAAAATTGTGAATATTGTATTAAAAATAATATTGTTATTAAAGGTGAAAATAGTAAAATAAAATTAAACGAAGTAAATGAAAAAATTAATTATATAATAAATGATGTTAAAGTTATTTCAGGTGATAATAAAAATATTAGTGAAATTATAAAAGAATGGGATAGTATTAAAAATATTTATGAAAAAAATAATATTAAATTAACAGAAATTTATAAAGAAAAAGATAAACTAGAAACTAATGAAAAAATGTTAAAAGAATTAAAAAATTTAAGAATAAAGATCGAAAAAATAGAAAATAGAAAAGATGAAAATTGGAATATACTAGTTGATAAAGATAATAGGAGATGTTCTCTTGAAGAAGAAATTGATAAATTAGATATTGAATTAGTTAAAAATAAAAATAAAATTAGAGATTTTCAGGAATTTGTCGAAGTTACTGAAATTAATAATAATTTAACTAATGTTTTTAATGAAGAAAATGAATATAAAAATAAATTAATTGAATTTGAAAAATATGATTATATAAATAAGATTAAAAAATGTTATGAAGTTAAAAAATATAAAGAGGAATTAGAAAAATGTGAAAATATTATTGGTAATGTTAATATTGATTTAATCAATGAATATAATATTCTTAATCAAGAGTATGATAAATTAAAAGAAGAAAAAATGAGAATTAATATTTCACTTAATGATATCGAAAATAAAAAAAATATTTATCAAAAAGAAAAAAATAATATTGATGTTATTCATAAGAAAGTAGAATTATATAAATTTTTAACAAATATGTTTGGAAAAAATGGTATTTCTCAATATTTATTAAAAAGTTATTTACCATTAATAGAGAAAAAGGTTAATAAAATAATAATTCCGTATATCAACAGAGAAATTAAATTAGAAATAGATGAAGATAGATTATTACTTCAATCCTATTTAGTTGGTATGGATAAATCTATTGAAATACATGGAGGAATGGAAGGTTTTATTATAGATTTAGCTTTTAAAATCGTTTTAAGTCAAATTGCAATTTTGCCCAAAAGTGATTTTTTAATAATTGATGAAGGAATAAGTGCATTTGATAAAGAACATTTGGGACAAATTGAAAGTCTATTTGAATTTATACAAAGTAATTTTAGTAAAGTTCTTTTAATTTCTCATATTGAAGGTATTAAAGATTATGTTCCTTATCAGATTGAAATTAATAAAAATAAAAAAGGTCAAAGTTTAATATTTGTATAAAGTATGAATAATAATCAAAAAGATATTTTTAAAGAAACTAAATTAAACTTTATGGCATCTACTGATAATAGAGGTTATGAACCTTCATTAAAAGTAGCTGTTATTTCTTTTAACACTGAAGCGATTGAAGTTACAAATTCCCGTTTAGAAGAAGGTAAAGGAGACAAAATACAAAAAATTTATGATAATGATTATAGGGTTGCTTCGAAAGGTTGGCGTATAAGTATTCCTTTTAAAAAGGGGGGGTCTTCAATAGTACCATTATATAAAAAGGGTATTGAGTATATTAGAATAATTATTAATAGAATAACAGAAGATGCTAATGATTTTCCAGATTTAATTTTTTTTGGAATGCAGGAAAGTAATATGGTTCCTGGAAAATCTGACAAATCTTTACAATCTATGTTATATGAATTAAATAAATTAGTTAAAGATAAAGATAGACAATTTTACTCATTATATAGAAGTGGTTCTGCAAGAATTGGTAAAGAAGGTTATAGAGGAAATAGATTAGGAATATTTATTAGACAAACTGTTTTACTAAATCCATTTACCCCTATTTTGAATCAAAAATTTAATAAAACCGATTGTGGAAAAGAAAGTGCTATTGTCTTTAATAAATTTAATGATAATTCGATAGAATATACTCATTATAGTGGTTATGGTAAAGACACGTTTCCTAAATTTTTTTGTGACCCCATACATTTAAAAGGGTTTTTTAAAACTAATTTTTTTGAGAAACAAAAATTATTTACTAAATCTAATAATTATGGATATTTAAGTGTTTCTAAAAATAATAAAGAATATACATTTTCAATAATGAATTTACATTTACCATTTATTAAAAAAGATATAGAAGGTGAATTTGGAGCAAAAGAAAGGGATATTTGGCTAAATGAGATTTATAAGTCTATGTATATACCACATACTACATTACTTTTAATGGGTGATTTGAATTATAGATTTGTTGGAGAAGATAAAAAAAATTCTTTGGGTAACATTTCAAGATACGGACAAGAAGATATTAGAAGAGAAATTAAAAACAGAATAAATTCTAATACATTTCCTGATAATTACCAAGGTTTTACTTGTCCATTAAAAAGTAATAAAGGATATTCCTTTTTACAAAGAGAATTTAAAAATGGAACAAAAAGAAATGATTATGGTATATGTGATAGAATTATTTATAAAGAAGGTAAAAACATTGAATTATCCAGAAAAAATAGAGGCACATTTCATAGTGAAGAAGTTTCTAAAAGTGACCACGCGCTAGTTTATTCTGTCTTTAAAATTTATTAATTTCTTTTAGTTAAATATGAACTATAATTTATATTTAATGAGACACGGTTTTAGTTGTGCTAATACGTTTCAATTACAGACTAAGCAACGACAATTAAAAGAATATTTATTTCATAAAATAGGACGGGAATATGTACCAACAGAATTAATGAAAAATCCATATAAATGGTTTGATGGCAATGAAACAGTTGATAGTTTTTTAACAGAATTAGGAATGTTACAATCTATACAGGCCGGAATGATTAATGAAACAGAATTTGATTATTTTTATTCTAGTTCTATGGTTAGAGCTATTCAGACTTGTTATTTTTTTTTATTAGGTAGATATTTATCTAATCGATTACCAAATAAAGTTATTATAAATGTTACTCCATATCTAAAAGAAAGTGGTAATAGAACTAGTGATAAATTATATTCAAATAAACAAATAACTAAATTTTGTAATCAATTAAATCAAAAAAATGTTTTAGAAAAATTGTTAGGATATATAAATCAATTTAGAGAAGGAAATAAAATTTATATTGAAAATATTGATGATTTTATATTAAAAATTAATTTTAAAATTATAGAAGGAAATGAAAGTTATAATAATAGCGCTGAAAATATGATAAAATTTATGAATATGATTAGTAAAATAAATGGAAATATTTTAGCGGTTTCTCATAATCATACAATCAAACAATTTTATTGTCAAGTTAAAAATCCTATCAAAAATATTAAAAATACTTCTATTGTTAAAATTGATAATATCAATAAAAATGATAAATTAGGAAAATGCACACTTATTTATAAACCTAGATTATCTAATAATATTTTTAATAATGATAAAAAAAATAATTTCTTATCAAATACAATTTGTAATTATTATGGAAAAATATTTAATCTTAAAACAAATATGGAGAATAATAAAAGAAGTTCTAAGTTTAGATTTTTTATCATTAAACAAAATAGACAAGGCTATTATTTTTCAAATTCACGTATTAGTGAAGGTAAAGGAAATAAAACAATGATTGAACATCCTAAAAATAATACTACATTTAGGATTACTACTAATGGAGCTAAGGGTATGTTTAGTCGTTTAGTATCAAGAATTAATACAAAATCAAAAGATGAACTTAATTCATATATTACAAATATCAAAGCTAAATTAAATTCTGTTAATTCTAAAAATAATACTAATAATCAATTAAGTTTTGATATAGGATTTATTTATTTAGAAAATAGTTCTCAAAATCCTCCTTCTGACCAATTATTACAGAGTATTTATTATGATATTTGTTGGAGAAATAGAATTTTAGGTGATACATTTAATTTGTATCGTGTAGCAAATGGTAAAGATCGTTTAGGTATAATTATTAAAAAATCATTTGAGGCACAATTAAACGATTTATCAAATAATAAAACTCTTGGTAAATGTTTAAAATATACTCATTTAAATGAAATTAAAGAAAATAATAAAATACTTTTTAAACATAGTAGAGTAAATTCTAAAGTATCTAAATTTATTTTTAATTGTACACCTGATGGTATTATTGCTACTTTCAATATCAATCAAAAACAAATAATAGTTGATAAAAATACTACTCAAGAAAGTTTTATTACACAAATTTTAAATATGCCGAGAAATAATATTAAACCTATCCAAAATAATTCTGGAAGAAACAATATTAAACCTATCCAAAGTAATTCTGGAAGAAACAATATTAAACCTATCCAAAGTAATTTAGCAGGAGAGAAAAATAATACAAATATATTAAAAGAAAATTTTGGAAAAAAAATGTTAGAATTAAATCAATATAACTCTAAAATACATATTCCTATATTGGAAAGTAAAATAAGAAATGATATTGGAAAATCTATGCAACAAAGAGATATTATAAGAAGTAAATTACATAGCTTAAGAAAAGAAATAAGAGAATTAGAACCAAATTTTATGAAAAATAATGAAGGTAAAAATATACCAATTACTTCAAAATCAATGAAAAATTATATTGAAATACAAAGAAAAAATATAAGAAATAATGAACCTGTATTTTCAAATATAAATATAATAAATAAATTAAATAAATTTGAAAAATTAATGGGTGAATTAAATTCATTTAATAAAAAACACGTTGAAAATGGAGTCAATACTCTATTATCAGGAAATAATAAGAAAAAAAGAGAAACAATAAGAAGCCAATTACATGAGTTAAAAAAACAAATAAAAGAACATAAACTAAACTTCAATAGACAAATTAAATCTGAAACTATGAAAATACATAAACCTTAATTAAAGATTAATTCATAATATTTTATACATTTATTATTATTATGTAAAGGTATTAATGTAAATAATAGAGATTTAGTTATTGTTTGTAGATTTTTAAATGTATCTTCATCAAATCTTTTAATAAATTCTTTTTTAAAATAATTAATTAATTTATCTTTGTATTCTTTATTAATTTTTTTTCCTTCTAAAATTTCATCATACCCAATAAGTGATTGATATAATTTTGCCCAATCATATAAATAATCACCATAAATACTTAAAGTATTTCCTTGTTTTCCTCTCATATCAATAAACTTAATTTTTCCAAATTGATTAATTAAAATATTAGTAAAAACTGTATCACCATGTATTACTGTTTTTTTACCTAAATTTTCATTTTCATATTTTTTTAGGGAGGATAATAGAGATTGGTAGGTGAATAAAGAGTTTGGAAAAGATGAATAATCATATTTATCGAATCGATTTTTTAATTTTGTTGCATAATTACAATATATATTTATGTCATCATTATTATTAATTGATACATCATGAATTCTTTGTATTGAACCCATTATATGGTATAATTGTTTTTCAGTTAATTCTTCTCCCAAATAAAGTTTTGAAATAGGAATTCCATTTATTTTTTCTATATCATAGGATGTATTATTTTCATCATAATTTATCAATATTGGAAATAAATCTTTGATTTGATATGGTATATGAGTATAATAAAAAATTTCACCAGATAAATCATTAGAAGTTTTTTTGTATATTTGAATAGAAGATGATTGAAGATTATTAAAATCACGAGGATTTATATAACTTTGATAGTATCCAAATTCTTTTTCTAAATCTTCATAACTAGATATTGCTAAATCATCTATGTAGCAGTTTGCGTGTGGTTTTCCAAAATATATTTCATCATATTCTATATTGAATTTATCTAAGGTTTCTAATGTAATTTTTCCTATATCTGCAATTACCTTAGCTTGATTACCTTTGTGAGTTTTCATTCTACGTGCTGTGTAAATAATAATTGTATGGCCAAGACGTTTTAAGTATTTTAGAAAATCTATATTATGTTGTATTGGTTCCACAGTGGTATAATCATTCGGAACTTTTGGGAACGTAACCAAAGTATTATCTAAATCAAAACAATAACGCTGGGGTTTTAACATATTATTGCTAGTATTTGCGTTAATTCTGGGGAAATTATTGCAGAATAAACGGACGTGTAAAGGTGTTCCTAGACAAATGAATTCTTCTTGTGGGATGATAATAGGAGTGAAGATGTGGTCTTCTTTTATCATTTGGGATATTAAGGTGGATGTGTAGAATTCTTCTTTATCCCTAATATCATTTTCAATAATATATGTTGCATAATGTAATAAAGTTTTATAAGAATTAAATGCATAAGCTCCAGTATTAGCAAAATTAGATATCTTGCACTTTTCTTTTATTTGAGTAATTTTATTGTTTGTGATTTCGGAATAGGAATATACCTCTTCAGAACTCTTGTCCTCAAAACAGAATACAGAATTATTACCATTCCAACGATTTATTATATTAGACGTGTAGAAATTATCTCCATCTAAACAGATTATAGGTTGGTCTGGAAGAGTTATTATTTTTAGAGTTTGTTGTATAGTTTCTGATGCTCCACGGGTATTATTTACTAACTTATGAAAAATAAATTTAATATGTGGATAATCTTTTTGCAATTGCTCTTCAAATCTGTATTTTTCTAACTCCTGATTATAGGGAATAATGCAATGAGTTTCTGGGGGTATTGAAATGCTATCTAAAAGCCAATATAAAATAGGCTTTCCTAAAACTTTAATAAGAGGTTTTGGTAATTTATAACCAAACTTTTTAAAACGAGTTCCTAAACCACCAAGAGGTATAAAAATTATCATTATAAATTAAATAAGATTATTCATTTTCATAATAAACTTTAATAATTTTAAGCTGAGTAGTTCTTCCAGGACGCTGTGCCCTACCAATAACCTGTAATTCAGTATCAGAAGACATTTTATGCATTAAAATAATATATTCAGTATTCTCAAGATTTAGTCCAGAACCATAGAAACGGGCATTTAAAAATAATACTTGTCTCTTACCTTGTTTATATTCCTCAATTAATTTTGATATATAAGAACCTTGGCCAATTAACTGCTTTAATTCTCCCCTATTATTCTTCTCTACAATATCTTTAATTTCATTAAATTTACTCTCGTGGTCAGAAAAAATAAGAATTGATGAATTGTGGGGAATTTTGTTCTTTAAGATATAATCTAAATTCTCAATCTTGTTATGTTCCTTTGTATCATATACTTTTGACTGTTTTTTATCTGGTTTTTGTTTTACTTCTACTTCTTCATCAGTATCTATATCCTTTATATGAATAAGCTTCTTCGGATTAATTAAAGCTCTACACATTGGACAAATATTTTTGTTACTATGTTTAAACCAATTTAAAATAGAATCTAAATCATATTTATTTTTACAACAAGGTGTTAAAACTGGATTTTCAATTGGAGAATAGGTAATTGGATCCATATCCTCAGCTTTTACACGGTCTTCAATAGATTTAATTTTATCTTCTTCTTCTTTTATCTTTAAATTAATTTTATTAATAATTTCTTCTTGTTCTTTTTGATTTTTATACTTCTTTTTTTCAGCTGATTCTAAATCAATTTTAAGATTATCTATTCTTTCTTGAATATCTTGTGTTATATTATTGATAAGGTTTTTTTCTGAAAATGTTTCTATACCTAATGCTTCCATAACACCTTTAATATCATCTTTTTTTAACATATCTTGGATATGAGGAGATAATACTGATGACATAATATTAAAAATTTTCCGGGCTTTACATAAAACTGTCTCAGAAATGGGTTCAGGTAATTCAAATGATTTTTTAACAAAATTAGTATTACATCTTATTCTATTTTGCCCCATTTGATATGAAATTGCTATATTATATGCAGTATCACCTAATAAACCTGTATGACTTGCACTTAAACTATTTGTTGCTGAAATTGCCCAAATAAAATAAAATGAATGAATTCCATTTCCTGAGGGCAATTTCATAGTATGTAATTCATCAACAATAAGTCTTGCAAATATTTTATTATCATTATTAAATAAAAATGTACTAGATAGTTTATCAATCAATATATTATGATTAGTACTTGATACAAGTATTATATCATACTTGAAATCACCTAATAATTTTATTAAATCATCTTTAGTTATTTCTTTTGTTTTCTTTAATTTATCAAATTTTATATATTTCAATGAAGTTTGAGAACAAATATAGTTTTCCCATTGTTTAATTAAATTATGTGGTACTAATAAATAATTTATTGGAATTATATCGTAATCCTCATTTATATATTTTATTTTCTTAAATCTAGTTTGATGATGTGTTTTTATTAATTCTTTTGATTTGTAATTAAAACCAGAAGCAATTAAAGAAAGTGCTTCTAAAGATTTACCTGCACCAACATTATCATAAAATTGTCCAATTCGAGAATAGTTAGTTGATGGTTTCTCACGGGATTTTATTTTTTCATTTAATTGTTCAGGTGTTAAAGAACATAATTCACTATATAATTTTGGATCTTTCTCCAATAATAAAGAATTTTTTAGTATTTCATATCCATTGGAATCTTCAATCTGTTTAGCACGATATAATACTGCCTTTTGATGAGGTTTTAATTCAATTTTAATTTTATCTGGTGTAGGATATTGAAATGAATTTTCATCCAATATTGCGTCCGAATTGATATTATCAATGAAAATTTCGGGTATCATATCATTTC
>Ga0180433_10011695_pt1 | contig 10376 bp, 12 predicted proteins | sample SS_ome_8_FD_132980 | JGI IMG/M metagenome (GOLD analysis project Ga0180433, IMG submission 132980) | Hypersaline lake sediment archaeal communities from the Salton Sea, California, USA - SS_1_D_1 metaG | ecosystem: Environmental > Aquatic > Non-marine Saline and Alkaline > Hypersaline >...
GCGCTTGCGGGCTCGCTCGCTGGGTGTGGCGTCGATTGGTGCTACATTCTCGACGCAGCTATCGGGCAACTTGACCTGTTGCGTGACAGCGTGCCTCTGTCACAGGCCGCGGAAACCGACACGCTCACTTCGGAGCAACGCTCTAAACTTAAGCTAATCCAGGATGCCCGCCTATACGCGAACGAGATCATCGGTCTGGAGGTCGGGGACAACTACACTCTGTTCTACGACTCCGGCGGCGGGCCAGTCGCTTTCAATGTTTCCGCCTGCCGGAAGGACGACTTCGAGCCTCGGCTGTGGACGTTTCCGATCGTAGGCGCCGTGCCGTATCTGGGTTTTTTTGATCGAGAGGCTGCGGATTCCAAGTTTGACGAACTGGTCGCACAGCAGCTGGACGTCTTCATGTATGAGATAGACGCTTACAGCGGGCTGGGATACTTTCCAAGTGTCGTTCTCTCGCCGATGCTGGAGCACTCAGAGATCAGCCTCACTGAGACCGTGTTCCATGAGCTGCTCCACAGCACCATCTGGCGCCCGGACGATGTGCCGTTCAACGAAAGCTTGGCGACCTTCGTGGGACGCACCGCAGCATTGGAGTACCTGACCGATCGCTACCCCCAGCAGCCGGAGTTGGCTCAGCTTGCGATCGAACGGTTTGAGGATGCTGACCGATTCGACGATTTTCTATTGACCTTGTTCGATGAGCTGGCCAGCTTCTACTCTGCTGACCAGCCGAGTGAGGTCAAGATCGCCGGGCGTGAAGCCGTCTATCAGGCCGGGCGAGACCGCTTTGTCGCTGAGGTTCAACCGTTGATGAATGATCCTGACAGGTACGAATGGGTGCGAAATCTACCGACAAACAACGCGTGGATGCTCGGCGCTCGAAGATACAGCCTCGATCTAGAGGTGTTTCAGGACGTGTTCGCCGCGACCGGTGATGACTGGTCCGCGTCCCTCCAGTTGTTCCATGCTGCCGCGGCCGCCTCCGATCCTTATGCCCATCTTAAAACTTGGCTTGCTGCGCCAATAGCAACAGCGGCAGCACACTTGAAGGAAGGAGAAGGAACGCGTCACGGCCAGACTGGCTCTGTATCCCAGGAGCCCACTGTGCGTGGTTCATGTCCCGCTCGTGCGGCAGCGACTCTCGTTTGCCCAGGGCCTTGTCCGCCGCAAGAATGAGGTCGGATTCTGGCACTCATTGAGTGGCATCCAGTTCTGCCCGTCGACAAACGCCCGGACTGTCAGCCCAAGGACGGGGTGTTTAATTGACAAGTGATATACCCTCCGAAACATCTCCGTCGACCGGCATAGGGAAAGCCATCGCGACGGGTGTCTTTGCCCATGAATGTGCCTTCACGAACCCGATCCGCACGGCTTGACCAAGTTTTCGGTGCAAGGCGAGTTTGCCGGATGTGGTGGTCTCCGATTTTAACATGAGCCACATCAGCAGGTCCCGCGACGAAGGGCACATCTACACTCAAAAGCCCGCCCTGAGAATGAAATCCACCAAGGCTGAGCTGTCGTTCAACAAGATCATCGCCAGCTCATAGATATGGTGCGGACCGGCGGCACCACTCGATAACGCCGGATCGATGATCCCAAAGTGGTGCGTCCGGGACACACCCCACTTGGTCGTTTCCAGGAAACATACCGGTAACTTTTGCCCGGGCTGTGGGCTAGGATTCGCTATCGAGCTCTTTGATTTGCGTCAGTGCCTGGTGTTCGTTGTTGGCGGCTTCTTTGTGGAACCAGGCGAGGGCGCACCTGTGCTTACCGAATACTCCGTCCTCCTTACGCCACAACGACTTACGCGTTTCACGCTTCGAGGCAGAATCGGCTATGATGCTTCCCCACAGACCCCGAACTGAGAGGACAACATGAACGTCGTAGGCATTATCGTCATTCTGGTCCGCGCGTGCCTTCTATCGCGCGCTCGAACGGTCAGATACCCAGCTCTGGCGCATGTCGCCGTGAATCCCTTCGCTTCCCGCTTACCCCGATGCCCCCCACTCGCAGCGCGGTGGCCATTCTTGACGATGGAAGCGAGTTGGATCCCGCCTCGCCACGTATGATCACACAGGTCCTCGCGGTTCCCTCCGGCAACATCGAGGGTCTCAGTGAGAAGCTCAGCCGGTTCCACAACGGGTTGGATGAAGTCCTGGCATTCCTGCGGGCCGAAAAACGGGCGGCCCCAGGCAAGTTAGCGGAGACGCGGCGGATCCATCCACGGGCCTGCACGCCGTGGCAGGCGGCGGACGACGACCGACTCAAGGCCTGCTAACCCGCAGACGGCGAGCTGGATGTCGTACCGATGCGAACCTCGATCGGGGGGGGAAACGTCCAATAGCCAAGACGTCAAGAAGCCGAATGCTCCGCCGCTACTTTTATCTCCGGTCCTTCATCTCGACGTTGACACCCTCCTTGCCAACGCTCATCTTAGAGATGCCTTTGACTGCTGCTGCGACCATGTCCGCGGGGTGTTCTGTGTCGGCAAACCGCTCGTCGACGAACAGGTTGCGGGAGAAGTTGGTAATGAGACTTTCCGGAAGCACTTCTTGTTCTTCCTTGTGCCACTCGAAGGCGAGCTCCGCCAGCCAGCTTGCACGCAGAATGTCCCCGCCAAAGCGCTTGTTACGAAACTCGGCTTCTGCATGTTCCCTGAACCACGCGTTAGTCCATCTCATGTAGTAGACCAGAGTGGAGCCGAAAAGCAGGAGTCCTGCCGTTATGGGTGCAACATGACGCCAATTGGTGGATTCCTTGCTGAAGATTATGGCTGCGAAGCATGCGACCACGGCGACGCCCACCAGCAACGCTGCAAGGCACACACCGTGGATTACGTAGCGTTTTTTCTCCGTTGCGTGCGACAGCTTGATCTCCTTCTGCAAATCCAGTTGCTTCCTCATCTGCTTGAGCAAGTCACGCCGCACGGCCGTGCTCTCTCGCAACTCGAACTCGGCGACTTTGGCACGGTGTTCCTCCTCACGGCGGTCGAGTTGCTCCTTCTTATTGTGATAGTCCTCTTCCAGCTTGGCGTCCTTCACGTCGTAACGCTTATCAAGCTCGTCCACCCTACTACGAATGAACTCATCATTACGCTGCATCTGCTCCGCACCGAGGCCAGCCAGTTTCGACACCTCAGCGTGAAGTGCAGCAACGGCGTGCTCGCGGTAGCGCAGACTCTCCTGCACTATCGGTGGCAGGGACTCGGCGACGACCTGCGCCTCTGTGGACAGCAGGAACCGCTCGGCCATAGCATCAGTGAACTTGAGACGCTGATCGCTTGAAATTTTCTGCACGTCGTGCAACGAAACGCTGGCGACAGTTTTGTCGCCCCCGTTGTACGTAATCCTGCAACCCTGCGGCTGGGGCAGGGCCACGGCAGCGCTGATACAGACGATATGCGGTCGTGAACGAAGCTCTTCGAGCAGCTTGACAACCGGCTTGCTGCCCAGCAAATCCGTCGTCTTGATATTGTCGCTCCGAAGGTGCTGTTCGAGGAGATTGGTATGCACAGTGAAGCTGCACTTGGTGTCGGGTGCCGCAGCAGCAACGACCTCCGCAAGACCTTTGACAACTTCGGCGCTGGGTAGCTGCCGGACGGTGAACTTGATTTCGTTGGTTGGCATGGTGCGTCGTTCCTTGTGTGTTCGGCTTCACGGTCCGGTCGCCACTGTTATCAACATCGCTGGCGGAGGCAGGTAACACACCTGCGTCTTGGAGCGGACCGGCTGAGGGCACCAAACCTTCATCGGTGCTTGTGAGCATTGACGCTTGCCGGTCGTAGCCTCAGTTATTTCCCGTCCTGGGGCGGAGTGGGTTTCGGCTCCGGCTTGGGGCCTTGGCCGACAGGAGCTAGCGACGGCTTTACGCCACGGTCGTCCTGTACCGGCTTGTCGCTGCATGGAAGGACTGTCTTGCCGTCTTCCGGCCGCCAGCTATTCGATACAACTCTCTTGACACCTTTGTTCGCACTCTTCGCTGGGTCACTTGTCACTGATCTTGCTCCTTGATTTACGTGAGAAACCACTGAAACGCCCAAAAAGAGCACCCCAAACATGAAAGCCCAAAGGCTTCCTTGATTCAGCCTAGGAATGTGGCGCCATCGCTTACACCTGAGTTGTCTGGCTCTGACCCTGGCCCAGTAGTCTTGCGTTGGCTCAGGACCTGACCGTTCGACCTCCATCTCCTCGTCCATGATGTTGCGAAAATCCTCGCAGGCCTTTGGACTGTAGTAGATGGAGAGAAGCGCCAGATAGACTGCACAGGCGAACCAGACCCATGCGAACGCGAGGCACGCCCCGCCAGCACCGTCGAGGCCGAGGCCCAGCTCCTTGGCAAAAGTGAGCGATAGTCCCAGGGCACCGCCCGCGAGCGTCAGTATCCACTTGTCGAATGACTTGCCGAGATCAAGCTCAGCCGCGCTGAGGTTCTTGCGCTCATCGATGTACGGCGTGTAAACGTCGTCGGGAACCCGCCGATCTTCAGTCTGCTCTGCGGCCGCGTCGGAATTCGTGTTGGCTAAGTGGTCCTTCATCGGTTTGGTTTTAAGTGTTGCAGGACGCGTGCCAGTCTCACGCGGCCTGCGAATGGGCCCAGGGGTGCTGTCAGGCCCGGTAGCGTCTACTGGATGTGGGGTCGTCGGTCATCGTGGCAGGTCTGGCAACCGCCACCGCCATTATGGCACGCTCCGCATTACTCGCGAGGCGAGCGGCCAACACTTGACGTCATGTCAGTGCTGGCTACGTGCCTGCGCATCGTGAATGCCGCCACATCGGTTACGCGGATCGCGGGTGGCTGCCACGATTCACCAGGGTTGCCGTCGAATTCTTCATATTTTGCGCGTCAAAGGTGGTGTGTTTTCTCCCATTCATGCAGACAGGACGTGGTGCGCGCCGGGCGCGGAGCGGAGGAGCGGATTGCAGCAGCGTTTTGCGTTATAGTGGCACTATGGTCGAGCCCCAAAACGGCACAGACCGAACCCGCCGATTGTCCATGGAGGACGGCGGGTTTTGGGCCTCGGGGATCGGTGACGTAGGCCCGGGAATCAACGGCCCACACAGGCGCGGCGTAGTCCGCACGCCAGGCAAAAGACGTCGCGCGCGAAGTGTTCGAGGTGGTCATTCGTGCGATCGTGGCCCGGCTGCAAGCCAACCCGGAGGTGGACGACAGCGAACGTGCCGGGCTTGGGATCACCGTGCCGGATCGCATCCTCACTCCGGCGGAGATTCCCGCGACGCGACCGGCGGTCAGCGTGGATACGAGTGGGCAGTTGCGTCATGTGATCGCGTTCGCCGCCGAGGCGACGCCCACGCGCAAGACCAAGGGTGTGATGGACGCAGAGATCTGGGTCAAAATCGGCGACCCCCGCGCCGGTCGTTCCCAAAGAGCTGACGCTTATGGCCGTCGACACGCGTACGCCCTATACTAAGGACTACGACAACGCCGACGCCAACAAGGTCGCGCACTTTATGCTCCGCTGGGTCAACACCCGCGGCGAAAGGGCCCCCTGGTTAGAAGCCACCAGCGCGACGATTGGGGCGTAGCGCATGTGCCAGACGCCGCGAAGAACGTGAATGCTGGGTAGGTTGCCAGTGGCACTCAGCGTTGGGGTCGGGCGGGCACCATGGGGTTGGCGGGGTGAAACGGACAGCCGTCCGGGTGCCGGGGCCAGTGCGGAGTTACGCGTATGCCTGTCGGCTTTATTGACTCAGCCTCAATCCACGGAGCATTGGCCGCTCTCGTGGTCGGGCGTCATAAAACGTGGCCGGTTTGGGACCGACAAAGCCTGCTCGAAGCTACGCAGCTCCTCATGGAAGACAACATCAAGATTGTGCCGGGGCCTGGACCGTGGCACGGCGCGCACGGGCCCGTCAAGCACGTCCTCAAGGCCTTCCCGGTGCTCACATCCTCGCCACCGGGCCTGCAGGCAACGGCGAACGCAATGACCAAGAAGTGGTTGCGTGATCCTCCTCAGAAGCTGAGTGAAGCCATGAAAAACATACGTCGGAACGATGATTGGGCAGCGCGCCAAATGACACTATTCTGGGGGAACCATGTCAGGATGCATGGCGCCCTTTTCAACGCCGACTATATTCCTGAACTGTCACGTTTGATCGATGGATGTACGGAGCGCGATTTGCGCCGCATTCACACCCTGAGCGAAGACCCAAGGACGGCACAGCGGTGGGCCAAAGCACGGGGTTCATCGGAGGCCTCGAATGTAGCTGAGCTCGCTTGGTTGCTGGCGGCAATTATTCGCGGCCGGTATCACGAGTACTATGCCCGCGAGCGCAAACTGCTTCTAATCCCGCACGCTTGCCGGGAGCCTTCGTCACTGAAGCTCAGAGCGGAGTCGGGTCCGTACAGAAAAACCACCAACTCCGAAGATTGTTTCGGGAAAATGATCATTGGAAGTGCACTGCTCGAGAAATCTGGAGATGGGCGTGTGCAAACGTGGGTAGATAACCTAGGGCGCGGCCGAAACGGGCGAGAAAGATTCGGCCTGCCAGAGGAGCCGACGCTTGAAGACGCGGAGAACAATGCGGCGCTAGCGGCGGTAGAACTCGGCATTTCTAGCAGTTCGTCACTTGCTCGAGCCGCGCTTGAGTGCGCGATAAATGTCGGCCTCTCAGCGCTCGTAGCGATCACAGTCTCCCCTTGGTATATTGGAACGCCTGTGGGACCCATGGTTGCGGGGGCATACCACCACATTTTTCACAAGACGACGGGGGAATCGGCCGCGAAGGTACTGCTTCACAACCGTCGCCGGTTTCACAAGCTCGCGCGCACGGTCCCTGGGCGCATCGAACGATACCTCAAATAGCCAAGTTCGGTTTTCTATGCCCAGCAAAGCACGACAGGCGTTCGACGACAATGTGAAGGACGTCGAGCGACTGTTTGAGATCCACGAGAACCTTGGCAGCACTAGACGCGGGCACAAGCACCGCTTGGAAGTACTCAACAAACCTGCGATCGTTCTAATGCCGAGCCCAGCCTAGAAATGCCGATTGCCGTCTGAGGATCTGCCGCGAAATGACTGTTTTTACGTGCTCACGCCTGCGGACACCCCTACGGCATTCGGCACACTCCAACTGGAACTGGTATAATAACGCGTTTTGGGAAGCCTACTGCGAAGACTTGGCCGCTGAAGCTTTGAATCACGTTGTGGCGCATGTGCCCGGCGCCTCTGAGCCCGGTGTGCCCTTGTCGGCGGCGCGCATCATGACCAGTTCGTCGATGTATCGCGTGCCGTGGATGAACTGGGCGACCATGTTGTCCGATCCGTCACGGGTCTCGATGATCTGCTGGCCTCTATAGTAATATACAGTCGTGCCGTCCAGATCGCCAGAATTGGTGACTATCTTTTTGATCCGCCGCCCCAGCCCGTCAAACGAAGCCGTCTGGAACACCACGTCAGCGTCCTCGGACGACCGCACCTCAACCAGCCGGTTCGCACCCTTGACACCCGGCTGCCACTACGCGGCATTGTGCGAAGCACAGCGGCGATAGCCGCGGCCGCGAGTCAAGGGCAAGCGCATCGTAGACATTCACCAGGTGGCCATCGTCGATCAGGTTACCAGCGTCGCAATGCGATACGGTAACATCAGTCGAGCCGAAGGTTTCGTCGATAACCAGGTTGTCCCCGGCGTCATCGATATCATCATCGTCGTTGACATCGTAGCCGACCTTCAAGTCGTCGAACTTGGGGCTCTCGCCGCCGAGAGCAACGGCGCCGGCTGCCAGGTCGCTGTCAGTATCGGTAACCTCGAGTGTCCCAGCCACCCAGGCTTCGAGCGTGGTCCCGTCGCACTTTGCCTTGACAGCCACACTGGAGGCGGGCGTATATGTGTCGGTATCGAGGGTGTGGCGGTCCTTCTTACCTGCCGTTTGTTTCGGGCGTTTCCGTGGTTCGGGGCTCGACGGCGGAGTACATCATGACCCTTCGTGGTTTGCTGTCGCCCACGAAGAGCACGCCGCTGCTCCCATCATGGGCACTCGCTGAGACGGCTAGGAGCCCGGTTCCGCGTCCGAGTATTTCCTGGTATTTCAACTTTCCATCTACCGTAAGCAGGCTGAGTAGTGCGCACCCCGTACTAGAACTGAAAGGTGTAAGGACAGCGTAATATGTGGGCCCGCCCTCAATGAACTGCACCGTAGTGACCTCTAGACCGAACAACGCCTTGCACGCAGAAGGAACCGCGTACTCGAACTCCGTGACGCCGTCTGAGTTGGTGACTTCGATGCACTGAGATGATCCCGCCGCCTTCAGGAAGACGAGATGGGGCCGCTGTCCCTCCGACATCTCATGCACAACGCGCAGCGCCACCACATCCTTTGGTAGTTGCCTCGCGTTCAGCAACTTACCTCTTCCGTCATATGTGTGGACTTGATTCAGCGCTGTCAGCGCAAGGAGCGTCGTAGGAGTGTGGCCGCCCTCATGCTCGAAGGCGTTAACCCACGTGTACAAGACCCCCAACCCCTGCTGCCATACTAGACGCCCTGTCGCATCAAGGCGTTGGATGCCATCGCTCGTTGCGATGTAATACTCTGTCTTGCCGTCTTGGTCGAGATCGGCTGCGGTTGCCAAGTCGTGACTACTCTGAGGGAGTCGCCACACTGTATTCCCATCACCGTCCAGAAGTGCCACATCCGTATAGCCGTACCCCCGGCACAAGATCTGAGGCTTCTTGTTGCGTGCGGAGTTCACAAGGATGGGGTTGGGGGAAACAACGTCAAAGTTCACGCGCGATCGCAATTCGCGAGTCATGATGTCTACATTAGATACGCTACGCTGGTCGAGGATGGCGACGCAAGCCCCCTGGCCGGCTTGGCCGGGCACCATCGCGAGGTGAGTGATGGTGGTCAGCGGGGCCTCATAGAACACCGATTTCCTCAAGGCAGCCCACGGCTTGATGACACCGCGGCGCGTCCAGATGGTCGGTGAGCGTGGCGCGTCGGCTCTGGAAAGGTAGCACAGCACTCCCGCCGCGCAGAGGACGGCCATGAAGGCAGCAAGTACACTCTTCTTGAAGGGTAGGTCTCGGCTCATAGGAGTACTCCAACTGAACAGGTTCGTCACCGACGTCCACTGTGCCGACAGTCCCCCGGCAGCGCGACCGAAGCGGGCGAAGGCACGGGCATACACAACCTTGCTATGCGCATCTCAGGAGGTACAAATCAACATCCAGCCCCCTCCTGTGCCTCATCGTACGCAGCCTGGCCCAGCCTCTTGACCGCGTAGTAGTAGATTCCAGTCAGAGCGAGGCATTGGTATCGGCACGGGTGCCAACAGCTTGGATAGACGTAGTTGCACACCCTGATCAGGTTGTCCCAAAACGTCTCGTCACAGAAGTCCTTGCGCATGCCACACGTTTCGTAGCACGCGTCGTGCACCAGGCATGGACCAGTGAAGGGTACTGACGGACACGGCGAATAAGGCAAGCTTGGGTTGTCCGGAACGATCGAATCTGTCCAACCACTTCCGCACGCCAAGCCAAGCGCGTCAAGCTTGGCCGCAGGATTAGCCCGCAAGTATTGATACGAACTCATACCGTCGAGATACTCCCTCGTAGCGTCAAAGCGGCGTTTGCGCAGCGCTAGCGGATCCCTCTGCATGAATCTTCTGAGGCCGGCGTTGTACTGTCTCGCGCGGTTTTGGTAGCTCCCTATTTCGGCGTCGTAGGGCAAGCCTTGGTGGGCGAATGGGTTTCCGATGCTTGAGGCGGTTCGGCCTGGTTTTTGGGCGTTTCCTTGGGGGAGCGAATCGAACAGCGTGGCGTCGGCTGCGTCGTAGTCACCGTCGAAGTCCAGGTCTAGGATTCGGCAGGCGCCGCTCACCGTGCCGGTGCAGTCCGTGCCGGGTGTACCCTTGTCGGTGGCGTCGACATCTCCATCACCGTCACGATCGCCGAAGGATGTTACCTGGTGCACGGTCATCTGGCCGTACGGTTTGTAGAGGTACCGCTCGACGACGCTACCGCCCTGGTCGGTCAGGGCGATGACGTTCCAGTTGGCGTCTTGATGATAATACAGATCGCCCTTGTCGGCGGCGCGCATCATGACCAGTTCGTCGATGTAGCGCGTGCCGTGGATGAACTGGGCGACCATGTTGTCCGATCCGTCACGGGTCTCGATGATCTGGTGGCCTCTATAGTAATATACAGTCGTGCCGTCCAGATCGCCAGAATTGGTGACGACTTTCTTAATCCGCCGCCCGAGCCCGTCAAACGAAGCCGTCTGGAACACCACATCAGCGTCCTCGGATGACCGCACCTCAACCAGCCGGTTCCAAGCATCATAAATAAAGACCCGGCAGCCGTCATCGATCAAGTTCCCAGCATCGCAATGCGATACGGTAACATCAGTCGAGCCGA
>Ga0180433_10011696_pt1 | contig 10376 bp, 18 predicted proteins | sample SS_ome_8_FD_132980 | JGI IMG/M metagenome (GOLD analysis project Ga0180433, IMG submission 132980) | Hypersaline lake sediment archaeal communities from the Salton Sea, California, USA - SS_1_D_1 metaG | ecosystem: Environmental > Aquatic > Non-marine Saline and Alkaline > Hypersaline >...
AACGCGGCCAAAGTTGCCTCGGTCGCACCGCCTCCCACTCCTGCGGAAATAGTCTGTAACTCTGCATATACTTGTCTGTCATGAACAAGTAAATCAAGCACACCGCCAAAATCTTGGAGTCTGCAATATGTTGAACCTGTTACCGTTCCATCTGTACTAGCAATAAATAAATTGTTGATATTTAAAGTGGCGTTATCAATAGTGAGCTCGGTATCTGTTCTTAAACCTGATTGCCCATCTCCTCGATCAACCGTAATTAAATCTTCGAATGATGTTTTAAACGCGTCTAATGTTGCTTCGGTCGCTAGACCTGTTAGTCCTGTGTCAAGCTTGACCAGAACCGCCTTAGTGTTTACTGTGTCCCTCTCGCCCATCGGTCATGTCCTCCTTAAATGGATTTTCAAAATCCTCAACCTTTTTTGATTTGGTTAGGATTCCTTCCTTTTCACTACACAACCGATCAACAGCAATTTTGAATTGTTTGAGCTTCTCCTCTTGGCCTCGTCTCAAAAATCCGTTATTCTTTATTTTAACATCTTCTATCGTTTTTATTTTCTTTTTTACTAGACCAATTCTTCGTTCCAATTCCTCAACCTGTAACGCTGGATCAACCTTGCTCAAGTCTTTCATCTCGGCAACTTCTTTGTGCATGTTTAAATAGTTTTCTTCGTCTTCCTTTTTCCTCAGTGACTTACTTGCCAGTATCCTTTTGGATGCTTCAACGTTTGCACTCATCACCATTTTTCTTTTGTTCGCCCTGTTTAATGGCATCTTAGAATTGAGGTCAATGTTAGACCTGCTATAAAATTGTTCTTCCATGTTAATACCCTCCAATCAATATTTTCTATATTTACCTAGAATAACTGATTTCATTCCAGGATTTCTTTTAATCTCTGAATCACATTTGTCTCGCAGAGTTCTCTCGGTTGCATAACTATGATCCCTCACAACCATATCTTTTTTAGATTGATACTTTTCTTTGTTATAACCAGGAGAACTCTTGCGATCTCCACCATCTACAATCTCAACCATTACTTCTTCTCTTTCTTTTCCTTTTCCTTTGCAAGCTTTACGGAAGCTTTTTTATTATCAGACTCCACCTTCTTCTGTTCTGATTTAGGTTTCTTCTGAGCAATAATTTTTTCAGTAGCTTCTTTATGCAAAACCCCTAGTTCTTCTCTTTCTTTAGCTAATTGTTCACTTACCATATTTGTTCTCCTTTCTAAAAGAAAGCGGGCACGTGCCCGCTCTCATTATGTAGTTCCAGTACTTCCAATCGCTCCCTGCCAGTCTGTGTGACCAGTTGAGAAACGAGCTCTTGCTTTACACAAGAAGTTTCCTGAAAGAACATCTCGGTCATTTACGAACTGAGGACGCACTCTCCAAAATAACTTTCCTTTTTTATCAGAAATTGAAGATATCAAGAACCATGCAGTAGTAGAAGTTAGATAAGGATCGACAACAATCTTCTTGATTCGATTCTTATACACGTTCACTGCATTAGTTGAATCTTCAGGAGTATATTCTGATTTAGCAAGTTCTTCAGCAGTCTGCCTTAGTTCAGGCGGAACAACTAAGCAATCATAATCTACTGGTACGTAGATATTAGCTTCGTTGACAATACGGTCAGCTAGTTCATAAGCACCCTTCAAAGCTTCTGCGTCAAGTGCATCGGTTAAGGCGTTGTCACCTGTAGACGCTGAGTTGATAAGGTCATGAGCTGAACTGAACAATTGGTCGCCGTCGGCACCAGTGGAACCGCCAACAAACCCAAGATTAAGAATATCGGCCGCGATATCCTCAACAACTGCATATCCACCACGAGCCATTTCTCGTGCGTTACGCATAATGTTTTTCCATTGGTTATCTTCCATCAATTCTTCTGAAACATCAAAAGCATCAGCATAGGTGATATGAGTATATGGTACTTCAACACCTTGAGCATAGTCACCAAATGTGTACTCATTTGCCTCAGTTTTTGGAGTCCAGATTGGACGACCTCCAACAGAGTTTTCAGTTTCAGTTTGTTTTTGAGAATTCTCTACAACAAGAAACTGACTATACATTTCTGGATACATTTTAAATTCATCAAAAAATACTTTCCTGATTTCAGGAAATGATTTCATCAGAGTAGGATACGACGCTCTGACGTTCGCCGCTGTAGGATCATAAGTAAAAGTCATTTTAATTCCCTTCCTTTCGGTTTACTAAATTATTTTCTTTTCCGAGCTAAAGGCAGGTTTTGATATTCCTGTTGGCAGAGTTCGTTGATATACTTTGCGGTATAAGGTTTCCCAGTCATTGGAGAAACTTTCTCCTTTTTTAACTGGTTTACATAGTTTCTAAACATACTCATATTTGCATACTTGTATTGTTTAGGGAAACCATTTCCCGAAGACGCTTGGCCTTGTGAGCTTTTCCCTTTTGTCTTAACAGGTTTAAAACGTGCATTAACTTTTTTAAGGTTCTCAATAGTCTTCTTGTCTTTCCTTACCTGACCTTCTTCAGTCAAGTAAAACTTATATAGTTTCTCTAGGGTTTCATCCCCAGCTAAATAAGCTAAGTGGAAATGAGGCCTTTCGCCCACCCACTTTTCAAAACTATCAAGATCCTCGCCTTTATGAGCTTCCCTAAAATGCTTCTCTTGAAGCTTGGCCTGCTCATGGACTTTCGCCCTAATGACATCGTAGTCCTGCTGAATCTCCTCTCTCCGATCTTCCCATCTAAGTAATCGATGTCGGTACCGTTCCATGGCCTCCTCATCGTACTCATCTTTAGGTTTCTCGGGAGCGGCTATTTCATACCTCTTAGTTAGAAGTTCTAACTCTTTGGTATAAGACTTCAAGGTTTTCTGAGTGTCTGACATGCTAGTCATATACTCAGAGTCACTTACAACCTGAACATCTTCTCCCTCGTCTTCAGTATCATTATCAGAATCATCTTCTTCAGACTCATCATCCAATTCCTCATCAGACTCGAACTCCGCGACTTGGTAGTCCTCTAACTCATTATCCAAGTCTTGGTCGCCTTCATCTTTCGATTCAAGCTTTGTAGTCTTTTCTTCCTTTGGTTTGTCTTCGAGTCCAAACTCTGGGACTTCACCTCCGAAGGTCATACTACGCTGACCTGTGGTTTGTGTTCCATCAATAACCTGAACTTCTCCCATAATTCAATCACTCCTTTTCTTCAATTTCACTACGACTCAATTGATCAATTAAATATTTATATCCTCTAGCTTCACCCTTTAACAACAGATTCTGTCTGTCATCATCAATTTCCACTATACGATTAACAATATCATTATATCGCAATATTAAATATTCATTGACTTTTTTAAGTAATGGATTATTGCGGTGTTCCGAGATTAGCTCCCGCATTTGGTTGAGCTTGCTCACCCATCATCCCTCCCATAGAAGCGGCCATCGCTTCATCAATCATAGCTTGGTTTTCTTTGATAGCTTGTAATGCACTTTGGTTTCCTTGTTGTTCAAGATCACCCATTGTTTTTTGAACCACTTGGCTCATAGCCTGATCTTTCATAGTTAGCTGTTCAATCTGTGCCATCGCTTCTTTTAACATAGCAATGGGATTAAACTTAGGAAATAGATTATCTAAATCAGTAATGTCCAATGAAGTGGCCACCTCATCCAGCATAAACTTCCAGTTTACTTGGTCAATCATCATCTGACCAAAAGTTGGATTAACAGCGGCAAATTGTTGAAGCACTTGAAGGAATCTCAAAAACTTTCCAATCTTCTGTTCGCTCTCAACAAGTCTTTGAGTGGATTCAAAATGAAAGTCAACATTCATTAGGTTTTCTTTTATGTTTATCATGACTTCTTCGCCTGTCTCATCATCTGTATAAACCAGATCTTCAGGATCAAGCATATAATATAAATCCTTTTCAGGATCAAGATAGTCTTGGTAATTCTTATAGCATACCTCTGCAAACCGTCTGAAGTTCTGTTCTTCAAAATGTTCCAGGTAAGTATTTATTCTAGCGTTTGATTCTTTAATAGCGATATCAATCCCCGTTGCTGTCTTATCAACTTCACTTCCTGAAGGCATACCAGCAAGTAAAGCTGTCGCACCCGTACCAGATTGGATGGCCTCGTTTATCTGTGGCATTATTACAAGCCTACTATCGGCTGACCTCTTGCCCAGGATTTCATTTATTCCCAATACTGGCTTGGCTCCTGCCTGCATAAGAGAGGACAGTCCCTCAACGTTCTTGTATTCCCCTGGCCTTAGTTCAGTAAAGCTTGGTATCTTCTCAGGATCTTTAAACCCTCCACCCTTTACCTCGAAAGCATTGGAATCAAACCACTGATTAAAGGCGGCGTTCTTTGCAATATAGGACGGGTACATTTGATCGCCCATGCCCATTCCATAAAAACTGTCTGGTATATCAATATGACAACCTTTAATAAATGGATATTCATCTTTGTGATATTCTCTCAATCCAACAAGAGTTTCATCTTTCATGTAAAACCCTTCATAAACTTTTCTATCTTCACCATATCTAAAATAGACCATATACAAATCAAAGGCAGTGATCTCGTCTCTTTCTCTAAGAGATTCGTCTGGATCACCCAATCTCTCTTTGGCTTCATCCAAGTCCTGATCTTCATCAACATATTCACTGTAATGTTCTTTAATGTAGTCAGCCATTCCCTCTGCAATGATCTCATCCTTTTCCATCTCAAGTAGTTGGCTGTAGGAAAATGTCATTAAAACAAAAACAGCTTCTTGATCCTGAACACATTGAATGAATGGATTAACATAAACCTTTTTAATATCTACATGCTCATAGTCAGTGAACTTCTTTTCAATAATCAGCTCGGCTTCGTATGGTTCAGTTTTTTGAATAGTCCCATCAATAGTCATTGGCTTACCTGTCTTTTCATCAAGAACATAGTCAATGGTTTTGGTTTGTTTATACTCAGCAATCTTCCAGGGAGTGTATGCAACCCACGTCCCTATAACTAACTTATCTCTTTCAATCTTGGAGTTTTCTTCTCGGAAATCGCAAATACAATCCCAATTATATTCAACTAATTTCTTGGCTATTATTGCATCCTCTTTGTCTGATAGTTTAGTTGGTACAGAATTAAACTTGTCAGCTCCTGAAAATAAAGCATTTAACTCCCTTGTTCTAATGACCTCTACCTTCTCATGAAAGTCGGGAAGCATGATATTTGAGTAACCTTTATACTCATAATCTTTACGTTCAGACTGAGCTTTTGGCCTCATCTCATAACATCGTTCATACTCATTCCATTTTTGAGTAAGTGTATTGAAATCATAGAATGGATTAATCAGACTCCTCATATCAATATATGACTCGATTACATCTGATAACCAACCCTCCATCTCAACCTTGTTTTCAAAACTGTTGAGGATTTGTTTAGATTCCATCTCAGGCATTTTTTGAAAAGTCTCTTTTAATGTCTACGCCAGGATTGGCTTCTCTTTTAACACCGACCATTTCAGTCTTACCAGTGTTAGTTCCAGTGTTGGTGCCGATGATTCTCACCGCTCCCATTCCACCACTTTTACCCATGGTTTTATTTCTGTTTATTCTACTTCTTGGTTCTGCCATTTCAGACCTCCGTTTTTAAGCTACAACCGAATCACCATACTCATTTCGCTCAATAGGTTGTCCATGTCTATTATACTCTATACCAAGCTTATCTTCGTATTTCTCATAGTCCTCGTCAAATATTTGTTTGCGTTGAAAGTCCTCTTTAGTGATTGGTTTCTCCCTGGCCTTGCTGAAATGAATACTATTTAAAACATACTGAACTGCATTGCAGGTGTGATCGTTTTCTTTTTTAGGTTTCGGATTCCCATCAAAAGACTTCTTTTCATCCCATACATAACTATGGTGTTCAAAGATATGATGTCTGCATGAATGATAAAAGAATAGCTGATTTTGTTTAAACCTGTCTCTTATCCTATTGATTGAATTGTACACGTCCTTTTGGCTATCAATAACAAATAGTCCTTCCCTCTCAAACTCCCTCTTAACTTGAGATGCACTATCTATAATTACATTTGATATGATCTTCTCTCTAGGGATACCCCAGTAATTAATCTTGTCATTGATCTTCATAACAATGTCACTGACTATCCAGTCGTAAACATACAGCTCATCAAAGACGTGAACTACATCGCTAGTATCAACATAAACAAAACTGACTGCACTCGACCGCCCAGTATCAATACCAATATAGTATTTATACTTACTGCCATTCTCTCTGACATCAGGAACCTTCCTGATAATGTGATGATCTTGAAACTCTTTGTAGATAATACCTGCATAGGTTTCAAAGCTCGCCTCAAACTCTTGTCTAAATGATTCGGGATTAGTCTCTCGTCTGGCCTTCTCTATTTCTGCTGGATCAATATAGGGATTGTCTATTGTCTTGAATCTAAATGATTTAAAGTCCTCATCCGTCTCAACTGGTGATCCCCACATATCTCTATAGGTTTCATCATGGAATAATTTATCTTTAACAAACAACTCATAGAAATGATTCTTACCTTTGGGAGTTCCCATAAAGATCGCCCATCCCTTGGAGTCTAATAACATCGGCCTGATTACTTTATCCCATACTGAATACTTAATGTCCGCAAACTCATCAAAGACAACTCCCTCAATACCAGCACCACGGAGAGAGTCTTCATTGTCCGCACCCATTAGTCTTATCACTGAACCGTTGAATAGTTCTACTTTTAAATCCTGTTCGTTTGTATAAGTGGTTAGTCCTTCGGCATAATACTTAACATAATCCCAGGATATTAACTTAGCCTGTCTATAGGTGGGAGCGATATACCAATAGTCCCCTGGCTTCTTAATAGCTTTCTTGATTACTTCATTGATTGCGAATATTGTTTTTCCAAAACGACGACCACAGACAATTACTTTATATCTATGGCCATCGTTATGTAGTACGACTTGCTTTTCGTGAGGTTTATAAGGAATCTCAATTAGTTTGTGCTGGTTCATTTGACTCAGCTTCATGAACTATTTCCCAATCCTCAGCCAGTAAATCTGTCTGGCTCGCTATCCAGGGGACTAATTTTCCTTCTGCAGTTTTCATGTAAATATACGGAGAAGTCATTTTAGAATGTTCATCAGGAAGTTGTATTGCTATATACATTCCTTCTCCATTCCATCCTACCCTAGTCATCTTATAATTTTCCTTTAATTTTCCTAATGCAAACTCAAAGCTATATTGTTCACTCATTATCAATCACCTCCCCTCAATCCATCCATTTGACCATTATTAATTTGGATTCTTTTTCAACATCGTCCGCACGCCCTTTTAATATTCCCTGTACTTTAAAGAATAGATCGGCATATTTGTGACGCATGTATAAATCTGGGACGTTTGCGACTATAGGGTTTTTCTTAGTGCCATAGACAATAGTCTTTTCAGCATCGAGCCCGTCCTCTATAACCTTGCGAGCTTTCTCCTCAACCTCTGGTGAGAAATACTTTTGAAGTGCTTCTTGGAATCCCTGTTGTTTCTCGACTGCCAGCGGATGTCTAGCCTGGTGTTCAGAATACCCAGCCTTTAACATTAATTCCTGCTTAGTGTTTGCCTCGCCTTGGTTTTCAGTAAGAAGTTTAGCATACCTGTACTGTTTTAATGTTGTCATTTAATCACCTGTATTATTATTACTGCTATTAATCCTAGAGTAATACCTAGTGAATAGCCAATTGATAATAGCAAAGCAACACTTACTTTTTCGAATACCTTCTTTTGATCTTGGAGTAGCTTTCTTAGATTGTCCCCGACGTTTAACTGGGTTTCATACCTAGTTCTTAAATCGAAGTAGTCTTTCCTCGTAATTTTTTCTTCCACTTTTCATCACTCCTCAATCAATCTCTTTTAAATACAATTCAACATGTTTTGGTTCATCCGATCTGAAGATATCCTCAATGTTCTCCTCACTATTCTCATACAAACTATAACTTATTTTACTAATATTCCCTTCAAAAATCTTAAAGGAAAGTTTGTTTAACCCTCTCCTCATTAGATTTATTACTATATTACATACTTCAATATAACATAAGTCCTTTACATTAGTGTCCATTTCTTCAGGACAGTTATTAAGTATCCATTCAACAAGACGATCAATCTGCTTTACTGCGGTGATTGATTCTTGTTTATTGAACCTCACCGTTTTCGTCTACTCGGTATATACAACTGTCCTCGATCAGACAGTGTATCGCCCTGAACTTTTAACGGCATCGCCCTTGAAGTGCTTTTATAAGTCTTATGTTTAACAGGTTTTATGGTTTGAATCTTTTTTCTACTTATTGCGGTCATTTGTAAGCTCTCCTTAAATAGTTATTTCTTCTTCGAGTTGTTTACCTTCTTCCCGTCTTCTCTGGATATCAGATTCCATTTCATCATAATTATTAATCCATATACGAACCATTTTAAATCCGTTCACCACAGCAACTGGAGTCAATACATCTTCCATAGAATATTTTCGGGGAGTTTTCTGCCCGTTTCTGTTTGAACCGAGCAGTAAACCCACCTTGTTTTTTGGAGCCCAGCAGTTTATATTGATCAATCCAATATCCTTTACTTGCCCTGCTTTCACAGTAAAGTCATCGCTTCCATTCAAAACACTTGCCACCATTAATTTAAATAAATCAATTACTGCGTTTGCCGTTCCGTGTCTAATTTCTAACATATCTTTATTTTACCTTAATTATAAGAAAATAGTAATCTTGCGTTGACAATTATATAAGGAATGTAAACATCATTAAGAGAAACAATAAACTCAAAGTATCTTGCATCAGGCATAATCAGTCACCAATACATCATCACTCTTACAATAAGGACAACTATTAGCATCACCAAAATTAAAATGACGGGAAAACTCTCCATTACACTGATTACATTTTAACTGATAAAACTTTTTACCTGATAATTCTAGGTATTCGCGTTCTCTACTTGTTAGATTGTTCTTTTTGTTTTGCAACCTGGGGATTAATCATCTTGTTCGCATTGATGTCCTTTGGTGATTGTCTCAACGGAACCACACTCACAAGTTCAACACCTTTCAGCTTAGCTTCTAATATTGCACTAGAAGGAGGAAATGCCATCTTCTTACAGTACCGAGCTATACCCTCAATATCATACTCATCACTTGCCACTAATGTAACTGTTACATTATAAACACCTGCAAGATTAGGAGTATCAGGTTTTTTCAAATCGTTAGTTGGTTTGTCTGCTTGAAGCTTATCTTTGACCGCTTCGTTCAATTCTTTTTCACTCATGACTTATTTTACCAGCCCTTCTATTGGTTTGTATATAGCTGTAAATATCATAAATTAATTGGTTATTCTCACTCCATAATTCTGTTTTATTTTCTATTATCTGAAAATCTATATTAAGCTTTTTAGCTTGTTCTATAACCTTGTCTAAATTAGTAGGCCTTGAATGGAAAATAAACGAAGTGGAATAATAAAAAAGGAGGGAAGGTTGAAAACAATCAATAAAAAAAGGTATTTACATATAAGAATAGAAAAAGATTTAGTTGATAAGTTTAACAAATTAACTAACAAACTTGGATATAATAAGTCTAAATTGATAAGAATATTTATAGAAAATTTTCTTAAACAAAAAGAAGGTGAAAATTAATAATATGAGAGAGGAAAAACTGCATATATAAACAAGTTGGGCGAAATGCCCGTTTTGAAGAAAGGATTATTATGAGCGGTGCGAAGAAAGAAATTGATGAATTTGTTGCTTCGTTCGATGAGACCAGTAGGCAAAAGTGGAATGATGAAAAAAAATGGTGGGAGCCCGTAGTCTATTTTGACGATAGCGAATATTACGAAGGGCAAAATGTTTCGTGGTTATGCGATAATCTTGGTGATGCTCAAGACGCAATGGAAGCTATAAAGCGATAATATAGGCTGGAACAGATTACGAAGTATGGGTAAGAAATAACAATGAAAAAAATAATAGAAATAAAAGAAAGCTTAAAATTTCCTAAAATCTTAATTATAGAAGATGACAGGATGATGTTAGAATTCTACGAAATATACCTTAAAGATTATGATTTCAGGAATTATCAGATATGCAAAACCCACGATGAGGCCAACTTATTAGACCTAGAACAATTCGATGTAGTATTTATAGACTTTGATACTAGATCAAGATTGGAAGGAGCCACTTTTGTTTTAAAAAATGCCAATAGATTTAAAAGTGAATGTATAATATTCCCTTCTAGTTCAGATGATAATTTGAATGAATTAATAATAAAAACTGGAGTTAAACAAGTAATGGTCAATGGATATTCCAAAGTAGATCTTGTAAGCAGATTAGATATAATAGATCAATTAA
>Ga0180433_10011697_pt1 | contig 10376 bp, 7 predicted proteins | sample SS_ome_8_FD_132980 | JGI IMG/M metagenome (GOLD analysis project Ga0180433, IMG submission 132980) | Hypersaline lake sediment archaeal communities from the Salton Sea, California, USA - SS_1_D_1 metaG | ecosystem: Environmental > Aquatic > Non-marine Saline and Alkaline > Hypersaline > Sediment...
CTCCTCGCAATGCTCTAAATTTTCTTCTGCAAATTCTATTTTTTTTTCTTTGTGTTGCGTACAGTCTGTCCAAACAAAGAATGTCAGCAAGATATTCGTACACAATATGAATCAACTCATGTGCAATTGTTGCTTGAATTTCTGCACCATTTTTGTGTGTTTTTAAAATTATTTCTGGGTTGAGCATGATGTTTGCCTGATCCGTTGCTGCATCTGCTCCCAAAGAACCGTCCGCGCAGACAATGTTTATCGTACCATTTGGTGTGAATGCGGATATTTTCTCAGGCCGCAGGCCTGTCCGAAGCAGCATTCGCGGAGACGGATCCATTGTCACGATACCAACTTTTTTCTTAACCGCTCTGTTTTGCAGCAACTGGCACGCAGCTTCGGTAATTTGCTCCGGAAGGGGCTCTAAGGACTCGTGCCCGGCGTAGTCCTGATCTGTACTAATGGACGTAGAGGGTTGTGCTAATTGTGCTCGTAAATCAGCCTTTGTTCTCTGCCAATCGGCATTTTGGATGTATAGTTGGTCGCACAGCTCATTCTCGAGCCGGTTATGCTCAGCATCAAACTGTTGGGTGCACCAGGTCGACAGGTTAATATCGCCCGGAAAGGCCCCAAAATCGAGTCCAGATGCATGATTTGCCAAGAAAAGCAGTAAGACTATTGCCAAACGTTTAAAAAACACGAAAATCCCCCATTTATTTGATTAACTCCCATTCTTTTACCAGTTTGCCAGTCTTTGGTATCCGGGTCAAAAGGGGCCTGTCCGGCGGAGCCCCCTTTTGGGGATGAAGACGGATCAAAAGGTATTTCGGGGAGCGTTTTTTCGGCAATAGCATCTCCTAAAGGGACCGGTTGAGGAGTTTCTGGTTTTTGATAGTCTGATAATAGATAGAGTGAGGTTTAAACGGAGGATTCATAAAGTGAATAACGTAAAAAAACTAATTGGCTTTTTAGTTGCAACCGTTAGCATGGGAGCATGTGCTACCGAGCCGAACATGCAAAAACCTGCGACGGTTCCACAAGAAGTTAAAAAAAAGGTTGAAGAGCCAACTCAGGTTCAACCTGCTGTAGATATAAAAGTTGTCGAAAAGATTGCGAAAATTGTAGAGAAACAAGAAGATGAAAAATTCTTGAACCTGTTTTTGCAGCAACAGAAAAACCAGTTGTAGCTACTTCGGATATTGAGTACAGTGCGTTGGTAGAACCAACAACTGCAAAAAAAATTGGACCAGATGAGCCAGATCCCTCTACGTCCACTCGCACGGCTCGGGACTACGCCGGACAAGCTCCATTTGGCAAGTCTCTTGAAAAGAAAGTTGAAAAAGTAAAGATTGTTGCTGAAGACAAGGTAGCGTGAAAATCTTGAATCGATTTTTTTTAATTTCACTGGTTGTGTTTACATCGAGCACAGCAAGTGTTGTAAAATTTACTGGACCTGCGGTTGCCACTGGAGTCGCAGGTTTTTTTACGGGCATATCGCTTGGTGAGTATTTGCGATTTGATTCAAGACTGGAAAAATTGAAAGAAAAAAAACAAAAGAAGATCGAAGAGAACAAAAACCTCGAAGAGCATAGCCGACTTGGAAATCTCCTTTCAAAAAAACAGATTTTGCAGCAGGAGCTTGAGGCGATAGATCAAGATAAAGAAAAAATAAAAAAACGTGAACGAGAAAGAAAGGGGATTGAAAGTAGATTAGAGATTCTTGATTTTGTGGAGTGTCGGATAAAAAAAAGAATTGAAGAAAAAAATAGAGAGCTTCAAGATCTAGAAATAGATTTGGAAAACATTTTTTATCAAAAAAAACGCACTGGGGTTTGTGCCGCTATTGGCGCAGGTGCAACTGTTGTGCTTGGTTTGTTGACGTACAAATTAGCGACAAAAAAATCTACTTAGTTTTTTTTCTACTTTTTACCAACCAATACCAAGAGCTAAGTGATAACAAAATCATGAGCGGTTCAATTGGTAGGCGAAGGCGTGCGTAACCAAATCCGCCAGTCATAAAAATAAATGCCCCAATCATCGGTGCCGTTTTTAAAAATAGACTTAAGCCGGAGCCGTAGGCGGAGTCCTGAGTAGTCCTGAGCCCTCTAAGTTTGTTAAAAAGGGGTCGAAGGACGTATCGAAGGGACAGGATAAGACCAATCCATTTAAGTAGTTCAAATAAAAGTTCTAAAAAGACAACAAGTCGCATGGCAAGCGGCATTTTTTGTTTGTATAAACATTGTTTCCACTTTTCTGTTAAAAATTCTTCAAGCGGGTCGTACGTAAAACTATTGTTTGCAAATGCAACCAGTTGGCTCGAGTACAGATCAAACGTTGTTTTAAAAACTTCTTTAAACCAGTTGTACGCAAAAGTAAACGGATATTTTTTTACGATCGGTAGCGCAACGGCAAGCGGTGCAAAACATCTGCATCCACGTTTTCCTTTTTTGTATGCGGCAATTTCGTTTTTTTTATTTATTAGTTCTGCTTTGCGGTACTGCATTTGGATACATTTTTCTAATGGCAACCCTGTTTTATCGCGCAGAATTTTTGGTGCACAAAAAGAGTTGAGATACGGTCCAAACATTGGACAAAAGAAAAACTTTCCAGTTAGTTTATGATTTCGCAGGTACCACGGTCCGGTTATCAACAAAAAAACAAAACCAAGCAGCGCAACTTTTTTCAGTTTTATTTTCCAGCGCGTACCGTCCGTCTTCGTTTTCAACTTCCCTTCGACCTTGCTCAGGACAGGCTTTGGACTTCCGTCCAAAATAAAAATCAACAATGCTGCAACTACCAAAACAAATTCCCCCATCGGCCGCAACCAGGTTGCTATGCCGAGGAATAATGCGGCGAGTATTGTTGCCTGTTTCCATCTAAAGTATGGCTTTTGTTTCGAGAGGCTCTCCTGTCCGCCGTAGCCCCCAGTGGGGCGTAGGAGGATATAGAAAAACAATAAAAACAAAGAAAAGAAAATCATTGCCAGTGCTTCGGTTAGCAAAAAACAGCTTGCCAAAACAGGACCCAGGTGCAATGCGTAAATCCATGCAGTTAGCCACGAGACAGAAAGAATGCCGGTCAAAAGAAACGCCAGATAAAAAATAATAATCGGCACAAGAGATGAGAGTAAAATTTGTAACCACAGTGCAATAATCTGTGCAACCGCAGCACCAGAAAATGCGTTCGATTCTATGCCAACCAGGTTATAAAAAAAAGAAAGATACGCAGGGTAGCCAGGCGTGCGCCAAAAAATTGGCCGCAGTGTGTCGGCACGATGCATTCCGGTTCCGACGTGTAAACTGACCGCGCAATTATGGTAATCGATGCTATCTGCTTGACGGTATCGCTGGTATGGTGCAATAAAAAAATGAAATGTTATTGCTCTGATGGCAAAAGAAACAAAAAATAAAACAAGTAGATTTTTTTTAGTCGGTGCATTCATAGAACTCTTTCGTTTGGGGATTCTCTTGACAAAACCTTTTTTGCAAAACATATTTGTTGCAACAGAAAAAGCAAGGTTTTATTTTTCCAAGGGGGAAATTCTATGACTATTCGGCACGGTGTACTCTTTTCAGTTTTTTGTCTTTTGTCTTGCAGTGGTGCTTTGGCGATGAAGCAATCTTCACCTGTCTGCGGCAAGGAAGTATGCTGCGAAAATGGGTTCTTATTTAAGAGCGGGGTAGAAGTTGTTTCGGAAGGATATGTAGAGCTTCAGGCTCTCAAAAATCTTGGTGTAGAAAGAGGTGAGGGCTCCTGGAAAAAAGAAAATATCTACTTGAACGAGAAGTGGCGGCAAGAATTAGAAAAAAAGGCTAAAGAAGGTTTTGAGAATCTGATCAAAGGAGAAAAATGTTTAAATCTTTCTGAAGACAATCACCGTAAGTCAGAAGAGATAAGATTTGAGCTGAAAAAGCTAGAAGAAAGAAAAGAAAAAATTGAATCAAAAAAAGTTCGCAAAAATAAAAGAGAATTATCTCTGATAAAAAATCGGAAAAAAGGGCTTGTCCAGTTATTGAGTGAGCTTCATCATAGCCATGAGGATGGTCGCTTTGTCCGTTATCCTCATATTGAACGAGATGCGTACAGTCTTTTGCTTTATAGCAATAAAAAAGCAAACTTTCAAATATATTGCGGGGAGTGCGGATCAAGCTGTAAATGCGAAGAAAGAGAATATACATTTGAAACCCAATGCCAATTTTTACTTTTTAATGATGATGAGGTCAAAAAGAAGATGGAGGAGTTAAAAAAAGAAAGAGAAGAAACTTTGGTTGAGGAGTTGGAGTTATAATCGACTTTTAATTGTTTTTCCAAGGGGGAATTTTATGACTATTCGATGCGGTTTTCTATTTTCAGTTTTGTGTCTTTTGTCTTGCGGTGGCGCGTTGGCTATGGAGGAAGAGGTGGTTGCTTGTTGCGAAAATAGATCTTCGTGCGAAGAAGGGGCGCTAACTTTTCATGGGGTGATAAAGAGTGTTTTTTCCCTTATAGAAAAGAAGAATGATCTTGTCTCGGATTCTTTACGCAATATTTATTTGAGTCAACTTGAAAAAAGCTGTCAACGATTGTTGGATGGTCGCAAGTGTTCAAACAAAAAAGTGGTTGAAGGGATAAAGAGAAGCATCGAAAAAAAAATAGAAGAAGAGAAGAGTGGAGAAAATAGGCGTCACTTGCTGGAGAGTCTAGAAGAAGACTTAAGAAATTCTGAAAATCACGTTTGGCATGAAAGACTTTGCTTGGATGCCTTTTCTTTTAAAGGTCTTTTAGAGCGAAAAGAAGAACTTTTACTTCTGAGTTCTTCTCGCCTGAACCGGTATAAGGACGGATCATTTAATCCTAAGTGGAATAGTAAGATATATCCTCCCTCTTTTACAAATGTATAATTTTATAAACCTGTGACGAAAAATTTTTGATTAGGTTCTAAATAACTTTTAGCTTGCCCTTTAAAAGACATCTGCTATCTTATCCTTCAGTCGACGCATCCATGCACTATTTGGGGAGAGAGCCTTGTCTTTTAAAACAAAAAAAAATCCAATTGTTCTTGTTGTTGGTACGCGGCCTGAGGGAATAAAAATGATACCGGTATATCGAGCGTTTCAAGACGCTGGTCTGCCGGTTTTGTTATGTTCCACCATGCAGCACGATGAACTGCTTACGCAGGTATTTAATTTGTTTGATGTAAAACCGGATTTTGATCTGAGCATCATGCGGCACGGACAAGATCTTTTTTATCTGACGCAAGCTGTTTTGCAAAAAACAAAAGAACTTTTTTCTCACATTGAACCATCAGCTGTGTTGGTACAGGGTGATACAACCTCTGCTATGGCTGCTGCGTTGTCTGCGTTTTATTTACAAATTCCGGTTGGTCATGTTGAAGCTGGTTTGCGAACCGATGATATTCATGCACCGTTTCCTGAAGAGATGAACCGTCGTGTTATTGGCAGCATTGCAGATGTACATTTTGCGCCAACGGCACATGCTGCTGCACAGTTGCTTGCAGAAGGCGCTGCGCGCAAACAGGTTTTTTGTGTGGGCAACACGGTTGTTGATGCACTGCAGATGGTACAAGAACGGATCGTTACAAAAAAAGTAAAAGTAAGTGAAAATGTTTTGTCTGTTATTGAAAAAAATAAAAACAAAACATTGATGTTGCTAACTGTGCATCGGCGAGAAGCGTTCAATGGTGGTGTGGTAGAAATTTTGCAAACGGTAAAAAAGTTTTTGCAAGAGCACAAAGAGGTTTTTTGTTTTTATCCGTACCACCCAAATCCACATGTTGTTTCTGCTATAGAAAACGTTGGTCTTTCTGATTTAGAAAATATTTTTTTAAGTGAACCGCTCAGTTATACCGAGCTGGTTCATCTTTTGTTTAATGCACAAATGGTTGTAACAGATTCTGGTGGCATTCAAGAAGAAGCGGTAAGCCTTGGCAAACCGGTACTGGTGTTACGAGAAAAAACAGAACGGGCAGAAGGTATCTGGGCCGGATGTGCACAACTTGTTGGCATGAACGGAAAAAAAATTAGAGCAGCACTCGAGCAGCTGCTTCTTGAAAAACGGCCGAATATCAAAAAAAATATTTCAGTCTACGGCGACGGACATGCTGCGCAACGCATCGCGCAGATTACGCAAGATACTTTGTGTGCCACTGAATGCACAGAGAAAGCATCGCGCACTGTTTTGGCTCCAGAGCAAATAACACAAAAAGAAACAACGGAAGAAAAAGTTTCTGTTCTTGGTCTTGGTTACATCGGTTTGCCAACAGCAATTGTGATGGCGCAAGCAGGTGTGCAGGTCAGTGGATTTGATATCGATAAAAAACGGGTCGATGCAATTAATGCAGGTGACCCGGTCATTAAAGAACCAGAAATTTTTGAAAAACTGCAACTTGTGCTCGGTGCAAAAATGTTTCGGGCAACAACTGTTTTGCAACCCGCAGATTATTTTATGGTTGCCGTCCCCACTCCCTTCTACGCTAAAGCTTCCTCCTGCGTTAAAACTTCGGAGGACAGGTCGAAGGGCAGGCCCTTTGAAAAGGATAAAAAACAATCTTACGAAGACAAAACTGCGGATTTGTCGTATGTGTTTGCGGCAGCCGATTCGATTGCAGATGTTTTGCAAAAAGGTAACACCGTTTTGTTAGAGTCAACCGTTCCGGTTGGTACAACAGAAAAGTTGGCAAAGCATTTAGAAAAAAAGACGGGCATGTGCGTTGGTGTTGATTTTTTTGTGGCGCATTGTCCAGAACGTGTACTGCCAGGGAAAATTTTTCATGAACTGGTGTATAACGATCGTATTGTTGGTGCGACGGACAAAACGTCGGCAGAAAAAGCACGACAGTTGTACAAAACATTTGTTGACGGAAATCTATTTTTAACCGATGCAAAAACAGCAGAGATGGTAAAACTAATTGAAAATAGTTCGCGCGATGTTTCCATTGCATTTGCGCATCAAGTTGCTTCTATGGCAGATAGTGTAGGACTCAGTCCGTATCGTGTCATCGATCTTGCCAACAAACATCCACGGGTAAATATTTTAAAACCGTCAGCAGGTGTTGGTGGGCATTGCATTGCCGTTGATCCATGGTTTTTAGCAGAATCGTTCCCACATAATTCTGAGCTGATTACCACGGCACGTGTAGTAAATGATAATCGACCAAAAGAAATTGTTAAAAACGTTTTTGCCATTCTTCGGCGTGAAGCGTGCGGTAATCCCGTCTTCGCCCAAAGCTCTGGCGAGCTGGCTTCTTCGGGCAAGCAGCAAAATAGTCTTTCCAAAAAGAAAAAGACTATTTTACTACTTGGCCTAACTTATAAACCAAACGTTGATGATCTGCGTGAGTCTCCTGCACTTGCAATTGCGCGTGAGCTGATGCAAGACAAAACAAATCGATATCTTGTGTGTGAGCCACATGTTAAAAAAGAAAAACTGCGTCAAGAGTTTGGTGATGCAGTTGTTACGGTGCAAGAAGGAGTTGAGCAGGCGGATGTTGTTGTGTACTTGGTTGCACACACACGGTTTAGAGCAATTGATGAAAAACGGTTAGAGAAAAAATTGCTTCTCGATTTTTGTGGCATTCGACACAAAACAGAAAATGAGAAAAATATTTTATTTGGCTGCGCTACAGAAGAAGGATTGCGATCCGTCTTCGCTTCCGCAGAGGCGGAAGCTTCTTCGGACTGTCCCCTTGATCCATCTAAAACTCCTCAAGAAAGGGGCCGGTTATGAGGCAGGTATTTTTAGAAAAAGGAAACATTGTTATAAAAGATGTCTGCAAACCATTGCTCGATGATTTTTCTATTTTAGTTTCTGTTCATTATTCATTTGTCAGTTCTGGCACCGAGTTGGCAACCATTCAACATTCAAAAGCAAATCCATTTTTCCGTAACGTTCCACAAAAAATAAAAAAAGTTTTAGATTCTGTTGCACACAATGGCATTGAAGGGACCAAGGCGCTCATCAAAGGGCGACTGAAAGGAAATATTCAAGCGCTTGGGTATTCGTGTTCTGGACAAGTGATTGCTGTTGGAAAAAAAGTAAAACAGTTTCGTGAAGGTGATTACGTTGCGTGTGCTGGTGCCGGTCTTGCGAATCATGCAGATGTTGTATGCGTGCCGGAACTGCTTGCCGTTAAATTGCGTGATAAAAAATTTTTAAAACAGGGAAGTTTAACAACGGTTGGTGCAATCGCGTTGCAGGGAATTCGTCGAGCACAACTACAACTTGGTGAAACTGTGTGTGTCATTGGGTTGGGGTTGCTTGGGCAAATTACCGTGCAGCTTGCAAAACGTTCTGGGTGTCGGGTTGTTGGCATAGATTTAATTCCCGAACGCATTCGACTGGCACAAGAGTTAGGCGCAACGGTTGCGCTCAATGCTGCTCGTGATGAAATAAGAAAAGAGATCGAATTTTTAACCGGGCATCATGGTGTTGATAGCACAATTATCACCGCAGCATCGCAAAGTGATGCGATTGTGCAACAGGCAATGGAGGTAACGCGCAAAAAAGGCCGTGTCGTGTTGGTTGGTGATGTTGGTTTAAATTTGCAACGTTCACCGTTTTACAAAAAAGAGATCGACTTTTTAATTTCTTGTTCGTACGGTCCCGGACGGTACGATAAACGGTACGAGCAAAAAGCGCAAGACTATCCGTACGCATTTGTACGTTGGACAGAAAACAGAAACATGCAGGCGTTTGTAAAATTAATCGAAGAAAATGCGATTGACATTCACCGTTTGATTGCACACGAAGCATCGTTAGAACAAATAGAACAAGCGTACGAAATGCTCAAGTGCGGCAAAGGACTTGGCGTCGTTTTGAATTATTGTTCAGAGCAGAAACAATTAGATGTAAAGTTTAAATCCGAGACCCGAAGCCTTGGCGGAGTCCTGAGTAGTTCGGGGAAACCAAAGGTTTCGCCGGACGTATCGAAGGGAGCAGTTAAAGATACAATCCGCGTTGGCGTTGTTGGTGCAGGTGGGTTTGCAAAAGTTAAACTGATGCCTATCATTTCAAAAATAAAAAACACAAAAATTAATGCGGTTGTTGATGCAGACGTTGCTAACGGAACAAACAGTTGTCGCTTGTACGGCGCGGCAAAGGCGCTTGTTGATGACCGAGATCTGTTTAAAGAAGATTTAGTTGATGCAGTGGTGATTGCGTCTCCACATTCGTTTCATTCATCGCAAATTATTAACGCGTTACGCAATGGCAAAGCGGTTTTTTGTGAAAAGCCAATGGTGACAGATTTTAATCAGTTGCATCGTGTTTCTGAATTTTTAAAAAACCATCCTGAATCATTTTTGTGTGTTGATTTTAACCGATCGTTTGCTCCGTACATTCAAACCATAAAAAAAACGGTACAAAAAAGAACGACACCACTCGTTGTGCATTATCGAATGAATGCGGGGTACATTCCGGGTGAGCATTGGGTACAAACTGATTTGGGTGCCGGCAGAATTATTGGTGAAGCGTGTCACATTTTTGATCTGTTTTCCTTTTTGACCGACGCAAATCCGGTGGCTGTTTCTGCTGAAGCGCTGCATGCACAACAAGAAGATATTTTTTCTTCGGACAACTTTACGGTGCAAATTAGTTTTGATGATGGTTCAATTTGTTCGTTGTTGTACACGGCAGTTGGGCATAGCGGTTTGGGCAAAGAACGGATGGAACTATTTTTTGATGGCAAATCGATTGTGATGGACGATTATAAACAGTTGATTGGATTTGGTTTGCCTCGTTCGTTTAACAAAAAAACGAGCAGTCCAGACAAAGGGCATGAATATCTTTTGAAACAATTTTTTGCAACGCTCAAAGAAAAAAATGGAAAACCTCCAATTAATTTTGATCGGTTGTACAATGTTTCGCAGTTATCACTTGTGGTAGATCGTTTGGTTGCTGCCGGTGGCGGGCAACAGGAGCTTGATTTATAAAAACAGGAGTTGCGCAATGAAAAAAGTTTTTTTTGCATTGTTGTTTTGTGTGTTGTGTGCGGGGCAAGCAGCAGGAAGAAACGTGAAAAATCCTCATTTTTATGTTGTGATTTTAGCAGGTGGTAGTGGTACTCGTTTATGGCCGCTCAGTCGAGCAAATTTTCCAAAACAGTTTTTGTCTGTGTGCGAAGAACAAACGTTAATTCAACAAGCGGTTGACCGTGTCAGTTCGATTATTAAAAAAGAAAATATTTGGATTGGTACAACTGCGCGGCACGAAGAAACAGTGTTGCAACAAGTTGGCGACCAAATTGGACGTGTTGTTGTTGAACCAGGTATGCGCAACACCGGACCGGCAATTTTGTTAAGTTGTTTTGAAATTTACAAAAAAGATCCCGATGCAGTTATTGTATTTTTACCATCAGATCCATTTATTCCAGACAAAAAAAGATTTGTTTC
>Ga0180433_10011698_pt1 | contig 10375 bp, 8 predicted proteins | sample SS_ome_8_FD_132980 | JGI IMG/M metagenome (GOLD analysis project Ga0180433, IMG submission 132980) | Hypersaline lake sediment archaeal communities from the Salton Sea, California, USA - SS_1_D_1 metaG | ecosystem: Environmental > Aquatic > Non-marine Saline and Alkaline > Hypersaline > Sediment...
CAGCCGTATAAAAGGACTTTTGCCCTATCTTGGCGAAATGCCTTTAGCTTCTATTCATGATGGAACTATGCAACCGTTTATAGAAGATAAGCGTGATTTAGGACGCAAATCTAAAACGATTAATAATTATCTTGAACTAGTTAGCCGTATTTTAAAAAAATCGGCTGGAAAATGGAGGGATAACTTAACTGGAAAAACCTGGATTGCAGGTGTTCCAATCATTGAGAAAGTCAACTGGAAGGATGCTCGCAAAGCTTACCCCATTTCATGGGTTGAGCAGAAATACCTGTTAGCTGAGCTAGCCGACCATCTTCAAGAACCCGTTCTATTTGCTTTACATACGGGCTGTCGAGAAGGTGAAATCTGCCAACTCCGATGGGAATGGGAAGTTTGGATTCCTGAGTTGGATACATCAGTTTTTGTTTTACCAGATTGGGTAACGAAAAATGAAGAGGAACGAGTTGTAGTTTTAAATTCGGTTGCTGCTTCTGTTATTGAAGCTCAGCGAGGAAAACACCTCTCTAGGGTATTTACCTGCCCACAAGGCAGGAAAAAGAAGGGTACCAAGAGATTGGAGCCGCTGAATAAAATCTACAACTCAGCCTGGAAAGGTGCACGAGAACGTGCCGCAGATAACTACGTGGAAGAAATGCGAGATAAAGTCCCTTGGGGCTTTCGCAATCTTCGTGTACATGATTTACGACATACCTTCGGTCGACGTCTCAGGTCAGCAGGAGTGTACAAGGAAACACGCTCTGCGCTGTTGGGCCACAAGACAGGAGATATCACAACGCACTACTCACAGGCCGAACTTCAGGAACTCATCGATGCCGTGGCAAAGATTGCGAACAATAACTCACGCAAAACTCACGCACCGACTTTGTTAAGGGTGGTTTCAAGGCAATAAAAAAGGCTTTCTGACTAAAATCAGAAAGCCTTGATTTATCAATCACTTAGGAGCAGTTAAGTGATGTTTTAAATTTGGTAGCGGGGGCAGGATTTGAACCTACGACCTTCGGGTTATGAGCCCGACGAGCTGCCAGACTGCTCCACCCCGCATCAGAGGCGCGTACTATAACCGCGGAGACGGTTTTCTTCAAGATTTAATTTCAGATTTTTGACTATTGGGGAATTGAAATGTTCACAGGCTCATGGAATGAGCCCTTTGGTCATTATGCTTATAAAGGTAACCAACGGAGGTAAATCATGATGAATCAAACTTACTGGCGTGCAGAAGTCTATACGAAATCTGAAGAGGAACTGGGCAAAGCGATTACACGCAAGCTTTATGCAGGTTTATATGATTCACGCCTGAAGGCTGAAGAAGCTGCTGAAAGGAAATGCCGCAGGGTTAAGGGCTATGGATTTTACGTACATCGGGCTGATTCTGCTCCACTTTATCAACCACCGGGGCTGATGGAAATGCATTAAAACTGCTGGAGCAATCTATGCCTGCCCTCTCCTCAAAGGAGAGTGGCAGTTTCGAGCATTAGCCTATCGCTGTAGTGCAGACTGACATCAGGGCTGTTGGGAACAGGCCCAGGGCCAGTACTGTCAGGCCATTGATTGAGAAGATGATCTTGGTGTCGGTACCGGCAACAAATGGGGCTTCGTCTTCAGGTTTGTCGAAGTACATGATTTTTACGACACGGATGTAGTAGAAAGCACCGATAACGGAGAATGCTACGGCTACCAGGGCCAGCCAGACCATATCGATACTGATGACGGCATCAAGCACGAACAGCTTGGCGAAGAAGCCAACGGTTGGTGGTACACCGGCCATGGAGAACATCAGCAACATCATCATGCCCGCAAACCAGGGGTTGCGCTGGTTGAGACCCTTGAGGTCATCAAGCTGATCGGCTTCAAAGCCCTTGTTACTCATGATAGCAATCATACCGAAAGCGCCCAGCGCCATGATGGCGTAGACAATGGTGTAAAACATTGCGGCTGTGTAGCCTTCATGGGTGCCGGCAAGAATACCCAGGAAAATGAAACCGACGTGGGAAATCGTCGAGTAAGCCAGCATACGTTTGATGTTGCTCTGGGCAATGGCGATGACGTTACCAATGGCCATAGACAGTACCGCCAGAATGGTCAGCATGCCCTGCCAGTCAGTATGTAAAGCTCCCAGGCCATCAACCAGGATACGCATGGCAAGTGCAAATGCAGCGATCTTGGGCACTGAACCGACGAACATGGTTACCGCTGTCGGGGCGCCATGGTAAACATCAGGTACCCACATATGAAATGGCACGGCACCGAATTTGAAAGCAATACCGATGACCAGGAATACCAGCCCAAACACCAGTACGATCTGATCCAGACCACCGGCTGAAATTGCCTGGTTAACCGTGGCAAAATCCAAAGCACCGGTGGCACCGTAAATCATCGAAATACCGTACAGCAGAATACCCGAGGCCAGTGCGCCCAGTACAAAGTATTTCATTGCCGCTTCCGGGCCATCGTTTGACTCCTGGTCAAACGCTACCAGTGCATACATACACAGCGCCAGTAGTTCGAGCCCCAGGTACAGCGTGAGGAAGCTGGCAGATGACACCATGATCATCATGCCGAGAATGGCGAACATACTTAGTGTCAGGAACTCACCTTTGAACAGGTCGCGACGTTTGAGAAATTCCTTGGCATAGACAAACATACCAATGGATATGATCAGCAATGAAATCTTGAGCAGATCCGACATGGGATCGCGGATATAGCTGCCATCAAATACGATCTGCGTGTCACTGTTGCCGGTCAGGCCAACTGCCAGCAGTGTTGCCAGTAAACCCAGCTGCGCAAAGCTGTAGCTTAGAATGCGCTGGTGGTCTTTCAAAAACAGATCCAGTACCAGAACAATCGAGGCTGCACAGAGCAACACGATTTCGGGCATCACAGGAATCAGGCTGTTGTAATCAAAACTCATAATCGTATCCGTTATTCAAGTTTCTGCTTTTACAGTTTGGATGCAGAAACATGCTGCAACAGGTTTTCAATCGATACGCTCATCACGTCGATTAACGGCGCTGGCCACAAGCCCAGTACCAGTACGGCCACGGCCAGTGAGCCGAGCACGAGAAATTCACGTTTGTTAATATCTTCCAACGCGGCGACCTGGGCATTGCCGGTTTCACCGAAGACCACTCGCTTGACCATCCACAGGGTATAGGCTGCACCAATAATCAGCGTGGTAGCGGCCAGGAAGGCATACCAGAAATCAGCACGGAAGCTGGCGATGATAACCATGAACTCACCAACAAAGCCGGAAGTACCAGGCAGGCCGGCATTCGCCATGGCGAAAAATACCATGAAGGCAGCAAACCATGGCATGTGGTTAACCACACCGCCGTAATCATTGATCTGGCGTGAATGCATGCGGTCATAGAGCACACCGATACACAGGAACATGGCGGCCGAGATAAAGCCGTGTGACACCATCTGCACCATACCGCCCTGCATGCCCATTGCTGCACCGGCAGCTGTAGGAGACTGGTTCATGATCTGGAAGATGATGAAAAAGCCGAGTGTGACAAAACCCATGTGCGCGATGGATGAATAGGCCACCAGTTTTTTCATGTCCTGCTGAACCAGGGCAACAAAACCGATGTAGACAACCGCGACCAGCGACATGGTAATGATTAACCAGTCGAGTTCATTACTGGCATCAGGCGTAATGGGAAGACTGAAACGCAGGAAGCCGTAGCCACCGATTTTCAGCATGATAGCCGCCAGGATCACCGAACCGCCGGTTGGTGCTTCCACGTGCGCATCCGGCAGCCAGGTATGTACCGGCCACATGGGCACCTTGACCGCGAAGGCCAACAGGAAGGCAATAAAGATAAGGATCTGCTCAAACAGGTTCAGCTGCAGCGCATGGAATGCCAGGATATCCATGCTGCCTGCCTTGAAGTACATGTAGATCAGCGCCACCAGCATGAACACCGAGCCCAGGAAGGTATACAGGAAGAACTTGATGGTGGCGTAAACGCGATTCGGACCACCCCAGACACCAATAATCAGGAACATCGGAATCAGCATCGCTTCCCAGAACACGTAAAACAGCATGGCATCCAGTGCCGCGAAGACACCGACCATGACACCTTCCATGATGAGGAAAGCGGCCATGTATTGCGAAGGTTTATACTGAATCACTTCCCAGCCGGCAATTATTACCAGAATAGAGATAAAGGTGGTCAGTAGAATCAGCGGCATGGAGATGCCATCAACACCCAGGTAATAATGCACATCAAAGGCAGGAACCCAGGCAACCTTTTCCACGAACTGCATTTGCGCCGTGCCCGCATCAAAACCGGTATAAAGCGGCAGACTCACCAGGAATGTTGCAACAGCCACAAACAGGGCCAGCCAGCGGGATACGTTGGGCGCCTTGTCTCCACTTCCGAGTACCAGCAGGCCACCGATAATCGGTAACCAGACGGTCATGCTAATAATTGGCAAATCTGCACTCATGTTTTACATCTACCTAATAAAATTAGTTACACAATCACAAACCAGGCCAGCAGCCCGATCATGCCGATGATCATTACAAAGGCATAGTGATAGAGGAAACCGGTTTGTACATTTCGAATCAGGCCCGAGAACCAGCCAACGGCTTTTGCTGAACCGTTTACGATCAGGCCATCAATCAAAACCTTGTCGCCCGCTTTCCATAAAATTTGGCCGATTCCTTTACTGCCTCCGGCGAAGAAGAACTGGTTAAAACCATCAAAACCATACTTGTTGTCCAGTACCATGTAGACCATGTCGAACTTCTGTTTGATCCAGGTCGCAATGGAAGGCTTCTTCATGTAGATAAACCAGGCGACGAACAGGCCTGCCATGGCCAGATAGAATGGCGGTGCCATCATGCCGTGGAGAATAAAGCCGATTTCATCGGTATAGCCTTCACCCAGCTTGGCCAGCACGTCATGTTCAGGCGCCACGTAAAGAACTCCTTTGAAGAAGTCGCCAAACAAGACATCGCCCACAGTCAGGTAACCAATAACAACAGAAGGTATCGCCAGCATTACCAATGGCAGGGTTACTACCCATGGAGACTCATGTGGCTTGGGCTCATCATGCACTTCATGGTGCTCCTGTTCTTCTGCATCACCGTGAACGTTAGGTTCATCATGATGCGTATGGAACAGCTTCGGACCGTCACCATGGAATACCAGGAAGAACATACGGAAGCTATATAAGGCCGTTACGAATACGCCGGCCACCACCATGAAATAGGCATAACTGGCACCCGGGATGGTAGAGAAATGTACCGCCTCGATAATGGCATCCTTGGAGAAGAAACCGGCAAAGCCCGGGAAGCCGATCAGCGCCAGTGAACCCAGTAATGAGGTCCAGTAGGTAATCGGCATGTACTTGCGCATGCCGCCCATGTGACGGATATCCTGGTCATGGTGCATACCAATGATGACAGAACCAGCCGCCAGGAATAACAGGGCTTTAAAGAAGGCATGAGTCATCAGGTGGAACAGGCCTGCGGCGTAGGCTGATACACCGAGGGCGACGACCATGTAACCCAGCTGTGACAGTGTTGAGTAAGCCACAACACGCTTGATATCGTTCTGCACAATACCGATAAGGCCGGTAAAGAACGCGGTGGTTGCACCAATGATGAGAACAAAGCTCAAGGCTGTTTCAGAGAACTCGTACAATGGCGACATACGCGCGACCATGAAGACACCGGCAGTTACCATGGTTGCCGCGTGGATCAGGGCCGAGATCGGCGTCGGGCCTTCCATCGAGTCCGGCAGCCAGACATGCAATGGCACCTGTGCCGATTTACCCATGGCACCGATAAACAGCAACACGCCGATGACTGTCATCAAAGACCAGCTTTCATCACCCCAGATCTGAATCTGCATGTTGGCCAGCTCTGGCGCCTTGGCGAAAACCTCGTGGTAATCCAGCGAGTCAAAGTACATGGCAATCGCTGCAATACCCAGCAGGAAGCCAAAGTCACCTACCCTGTTGACCAGGAAGGCTTTCATGTTGGCAAAGATTGCAGTTTCTTTCTTGAAGTAGAAACCGATCAGCAGGTAGGACACCAGGCCCACCGCTTCCCAGCCGAAGAACAGCTGCATGAAGTTGTTGGACATCACCAGCATCAGCATGGAGAAGGTAAACAGCGAGATGTAGCTGAAGAAACGCTGGTAGCCATCTTCGTGGGCCATGTAGCCAACGGTGTAGATATGCACCATGAAGGACACGAAGGTCACCACAGCCATCATCATGGCTGTCAGGTTATCGACGAGGAAACCGACTTCAAAGCGGATACCGTCACTGATCATCCAGGTGTATAGCGCTTCGTTGTAGACCGGCAGTCCGTCAAAGGCGTGTGCCTTGAGAACATACAAAGACAGAACCGAGGAAATACCGACACCCAGGATCGTAATCCAGTGTGCACCGGCACGGCCAACCTGGTTACGCCACAATCCGGCGATAATGGCACCGATTAACGGGGCCAGTACAATTGTAAGATAAATGTTTTCCATTAATCCTGTCTCGTATCAGTTAGCCCTTGAGTACATCAAGGCTGTCAACATTAATATCGCGGCGTTTTCTGAACAGTACGACCAGAATCGCCAGACCGATTGCTGCTTCAGCCGCCGCAACCGTCAAAATAAAGAATACGAATACCTGCCCTGCGGTATCACCCAGAAAATGTGAGAAGGCAATGAAGTTGATGTTCACCGCCAGCAGCATCAGTTCCACACACATCAGCAGAATGATGACGTTTTTACGATTGATGAAGATACCTGCCACACTTAAAGAAAACAGGATGGCTCCCAGAATCAGGTAGTCGGATAAGGCAATCATTTCAACTCCATTTTTTCTTCGGATTCCATCTTCACCACGCGCAGACGGTCTGCCTTTTTAACAGTAACCTGCTGTGATGGATCCTGGAACTTGGTATCGGTACGACGACGCATGGTCAGGCTGATGGCAGCAATAATGGCAACCAGCAGTATGACCGCCGCTATCTCAAACGGGTAAACGTAAACGGTATACAGCACTCTGCCGAGCTCAGCTGTATTGTTGTAGTCAGCGGCATGACGCGCCGGCGCGGCGTATTTGTCGAGGCCGAAATGTTCAGGACCAACCACCATCCACAGCGAAACCAGCATCACCACGGCGGTAATAATGCCAATCGGCAGATAGCGGATCATGCCTGCACGAATAGTGGCAAGATCAATATCCAGCATCATCACCACGAACAGGAACAGCACCATCACGGCACCCACATAAACCAGCACCAGGGCGATCGCCAGGAATTCGGCTTCTGCCAGAATCCAGATACCGGCACTTGAGAAAAACGCCAGCACCAGAAACAGTGCCGAGTGCACCGGGTTTCTGCGCGTGATCACCATGGTAGCGGCAAAAATCAATATTGCCGAGAATCCATAGAATACAAGTTGTTCAGACGACATTCGTTAAACTCCGCTTATCTGTACGGTGCCTGGGCTTTAAGGTCAGCCGCCAGCTGGGGTTCAAAGCTGTCGCCGATTTTCAGCAACTGCTCTTTGGTCATAATGTTTTCGCCACGGTTTTCAAAGTGATACTCGTAATGCGAGGTCTCAACAATGGAATCAACCAAACAGGACTCTTCACAGAATCCGCAATAAATACATTTGAAAAGGTCGATGTCGTAGCGCGTGGTACGACGTGAACCATCATCACGGGGCTCGGCTTCAATGGTAATGGCCAGTGCCGGGCAAACCGCTTCACACAACTTACAGGCGATGCAGCGTTCTTCCCCATTGGGATAGCGGCGCAGTGCATGCAGGCCACGGAAGCGCGGTGATACCGGTGCTTTCTGTTCCGGGTACATGATGGTGAACTTCTTGGCGAACAGGTAACGCCCTGTCACGCTCATGCCCTTGAGCAGTTCCAGCAGGAACAGGCTTTTGAAGTAGTTTTTAAATGTCGTAATCATTAGTCAAACCACCATGGCAATTCATAAACGACGGCCAGACCAACAACCATGATCCAGACTATCGTGATGGGAATAAACACTTTCCAGCCCAGGCGCATGATCTGGTCATAACGATAACGCGGGAAAGTGGCCCTGAACCACAGGAACAGGAAGCCGAATAATGCCGTTTTGATAAACAGCCAGACAATACCCGGTACCCACTCAAAAAGCGATTCCAGCGGAGTGCCCTGGAAAGGTGATAACCAGCCGCCCAGGAACATCAGCGCTGCCAGTGCAGAAACCAGGATCATGTTGGCATATTCAGCCAGGAAGAAAACGGCAAAAGTCATACCGGAATATTCAACGTGGAAACCGGCGACAATCTCGGATTCACCCTCGGCCACGTCAAACGGTGCACGGTTGGTCTCGGCTACAGCTGAAATCCAGTAAATAATGAACAGTGGGAATAATGGCAGCCAGTACCAGTGCAGAATACTGCCTGACTGGCCTTTAACAATCTCACCAAGGTTAAGACTGCCTGCAGCAACCAGTACGCCAACCAGCGCAAAACCCATGGCAATTTCGTAGGCAACGATCTGTGCGGCTGAACGCATGGAACCCAGAAAGGCGTACTTGGAGTTGGAGGCCCAGCCGGCAATGATTACGCCATAAACGGCAACAGACGTTAAAGCCAGCACATAGAGAAGACCGGCATTGATATCGGCCAGCACCAGCCCTTCCTGGAAAGGAAATACTGCCCAGGCTGCCAGCGCTGGTCCCAGCGCCAGTAACGGTGCCATTAAAAACAGGAACTTGTTGGCGCCGGTAGGAATGACGATTTCCTTGAACATCAGCTTGACGGCATCCGCGATCGGTTGCAGCCAGCCTTTCGGGCCTACCCGGTTAGGGCCAACACGTACCTGCATGTAGCCAATGAGCTTGCGCTCGGCAAAGGTGAAGTAAGCCACCAACAGCATGATCGGGGCAACGATCGCTGTAATCTTCATCAGGATAGCCATGATCGGTAATTCCTGATTAATAAAGTTCCAGATATCGAGGATAAAATCCATCGTTATTAACCTTTAGTCAGCGTTACTTCGCCAAACAGGCGACTTAAATTTTCAGAACCATTTACTGCAGCCGGGTACCATGCGGTGCCATCGCTTACCCTGTTATCAATCACTACTTTGAGCTGCACGGACTCACCTTCAGCAGCGGATAATGACGCCGCATCACCCTCACTCAGGCCATTGGACTGTGCCGTGGCTGCATTGATGCGAACCGCACCATTCCAGGCATCAGCGGTATGCTGCAGGGCATTGGAACGACGCACGATGCTGTCAGAGGCATAAAGCGGAAGATCGGCAACACGCTCCAGGTTTGATGCAGTCAGTAGCGCATCGCCAGAAGTGTCGGCCTGCAAGGTATTATCAGGTTTGCTTTCAAAGGACGCAGTCAGTTCTTCGAGCACATCCTGTGAAGACTGGTATTCAAAGCCATCGACGCCTGTCAGGTTACCCAGCACGCGCAGGATTTTCCATGCAGGGCGTGACTCGCCCAAAGCAGGAATAGCTCCACCGAAGCTCTGGATATCACCCTGGGCATTCATGTAACTGCCGGAGGTTTCTGCAAAGGTACCGGCTGGCAGTAGCACATCAGCCGTTTCCATCAGGCAGTCTGTTTTGTAACTGCTAATCGCAACTGTTTTAGCAGCAGACAGCTTTATTTTGGTATTTACCGGGTCCGCAAAATCCCTGGAAGGTTCGACATTGACCAGCAGATAAGCACTCTGTAACTGGTCAAGCATACCAGCGGTATTCAAACCACCACCCTGGTGAGGAACGGCACCAGCCACCCATGCACCACTACTGTTAGCCGACTCAGGAATAACGCCGTAAACACAAGCGGTTTTTTCGGCAATCGCCGCCGCCAGACCACGCATCAGCGTATAGTCAGGGTGGCTTACCGCAAAGTTACCCAGCAGCACAGCACCCTGCTCTGCGTTATTGAGGTTATCCGCGATGGCTTTGTGACTGTCGCCAACGCTTGCACCATCAATTATGGATTGCAGCCCGGATGCAGAACAGCCCGCCGCTTTTGCAACGGCAGCCAGGTCATTGAGCATCGCCGAAGGTGCCACAATGTTTTCTGCCGCAAATTCGTAGTTGTAATCATATTCAACCGGGTTGATGGCCATAACCGCACCACCAGCCAGGGCTGATTTACGCAGGCGATGACCCAGCAATGGCTGATCCTTGCGGATATTGGAGCCAACAATCAAGGTCGCATTGTTGTTTTCGAGGTCTTCAAAAGACTGTCCCAACCATGGCTGGGATGGATCGGCATCAGCATTTCTGAAATCAGTGTGACGCAGACGATGATCAATGTTGTTGCTGCCCAGTGCACGCGTCAGCTTTTGAGCCAGGCTCATTTCTTCCAGCG
>Ga0180433_10011700_pt1 | contig 10374 bp, 9 predicted proteins | sample SS_ome_8_FD_132980 | JGI IMG/M metagenome (GOLD analysis project Ga0180433, IMG submission 132980) | Hypersaline lake sediment archaeal communities from the Salton Sea, California, USA - SS_1_D_1 metaG | ecosystem: Environmental > Aquatic > Non-marine Saline and Alkaline > Hypersaline > Sediment...
CGCATAGCTCCTTGTTTCTCTCGATGACCACCACCTGGTGGTCGTTGCGGTCGAGGGCGATAGCAAGGAAAGACCCTACCTTGCCGCCTCCCACTATCACGACCTTTATCTTTGAACACCTGCCCTTCCCGAGTACCCCGTTAAATGAAGCGGAGTGCTATGTTTTCCCTCTAGTTTAATCCTTATGGCCGACTTTTTCCTGGCCTGGCCAGCGAGCCGGACTCAAGAGATGCTATCCGACCAGCTTCCTTATCTTATGTATTCTGGGAGCGAGAACCGCCGCGGTTATTTTATCGCCCTTTTTCAGAATGGTCTCCCGAGATACCACCTGGGTCTTCATCCCCCTGGTGACCAGCCCTACGCGCAGCAGTTCCTCCTTCTCCAGCCTCTGCACTTTCTTTCCTCCATATTTAGAGGGGCATTCGAACTCCACCAGCAAGACCTGGTTATTCGCCGTCCAGGCCTTGACCACCAGCTTGGGGCGCACGATCTTGTGCAGGAACTCCTCCGCCAGCAGGGAGGTGCCGCAGATGTATTGTATGCCCAGTGCCTGGTAAGTGCTCTCTTTATCGGGATTATAAAGCCTGGATATCACCCGGTCGACGCCATATATGCTCCTGGCCACCTCGGCGGCCATGAGGTTGGTGTTATCGTAATTGGTGACGGCTATAAAGGCATTGGCCTCCTGGATCCCAGCCTCCTCCAGGGTGTCCATATCAAAGGCCATGCCCTCGAACACCTCGCCGTGGAAGGTCTTGCTTAACTGGCTCAAGGCCTCGCTTTTCTTGTCTATGACTACAACGTGATGGCCGTCCATTGAGAGCATCTCCGCCAGCTGCGTTCCCACCCTGCCGCATCCGGCCACGATGATCCTCCATTCCTGTTCTCCGCCCATATCCTCTCTCTCCTGGTCCCTGGTACGCTCCATCCTCCCCCGCGGGCGATACCGCCAGCGCTGTGCTGGAAGCAATCTCCCCAGAAAAGTGCCGTCCCCGCCATCCACAGCCAGCAGCACCGTATCCCCCTCCCTCAAGCGGGTGTCCCGGGAGAAGAACATGGGCTTTCCCTCCCGAATGAGGGCCAGCAATCTCCCTCTTTCCAGGCTCCTCAACTCGCTGATGGTCTGGCCTCCGCCCTCCGGGCCCAGATCCAACTCTATTACCTGCAAGCCGTCGCCCTTATCCAGATAAAGCCTGGTGATCCCGGCCGTGACCGCGCGGTGGAAGGTCTCAGCCAGCATGGTGCTCCCACAGAGGTAATCGATACCCATCTTGCGGTAGGTCGGTTCTTTATCCGGGTTGTATACCCTGGCGATGACCGTGGGCACGCCGAAGAGGTCGGCGGCTATCTCCGCGGCCATGAGATTGGTGTTGTCATAATTGGTCAGGGATGCGAAGGCGTCCGCCTCCTCGATGCCCGCTTCCTTAAGAAGCTCCCCGTCGAAGGCGATACCGGTGAGGGTCAAGCCGTTGAAGGGGCTCTCCAGGCGGTGGAAGGCGGTGGGGTCCTTATCGATGATCACTACATTATGGCCTTCGTAGGAGAGCAGTATGGCCAGTTGTGCGCCTACCCTGCCGCAGCCGGCGATGATTACCCGCATATCTTCTCCCGGTCAGTCGAGGCCCAGCAGTCCCTTGAGTTCCTCAACCTTATCCGCGGCCGCTATGAAGAGGACCTTGTCTCCGGCCTGTAGCTTCAGGTCCCCCTTCGGTATCAGTATGCTGCCCTCACGCAGCACCGTGGCCACCAGGGACTGGTGGGGGAGGGGGAGCTCGTCCAGGCTCTTCCCCACCACCTTGTTGTTCTGCTCCAGCATTACCTCTTCCACTACGATATTCTCCCGCTGCAGCTTGAGTAGGGTGACCACCTCGCCCAGGGTTATCTCCTCCTGGATCAGTTGGACCATGATAGATGGTCCGCATATGGGCTCATCCACACCCCATTCCGGCGTGAACAGCCATTCATTCTTGGGATTGTTCACCCTGGCGAAGACCACGGGAACCCCGTACTCGAATTTGGAGAGGTAGGAGATGACCAGGTTATCCTCGTCATCCCCGGTAACCGCGGTGACTACGTCGGCGCCGGCCACCCTGGCCGCGTCCAGGATATGGGGCTCGCAGCCGTCGCCGTGCAGGATATTCTCATCCGGGTACCATTCCTTCAGGTCGGCAACCCTCTCGGCGCGGCTTTCCACTAAGGTGACGCTGTGGTCCTTCCTAAGGGTATCGAGAATGTAGAGGCCGACCATTCCTCCGCCGATCACTATGATACGCATGGCACATCCCTCACTTTAAGCCCAACAGGCGTTCCAGCTTGCCCTCGCTCTCCTTGACCACCGCGATATGCAGGATATCCCTCTCCTGGAATTCCGTACCCCGCGTGGCCAGGAAGGCGCTGCCCCCGCGCACCACGGACACCACCCGTATCTCTCCCGGCACGTTGACATCCGCCGCCTTTCTCCCCACCAGCATAGGAGAAGTCTCCAACCGCAGCAGTTCCACCTCTCCGTTGCCGAACTGGTAATCGCTGTTCAGTTCGGGATGGGAGAGGTAACTGAGCATGCGGTTGCCCGTCCAGGCTACGCTGGCTATGGTGGGGATACCCATACGACGGTATATCTCCGCCCGTCTGGGATCGTAGATACGGGTTATAACGCTGGGGACGCGAAAATGCTCCTTGGCTAGGCGAGCGCTGACTATATTGCTGTTGTCGCCGCTGGTCACGGAGGCGAAGGCATCGGCTCTCTCGATACCTGCCTCGACAAGGGCATCGCGGTCGAAAACCACTCCCTTGATCTTCTTGCCCGAAAATCCTTCCCTGAGGTTCTCGAAGGCCTCGGGGTCCTTGTCGATAACCGCCACGGTATGGCCCTCGCGTTCCAGCATGTAGGCCAGGAAGGAACCGACCCGGCCGCAGCCTCCTATCACTACGTGCATCGTTTCACCCCCTGCCGGCAGGCCTGAACTCCGACCTTCTTTCTCTCCGGGCTTGCTCTCTGATATCCATTTCCCTCCCTAATGCGATAGTAACACCAACCGGTTTGAAACCCCAATATCGCCATCCCGATCACCCCTCTCTTCCTTTTTTCTGCCTCTTGAGATAGGAGCGCAGGATAAGTTTGCGTATCTCGTCCGCCACCGTGCAGATGGGGATGAAGGGCACGAAGAAGAGCCAGTCGGTGAAGCTGATGGGTGCCGTCTCGAAGACCTTGTTGAGGAAGGGAACATATACGATCAGGACCTGCAAGCTGACCTCGCTTGCTATACCGACCAGGTAAAACCGGTTGGACAGCAGGCCCACCTTGAACACGGACTGCACGTTGGTGCGGCAGGCGAATCCGTTTCCGATCTGGGTCATCACTATCCCGGTCAGGGACATGGTAGTGGCCTGGGCATATATGTCGGGATTGGCGGCGGCGAACTGCCTCAATTCCTCTCCCGTTCTCCAGTCGAACTTGTAGAAGTAACCGAGCATACAGACCATTGCTTCCAGGGGCCCCAGATAAAAATAGGCGCGCAGCAGCACCTTATAATTCAACAACCTCTCTTCCTTGGAGCGGGGTAGTCGCTCCATTATCCCCGGCTCGGGAGCCTCCGTGCCCAAGGCTAGGGCGGGAACCATGTCCGTAAAAAGGTCAACCGCCAGGATCTGTATTATGGTCAGAGGCAGGGGGATGTTGAACATGACGAAGAGGATGAAGGGCACGATCTCCGGGATATTGGAGGCCAGGATATAGGTCATGAAACGCCGGATGTTGTCGAAGACCGCCCTTCCCTCCTCTACGGCGGACACTATGGAGGCGAAGTTGTCGTCGATGAGCACCATCTCCGCCGCCTCCTTGGCTACGTCGGTACCCGCCTTACCCATGGCGATGCCGATGTCGGCGGCCTTGAGGGCCGGGGCGTCATTGACGCCGTCGCCGGTCATGGCCACTACCTCCCCCATGCCCTTGAGTACATGGGCAATACGCATCTTGTGCTCCGGGGACACTCGGGCGAAGATGACCTCCTCCTCGCGCAGGTGAGTGATGAGTTCCTCGTCGCTCATCCCGTCCAGGTCGCCACCGGTGATGATGCGAGGACGCTCCTTTACCAGGCCGATGCGGGTGGCTATGGATTCGGCGGTAAGCCCGTAATCGCCGGTGATCATGATCACCCTGATCCCAGCTGAGTAGCATTCGTCGATGGCCTTCTCCACCTCCGGCCGCGGCGGGTCCATCATGGCCGCCAGGCCGGCGAACACCAGGTCCCTCTCGATGCTCTCCTCCTCGTAGTGTTTCAGGCCTTCGGGCAGGTCGCGGTAGGCCAGGGCCAGTACGCGAAGGGCGGATCGGGCGTAGCGGTCGTTCACGCCCACGATGCGGTCCCGGTCCTCCTGGCTTATCTCCTTAGCGCCCTCCCGGGTGAGGATATAGGTGCACTCGTCCAGTACCTCGCGGGGCGCTCCCTTGACGTAGGCCACCTCCTTCTCGCCTTCCCGGCAGATCACCGTCATCCTCTTGCGCGTCGATTCGAAGGGGAGCTCGAAAACCCGCGGCGACGAGGCGGAGAGTTCTTCCATGTCCAGTCCCGCTTTTCGGGACATCACCAGCAGGGCGGCTTCGGTGGGATCCCCGATCACCTTCCAGCCCTCCTCCTCCTCCTTCACCAGCCGGGAGTTATTGCATATAGCCGCTACCTTTTGGGGGAGCTCCAACTCCCCTAACTGCTCCTTGCTGAGCCTCTTCACCTTCTTATCCCCGTTGCCGTTGCCGTTGCGCCTCACCTGGAAGTCCCCCTCAGGGGCATAACCGACTCCGGATATGGTGACCTCCATCCAGGGAACCCACAGAGAGCGTACGGTCATCTCGTTCTGGGTGAGGGTGCCCGTCTTATCGGTGCATATCACCGTGGTGGAACCCAGGGTCTCCACGCTGGAGAGCTTTTTAACCAGGGCGTTGCGTTTTGCCATGCGTTGGGAGGCCATGGCCAGGGACAGGGTGATGGTGGGGAGCAGTCCCTCCGGTACGTTGGCCACGATGATGCCTATGGCGAAGATCATGTTCTCCGAGAAGGGAAGCTTGACCACGTATTGACCCATCAGGAAAAAGATGACGCCCAGGCTGATAGCGATGGCGGCCAGGTACTTGGTGACCCTCCTCATCTCGATCTGGATGGGGGAGAGTTCCTCCTCCACCGTCTGGGTTATCTCCGCGATCTTGCCGAACTCGGTGTTCATCCCCGTGGCGTAGGCCACGGCCCTTCCGGTGCCGATGGTTACCGAGGTACCGGCGAAGACCAGGTTGAGAATATCTGTGAAGGATTCACCCTTCTCCAGGAAAGGCACGGAGTTACGCCGTACCGGCTCAGCTTCCCCGGTCAGGGCGGAGTTATCGGCGCGCAGCTCGGCGCTGCTGATAAGCCTGGCGTCGGCGGAGATATGATCCCCTTCGCGCAGAACGATCAGGTCCCCAGGCACAAGGTTGGTGGCCTCGATCTCCTTCTCCTCGCCGTCTCGGATGACCGCGGCCATAGGGGGAAGCATCTTCAACAGGGCCTCGGTGGCCTTCTCGGCTTTAAACTCCTGCCAGAAGGTGAAGATAGCGTTGATGAATATGACCGCGATGATAGCTATGCCCAGTATTGTCTGGTCTGCGATAAAGGACAGTATGGCGCCCACCCAGAGCAGTATGGCGAAGAAGTTAGTGAAATGAGTGGAGAGCTTTCTCCACAGGGGAACCCCCTTTATGGAACGTATCTTGTTGGGGCCATAGGTCGCGAGCCGACTTTGAGCCTCCTCCTCCCTCAGCCCCTGTGGGCCGGTGTCCAGGGCTTTGTAGACTTCCTCTATATCAAGCTCATGTAGGCTTTCGAGCTCTTGCATACTACCTCCAGCCCCATCGTGGAAGCACTGGGACCGCATTGTAAAGGCTCAATGTTACTGAAACTAACTATATTCGAAAAAGGTGTCAAGAACGGGGCCACCATGGTGATAGGATATCCGTACTTGGTGGCAGATACAAGAGAGATAAGAGCACATGACCAGTGACCAGGATGATGGACACGAAGTAGCCGTCCTGGGGGAGGGCGAGACGGGTGCTGCGCCCTCGCCGCCCCCAGTCGAGCCCGAGGAAAGGACCTTACTCAAAGGCGGAGTCCTTTCCGCCTTCAGCTACCGTGATTTCACCCTGCTCTGGTTTGGAGCGCTGCTTTCCAACACCGGCACCTGGATCCACATGAGCGCTCTTTTCTGGTATGTGAAGGAAGTCACCGGCTCGGACGCCTGGGTGGGATTGATCACGGTGGCCAATTTTATCCCGGTGTTCTTCCTGGTATTATTCGCGGGCTCCCTGGCCGACATCCTCAACCGTAAACTGCTCATATTGGTCACCCAGGTTGTGATGATGCTGGGTGCCTTCGCCCTGGGAGTCTTCACCTCCTTTGAAGCGGCCAACCTGGCCGTGATCATGGTCATCACCTTCGTCATGGGGACCGCCTTCACCTTCAACTTCCCCGCCTGGAGGGCCATCATCACCGACCTGGTCCAGCCCAAGGATATCCTAAACGCCGTGGCCCTGGACGCGGCCGAGTTCAACCTGGCACGCTTCATCGGTCCCCTGTTGGGTGGCGTTATCGTTGCCGTATTCAGCGTGAGCACCGCCTTCTATGTCAACGCGATAAGCTTTCTGACCGTCATAGGCGCCCTTTTGTTGATAAGGACGAAGACTCCTACGAGCCCTCCCCCTCCACAAGGTACGGTAAGGCACATTCATGAGATTCTCGTCTATGCCTGGGAGAATCGCTGGGCCTTTAACCTGCTACTGGTGCTTCTCGTTGCCTCCCTCTTCGGGCTGCCCTTCATCATCCTTCTCCCCGGCATGGCCAGGGACGTCCTGGGGCAGGGAGTAAGAGGCTATACTCTTCTCCTGGGCTTTGTGGGACTTGGCGCGTTTGTCGCCGCGCCTTTTGTCACCTGGCTCAACCGAAAATACAGGGAGAACGAGATCATCAAGATATCAGCCCTTGTATCCGGCCTGCTGCTGGTCGGCTTCTCCCTCTCCCGCAGCTTGTGGCTGTCCGCGGCAATATCCTCCGGCTTGGGCATCTCCTTCCTTATGGTGTCGGCGGCGATAAACACCGTGCTGCAGTCGAGGGTGGATAGGAATATGCGGGGGCGTATCATGAGCCTCTATATCCTGGTTTTTCAGGGCATGCTGCCCATTGGGGGCATCATCATGGGGGTCTTGGCTGACAGGGTTTCAGCTCCCTTCGTCCTTCTTCTGGGAGGTATCGTGTGCACGATAATGGCCGTATGCCTATTCCTTTTCCCGTCATTCCTTTCAGACGCCGTATCTCCAATCCACCTCCAGAATGGGGTCAGGCCTTAAATGTTAAATTCTCTTCAGTATTAATTAGCGAAAAAGGCCAATCAGAAGAAAAGATTTAACATTTAAGGCCTGACCCCATTCTTAGGTGAGGGTCGGTTGGAGCTGGGGCTTGATATCGACGGCGCGGCGACGGGAGCGCGCCAGGTCCACGAAGGCCTCCAGCCGGGTGGAGACGCCGGCTTTGCCGGTCATCTCGTCGATCACCAGGGATAAAACCGGTATCCCGACATCCTGGGAGACCCTGGGCAGAATGCTCTTGGCGATGGTCTCGGGCATGCAGGTAAAAGGCATGAGGTGCACCACCCCATCGAAGCCCAGCCGCTTGTAGATAACCGCATGACCCACGGACTGGATCCCCTCCCCGCCCACGAAATGGGTGAGATAGGGCCTGGCTGCCTCCTCCGATTCAGAAGCGGGATGCCCGCTGATGGGATTCTCCGTAGAAGGCCGCAGCCAATCTGTGAAATATACACTGCGTTCCAGGCAAGCTCCCAGGTCCCCTAACTGTTCCTCCACGTTGAGGTTGAAGAAGGGCTCCAGGACCAGGTAGAACTCTCCCACGATGCCTATTTTTATCTCCTCCCTCTCTACGCGGGGGACGGAGAGCATGGATTTAAAGGCCTCCTCCTCCACGCGAGAGAGGGACGCGTAAGTACCGGCTCCGCTTATCATCTCGTAGCATTTTTTAAGAGCCGCCGTAGTTGCCCCTTTATCCCGGTCCATCCACCGCTGACGCAGGGCCTGCTGCTCGAGCTTGTCTATTACTTCTCCTTTGGCGAAGGCGAACTTGATGGCCCTCACCAAGGACATCCAAGACCTGCCCTGTTTTAAAATGCGCAGATTGCGGATGGTGTTAGGTATCATGCGGGGTTCGAACTCCAGCTGGTACATACGAAAATCATATCCCGCCTCCATGAGGATGCGGCGCTGTGTCTCCGCGTAAAAACCGAAGCGGCAGGGGCCCTTGCCCGCTACCATGATCAGGGTATCCGCGCCGTTTTCGATGGCCTCTATAAAATTTCCCAGCGTGGTCTTCAAGGGGAAACAAGCGAACTCGGGTCCGTGCCTGGCTCCTAAGTCCAGAGTACGTTCGGAATTCGGCGGCGGCAGCATATAATCGAGCTGCAGCTCCTCGAAGATGCTCGAGAGAACCACCTCCAGGCTGCCCATGTGCGGCCAGGTGATCATCATGCCGGGATCACCGCCTCCTCCATCTCTTCCGTTTCTTCCATTCTCCTCTTCTTGCGCCGCAGCATATCCACGAAGGCCTCTATGCGGGTGAGGAATCCTCCTTCGCCGGTATGCTCGTCCATTATCAGGGTCATCATGGGTATGTTCCCCATCATCTTGTTCTCGTGTTCGCAGATGACCCGGATTATGGAATCCGGTCCGCAGGGAAAGGAGATCATGAAGATTATGCCGTCCACCAGCCCATACTGGGTACAGGCCAGTATGGCCCCGGCTATCTCCTGTTCGTAGCTCCAGTAGATATATTTAGGCAGTCGCTTCAGCGCTTTCTCGCGTAGTTCCTCCGGCACCATGTCCGCCGTTATCACATCCACCCCCATCCCCTTCAGCCGATCCAGAAGGGACATGGTGGTAAAGGTATCGTAGACGTTATAGTGATGGCCTATCACTCCTATCCGCAGCTCCCTGCCCTCACAGAGATTCTCTGATTCCTCCCCGTTCAGCACGTGCCTCGGCTCCAGTCCCTGGGTGAGTTTCTCTAGATAACGGCGGTGCTCCCCCCAGGCCTTGATTCCGGCTCTGATTATACGCAGAGGGTTGGAGGTAAAGATGCGGCCGGTGGAATAGACCGCGCGGTAATTGCTCCACAGGCCTTTTTGAAAATCGATGGTGGGAGATATGATGGGGAGCTTATCCTCAGTGGCCGCTCGCGCCAGGTCCGGCAGGCCGAGCATCTTGGGGCAGGTATGGGTCCTCTTCTTCACGCTCACCAGGCGGGGGATGAACAGGGCATCAACCTCGTCCCTAAGGGCCATGACATGCCCGTAAAAGACCTTCACGGCCAGGCAGCTCTCGTTCTCCGCCTTACTCACACCCGATGAAAGGATAGACCGTGTGGTCTCGCCGGACTCGACCACCTCGACCCCCAGGGCATCAAGAAAAGAGCTCCAGAGCTTCCCGTACCGGAAATAGAGCAGCCCACCAGGGATACCTACGTTCATTTATTTACCCACCTTTTACCGGCCTATGCGGCTGTCTTGTCCAAGATCAGTTGCACCGCATCCCTCACGGTAAGGATCTCCGAAGCTTCCTCATCAGAGACCTTGAAATTGTATTCTCTCTCCATTTCCAGAAGGAGTTCCACCAGGTCCAGGGAATCAGCCTCCAGGTCCTCTTTGAAGCGAGAGCCCTCTTCTATCTCCTCTTGGGGCAGATCAAGTGCATCCGCCAGGGCCGAACAAACCTTTGCCAGGACTTCTTCTCTATCCATAACGCCTCACGGATCACACGCCCATAGGAATCACGCGGCGCCGCAGTATGTGTTTTCTCAGAGCGTAAGCCGCCACGCCCAGGAAAGGCAGCGCTGAGGCAATCGCTCCCCCTATGATAATGCTCCTTCGGCCGCTCCCATCCTCTCTCGACTCCGCCTCCAGCAGGAAGAGTTCCTCCGCCCCCATACTCTCGCAGAGCTCCTCCAGGCGCAGGGAGAACTCGGAATCCGGCTCCTGGGGATGCAGATACCCCCGTACCATCTTCAGGGTATCTCTATAGTGCAGCTTCCTCTCTCTGACTTCTTCCCTTCTGGCACCTTTTTCGCTCATTGCCTTTCCTCCTTCCCTGAAAGGCCCCTGTGCAGACTGAGTAGGGAGCGGTGAACGAGTACCTTGATCGCGCCCGCGCTCTTGCCCATGACATCTCCTATCTCCCTGTGCTTCATCCCCTCGGCATAGCGCAGTATCAAGGCTTGCTGCCGTTCCTCCGTGAGGTCTTCTAAAGCCCTCCTGAGCTCCATGAAGTCCTCCTTCTCCTCTATCGTCTCC
>Ga0180433_10011701_pt1 | contig 10373 bp, 20 predicted proteins | sample SS_ome_8_FD_132980 | JGI IMG/M metagenome (GOLD analysis project Ga0180433, IMG submission 132980) | Hypersaline lake sediment archaeal communities from the Salton Sea, California, USA - SS_1_D_1 metaG | ecosystem: Environmental > Aquatic > Non-marine Saline and Alkaline > Hypersaline >...
GAACCTCCATTGAGTGAGGAGGCACAACTTTTGTTTATAGATTTTTGGAATAAGAAGATATGGCATTTTGCCAATTAAATTAAAAGACTAAAGTAAGATGAAAAGAGATTTAAACGAATTTATACCTGACGTAACTGTCCTAAGCGTTGAGGAGTTCAGGCGTAGGTACAACATTACAAAGACAAACCCTGCTATCGGATATGATATGCGGCAGGGAAAGGTGGACTGGTGTCAGCCCGACAGGGATAGATTCCTGATACTTACCGAAAAGACACGAAATTATTATAACATTTAAAAACTATTAGAATGAGAATTATCATAACATTTGTTTTATTAGTTCTGTTTAGCGGAGTTCTTTTTTCACAACAAGCTAAGCAACCCGAATACAAGCCTTTGCCTGAGATGACCATTGACGCAAATGCGCAAGTGGAGATAGTGTATGCAGTAGCGGAGGTGCAGAGGGTTATTCCCATTGTGGCGAGTGATACTACTGGCGTGGGCATTACTGAGGACACAAAGTTTTTTATAAGGACTGAGACTGTGCTTGACACCATTGCAGTTCCACGATTCTTTTTCTTTGATAAGAAGAGTGGGGAAAAGATATACTTTAAGCCATGAGAGACTAATGATAAGCTACTACGGAAGTAAAAGTAAATTGGTTAATTTATATAAACCACCCACAAAAGATTTAATTATAGAGCCATTTGCAGGAAGTGCAAGATACTCTTTAAAATATTGGGAAAAGGAAGTTTTGTTAGTTGATAAATACGAGATTATTATTGATATGTGGCATTGGTTACAACAAGCAAGTCAAAAGGATTTAGATAATTTACCTAAATTGAAACAAGGTGATTGTTTAGATGATTTTAATTTATCAAGAGGCGAATTTTTATTTCTATCCTTTATTGTAAATGAGGGTACATCAAGTGGGAGAAAAACTGTTACTAAAAGAGCATCAACAAAAATTGATTATAAAATAAAAACAACTAAAGACATTCTTGATAAGATAAAACATTGGGATATTAAGCTAGGTTGTTATACTCAAGTAGAAAATAAAGAAGCCACTTGGTTTATAGACCCTCCTTATGTAAAAGGAGGAGAGCATTATCCAAAAGGAAATAAAGATATTGATTTTAAGATGCTTGGTAAATGGTGTAAAGATAGAAAAGGAGAGGTAATTGTATGTGAGAATGATAATGCAAATTGGTTAAATTTCACAAAATTAAAAGACCATTGGGGCGGAATAAAAAGAAGTACAGAGGTTGTTTATTATCAAGGTTTTGAGTAAGTCAAGTATGACTTGTTTATTTTATATTGAATTAAGAATTAAATAAGAAATAATGAAAGAGATAAACAAGTTATCGGCAATCTGCAATAACTGTGGATGCTATAATATGGAAGAAAGGCACGACCACTATTGGTGTGATTGGTGTGGCAATGAGCAAAGCATTGATGAAGATAAAAGACGATAATATTTTTTATTTAGGCATGGTAGTAGGAGCTATTGTTTCTTTAATTGGGGTTGCATCTGCAATTATGTATAATGGAATTTAACTGAAGATAATCTTAGTGTTGGTTAGGGGGTAACTCCCCTTTCCTTTTTATTTATAAGTTATTTTATACGTATATTTATAAATGAAATTTGCAAGACAAACATTAAAGGAATTATTTTTTATTGCTATATGCGTGATGGTGTGGTATATGGTATCTCGCCTACTTGTTGGATGCAGTAAAGAGGAGTTGAAAGTCGAAACATCTACCCAGTATAAAGCGATAGACCATAACTTTGCCATTGAGGTTGTAAATGTAGATGAGACAACAATACAGGTAAAAATGATATGGAATGATATAAACCCAGATGATATTACTTGCAGGACTTTTTTATTAGACAGAAGGATATTAGAGCAATACGAAATATGTCAGAGGTGTCCTAATAATTGTGATGACGAATAAACAAAGAGAGCAAAAGCACAGGCAGATGAGAAGCCATTTGTCAGGCGCAGTATTACATAGCTACAATAAAGATTATGAGCGGACTATGGAGGAAATAAAAAAGGCAGCTATTATATTAAAGAAACTATTGGAATGAAGTACGAATATAACGACACGTGGACTTACGACCTTGAATTTGGTCAGCTTGAGGGTGAGGAGTACATTGTAAAGATGATGTCAGGCTCTAAGGTAGAGGTAAAGGCAGATAGGATGACATTAGATACGGGTAACCTTTATTTCGAGTATGAGTGCAGAGGAAAGCTATCGGGCATATCAACAACAAAGGCTGACTATCTGTGCTATAAGGTAAATGACTGGATGGTATTAACTTTTGAGGTGGTTAAATTAAAAGAGGCATTAAAAGTGTTAGTAAAGAATGGTAAAGCTAAGATGGGTGTAAAGGGAGGAGATGATAAAGCCTCAAGGGGCATATTAGTTAGTATTGGTAAACTATTAAAAGCAATAAACGATGTTTAAAGGAAAGGTAGTCCAAATGTTAAGCGAGATGCTGGAGAACGGAGATATTAAAGTAGAGGTCATTACAACGGAAACAGGTATAGAAAAGACTGAGGTCAATATCTATATTGAAGGTAAAAAGTATCGAGTAACTAAATAAAACAACTATGACAGTAAAAGAGATGTTAGTAACGAAACAAGTTCTGGAAGCGGAAGTACAAGAATTGCTATCTGATTTTGTTGCAGAAACGGGAGTAAGAGCCGCAGGGATGACAATAAAAACTGCTGAAATAAACGGTAGAGAAACGATTGTAGATGTAAACGTATTAATTAAGTAAAGTTAAAAAATGAAAGGATTTGATATAAGTAAGTTAAGAATAAATCCAAACAATCCTTTTCCTTTCAATGGGAATAATGACGATTGGAACGATTTTAAAAAGAAATTAGATAGAGACCCAGAGTTCTTAGAAGCCAATAAAATAGCATATGATTCATCAAGAGATAATCTTGTTATTGCGGGAAACAAAAGGGTACAAGGGTTGCGTGAGCTTGGATGGAAAACAATTCCTGCAAAATATGTAATTGACTGCAAGGACTGGAGCGAAGAAAAAAGACAAAGATACATTTTTGCTTCAAATTGGAATATTGGTGAATGGGATTTTAGTTTTATAGATGAATCTGAAGCAGAAGAATGGAATCTATCATTTGATGATATAGTTGATGAGGATTATCCAAGTAATGATGGTCAAGTGTATACGAGCAAAGTTGAGATTCCAATATATGAACCTTCAGAGGACAAACCAACGGTATCAGATTTATATGATGATTCTAAATTTAATCAATTAATTGAGGAAATAAATAAGGCGGATATATCTGATGAGGAAAGACTATTATTGACATTAGCATCATATAGGCAAATAGTATTTAATTTCAAAAAAATAGCAGATTATTATGCACACACAAATAATGCTACGTTGCAAAACTTAATGGAGAAAAACGCTATGGTTATAATTGATTTTGACAAAGCAGTTGAATATGGATATGTTCAAATAGGTGAAACATTAAAAAAGAGACTATTTAATGAATAACGAAGATAGATTTGCTATATATATACTTAGCTATAATAGGGCAAGAAATGTTAAAACATTAACCACTTTAATCAACGCAAACTACAAGGGAGATTGGTTTATAATAGTTGATGATACAGACCCTGAGTTAAGCCTTTACAAAGAGATATATGAAGATAAGGTATTAGTATTTAATAAAAAAGAAATAGCAAAAAAGATTGATGTCATGGACACGTTCTGTAATTATCAATCAGCCATTTATGCAAGGCATTATAATTTTGATATAGCAAAAAAAATGGGCTACAATTATTTTATGCAATTAGATGATGACTATGGTTCATTTTATTATACAGAAGATAAGGACGATAACTACGTGAATACTAAGATAACTGACATAAACCCTTTTATAGAAGTGTTTTTACATTTTCTAAAAAAATCAAACATACTTACGGTATCTTTTGCACAAGGTGGTGATTTTTTAGGAGGAGGAGGGAGTACAATATTCCGAAAAGGATATAAAAGAAAAGCAATGAACGGTTTTTTCTTTGACGTAAATAAAAAAGCAAATTTCTTAGGTAGCATGAATGCCGATGTGAATATGTATTTACATCATGCAATAAAAGGAGATATTTGCTTAACAACAAGACACGTTAAGATAATACAATCACAAACTCAACAAGAGAAGGGAGGAATAACAGAAGCTTATCTTAAATTTGGAACTTATGTAAAATCATTTTATAGTGTAATGCTTAGCCCAAGTTCTGTTACTGTTCAGCCAATGCGTAGCAATACGGAAAATAGAATACATCACCACATATCATGGGATAATACAACCCCTATGATACTAAACGAGAAATATAAAATAAATGGCAAGAATAATTAATGATGATTTAATATTTATCCATGTAGCTAAAACTGGTGGTACTTTTTTTAAAGAGATAATCAATTATAATGGTATAAGAAACTATGAGACAGGCGAGGAAATAAATCACAAGCATATTGGATATACTGAATTGATAGAAGATTATCCAAATCATACCTACTTTGCTTTTATACGAAAGCCCCACGAATGGCTGATTAGTAGATATGCTTATGCTTGTAAAACAGACTTTGGCGATAAGATAAAAGTGCTAAAATCTGCCCAGTCACATTGGATGGCTGACGTTTGGGATAATTCGTTAAATGGCTTTATAAAAAATGTTATAAAAAAATGCCCAGATATTCCAACAACGTATTTTAATGATATGACATTAATGGATGAATCGTCTAATGTTAAAATATTTACTATGGAAAGAATGGATATTGCATTTGATTGGTTATCCTTAAACTTGGATAAAAAAATAGCAGTTCCAAAAACTCTAAAAAATTACAATAAATCAACTAAGTATAATATTGATGATTCGTATGTGAATAGCATATATGAGGCAAACATTAAAATATACAATAAATACTATTAGCAACTCTAAAACAACTCGGCATGATTGAGAATTTTGGCGATAAAAGAAATACAAACGGATTAGATAAGAATCCAAATAATATAAATAAAAAAGGACGGACGCCGTCACTAAAAAGGCAGTTGGAAAAGATAGCACTTTCTGATGGATGGCTTACTGTTGATATAAAAGATGTTATCATAGATGATGACGTGGTAAAAATAAAAATACCAAAGGAGGAGGCTATGGCTTTGCGTATATTTAAAATAGCTATGGGCAAGAATCCAAGTGCCGCTATGAGTGCCATAAAATTATATTTGGAAACATTTGACGGTAAGGCTAATCAAAATATAAGTGTAAGGACAGAGTATGATGATTTAACAGAGGAACAAATAGAGGAAAGGCTGATGCTGTTAAAAGAAATGCCCGAAATAGATAATGCCAGTAAATAAGGATGAATATCAACTATGGTTAGCTAAACGAAAGAAACAAGCAACGAAGGACTTGCTTGCCTTTACTTATTATGTTAATTATAAATATAAGGCGGAATGGTTCCATAGAGTTATTGCTAATAAGTTAAATGAGTTCCTGCTTAACTATTCTATAAATAAATTAATGCTTTTTGTCCCACCTCAGCATGGCAAAAGTGAATTAGCATCAAGAAACTTACCAGCATTTGCGTTAGGACTTAATCCAGATATTAAAATAGCAGCATGTAGTTATTCAATAAATCTTGCACGTTCATTCAATAGAGATGTTCAAAGGATTATTGATAGTGAAAGCTATAAAAGTATTTTTTATAGAACTAAACTATCAGATGAGTACATATCAAATTCATCGAAGTCATTACAAAAAAATACCCAAGAATTTGAAGTTATCGGTGGTCGTGGCTATTATAAATCGGTAGGAATAATGGGAGGCTTATCAGGGAGGACAGTTGATTTAGCTATTATTGATGACCCTGTTAAGGATGCTATGGAGGCTAATAGCCAAGTTTATAGGGATAGGGTATGGGAATGGTATTTGAACGTCTTAGAGACGAGGCTACATAATAACTCAAAAGTTTTGCTCATTATGACCCGATGGCATGAGGATGACTTGGCTGGAAGGTTATTGGAGCATCAGCCAGACAAATGGACAGTAGTGAAATTTCCTGCCATTAAGGAGGACAATATAAATAAAGACGACCCAAGAAGAATAGGAGAGCCATTATGGGCAGAAAGGCATAGTTTAGAAAAGCTATCGGAATTAAGAGCAATGAGTGAGCGTACTTTTCAAAGCCTTTACCAGCAGAACCCTACAAACCCTGAAGGTAACATCTTAAAACGTGAGTGGTTTGAGTATGTAGATAGCACTGCAACGTCTCTGACGTGCGATATGTGGATAGATGGTGCTTATACTAAGGACACTAAAAATGACCCAACAGGGATAATGGTAACATCATTTAAGAACAATACATTATACATCCATTACTGCGAGAATGCTTATATGGAGATGCCTGAACTCTTGAGGCGAGTTCCTGAATTAGCGAAGCGATATAATTTCAATGGCAGGTCAAGGATATACATAGAGCCAAAAGCATCGGGTAAGTCATTGGTTCAGATGTTGCGTAAAGAGACAAGGCTTAACCCTATTGAGATAAAGAGCAAACTGGTACAACAAGGCAAGGAAGCGAGAGCGCATACGGCAGCACCGAGATTTGAAAGTGGTGCTATTAAGATACAATCGGGGATATGGAATACATTATTTGAGGAGCAGTTGTGCGGATTTCCAAATGTTAAGCACGATGAATTTATAGACTTGGTTGGATATGCCTGTGATAAATATTTTAATAAAAATTCAAGAAAAGTGAGAATTAGAAATTAGCATAAGATTTAAATAATATATTAGCATTATGGAAAATAATCAAAAAGATACTATAAATCCTGAGACCGATAATACGTTGGATGCTTTGGAGATATTAGGAAAGTTATTAGCGGAAAGCGTAGTTGTTGGGAAAGGCGTAGATTTAGAGTATTTAGCTATAATAGATAATCCAATTAATAGAAAGATATTAGAAAAGAAAGTGGTCGAATTAATAGATAAGTTGTAAGGAATGTTTTTCATGTTTGTTTTTGGTTATAGGGAGGCTGTATTACCTCCCTTTTTTTTTATACATATTGCAAAAAAAATGAAAAAAAATGTATCAATTATTTTTATTTTAAATAAAAAGTGTTATATTTGTAAGGTAATTGATTAACAACTAAAAACAAACACACATGAGAAATTCGAGCAAATTTAAAGTAACAGAGGACTTAATTGGAAAGTACATTAATTGTCACCTTTTGACTGATGTATATCCTGTTGGAAAGATTGTAGGTATTGAAGGCAAAACAAAGGTTTTAATACAACCAGTGGAGGCATCTGAAAATAAGACTAAAATGAATGCAGTTGTTGGTGGCTTTTGTGGGTACACAACCAATAATCATGCTCAGGAATATGATTTTTTCGAGAGTGGGTCAATATTTGAAACTACGTTAAGCAATACAAGTATGAAGAACAAGTGTTGGAAGATAAGCGATAAGCCAAAAAACTTTTACGATTATAACTTTTAGAAATTAACCGCTTGACCTGAGTATGTCGCAAACTGCTCATATTTTTAAAACCTAAACAAACAGACATGAATATCTTTTACCTTGACGACAACCCAGCATTAGCAGCTAAGTATCACTGTAATAAGCACGTTGTAAAAATGATATTGGAAACGGCTCAATTACTTTGTTCCGCCTATCACATGATGTCAAATACAGAACTTAAGATACCTTATAAATTAACTCATAAAAATCACCCATCGGCACAATGGGTAAGAGAATCAAGGGCAAACTTTGATTGGCTATGTGAATTAGGCTTAGAGTTGTGTTTGGAATATACAAGGCGATATTGTAAGATACATAAGACCAAAGCGGTCATAGAGTGGTGTATTGATAATTCAGATAGGTTGCCTTTTAAACAAATTAATCCAACTCCTGTACGATTATGTATGCCTGACGAATGTAAAATTAATGGACAGCCTGTTCAATCTTATAGAAACTATTATAAAGAATATAAATCGCATATAGCTATATGGGATTCCACGCCTGTTTGGTGGACTTAAAACATAAAAAAAAAGACATGGAAAAAATGGAAATTAAAGCAACTGCAAACTATAGTAAAAAAACTTTTACTATCAGAATATACGATGACGGGAAATGCTATACAAAGTATAGAACGCTTAGCATGAGTACTCAAGAGTTTGACGATTGCCAATATTTTACCCAACATGATTGGAAAGATTGGCTTAGACATAGCCAATGCTATTACAAAGTAAAATAATATAATTGATTTGAGCGAATTAACTAAAAAACTATAACATGAGAATTACAATTAAGGATATTGAAAGGAGACTTCAGTATTTAAATGAATTAACTAAAAGCCCTTTGACTACTTACACGAAGGACAAAGACGGCAAGTTTACCGCTAATATTGGAAACTTTCATATTTACCAAGCATACGGTTCAATTGCGATACATAGAGTATCAAATGAAGGAGGGGGAGTTGAAACAATTATAGCATTAGGAACTAAAAAGGAATGCTATAATCAATTAAATGCCTTAATAAAAGGAATCTGCATATCAAAGTATATTAATTATTAATGGTTATTTTTTTAAAAAAATGAAACTTTTATTTTTTTTTTAAAATAAAAAGTGTTATATTTGTAAAGTAATTAATTAAATAACTAAATCAAAAACATTTATTATGGAAAACATTTTTAACTGGGATTATGAAGTAGAGAAACTTTATAACAAAAATGGTAAACCCTCAAGATTTGCTGTGGTTTACGGAGAAAATGGTAATGTAGTTCATACCAAAAAAGATAGTTATAATATGGTACTTACTAAGGATGTATCAAAAATAGCTAATGGTTTAATGGATATGGATTACGACTGTGTACCCTTCGTTCATAAATCAGGTGAGATAATAGGATTCAAAACATCATTGGGCGAAAAAATAACCAAAATTGGTCAAATGGTCTATGAGGCGGTTCTTTATATACCAAACAATGGCAAGGGTGTAGGTAATTTGTATCTAAAGGAATTAAGGTCTATTTGTGGTAACGGAATGATGAGAACATTCAAAAATTATGATATAAGCCAAGTTAAAATACCCCACAACGCTGACTATCAATCCTACCTTGACGTTGCAGAAAAAACAATGGCAACATTTTTAAAAATGTGCGAGGACGCACAGAATGAGGATGAAAGTCTTACCAAGTATAATATGGAAAATGAAGAAGCTCGATATAGACTAACTGATTACTTCCATAAGTACGAGACAAATAATAACTTATCTTTGAATGAATTAAGGGAGGCTTTATATACAGGCGACGGTATTTCAGGTGTTACTCTAAGAAAATATGAGTTATTAATGGATTGTTTCAATAAGGAGTTATCATATAACGAGCAGTTGAATCTTAATTTAACAATGTATACCTTATTAGCCACGGTAACAAACTACCTTAGCCGTAAAAGAGAGGCAAGGGAATCTAAATTGTCTGAAATTATTAGATTAAAAAGGGAATCAAGGAAAGTTGGTTCATTCATAAATGATTTACATAAGACTTCAGTTAATGTATAATTATTTTTATTAACTTGGTTGCACTAACCCCTACCTTTCGTGGGGGTTTTTTTTGTTTATTCTAAGACGATATAATTAAAATTCCAATGGTTTATATTATTTAGTAATTATATCGGTGCTAACAGCCTTAAAACAGTATCTATGCCTAAAATAAATATAAATAAGATACGTAAGATATTTAAGTTTATAAAGAAGGTCTTTAAGCCCAAGAAAGACCCCAAGTCAGCATATACGAAAGATATTTGATATATGTAAACTATTTTTAGTATATTTGTGTTATTATCTTAATAAGCCGTAAGGGTAAGGCTAATTGTTTTTATTAACCAAAATATATTAAAATGATTTGTTCTTGTCCTTTTCCTGACCAGATTGGAAATTTAACTGCGCCAGATTGTATTGAAAATATTGGAACTGTTGGAAAGTTGGCTTTTCAAAGAGTTAGAGATTCTTCTGGAACATCTTTGGCTTTAAATAATTCAACAATAGCGGTAGATAACCCAAACATTTTGGCTACATGGACATCCGCTAAAGCATTTACGGATGATAGTAAAGTAACTGTTCTACCTACATATTTGCACAACGTAGAGTGGGCTGGTGGCGAAGCGAGACAATACGGCGGAGGTGATGAGACGTATGCTGGTGCACCTGTTATTCTTGGCGAGGAGTTTATGACTATGAGTGCCGACCTAATTCAAATACCACAATCACTAATTCAAGAGTTGAAGGCTTACAGATGTGAGGCTAACTTGGGTGTGTACTTGATTATGGATAA
>Ga0180433_10011704_pt1 | contig 10372 bp, 7 predicted proteins | sample SS_ome_8_FD_132980 | JGI IMG/M metagenome (GOLD analysis project Ga0180433, IMG submission 132980) | Hypersaline lake sediment archaeal communities from the Salton Sea, California, USA - SS_1_D_1 metaG | ecosystem: Environmental > Aquatic > Non-marine Saline and Alkaline > Hypersaline > Sediment...
CACTCGACAGGTCATGCCCAGGCCCAGAGGCAAGGTTTTCAAGTAAACCCTAGAGCGCCGACGCCTGGCAAGGATCCCTTACCACGCGCCTGCAAAGGAGAGATGACCAATGGCAGTTGGAAACTTCACACCCGATACGATTATTTGGCAATGGCAAGGCAAGGGGGGCAAGATCAGACCCGGCGAGATCATAACAGACAAGGACCGAGGCTGGGAAAATCACGTCCTCAACCGCTGGGGCATGCTAGGGCTCGTGCGGCTCGATTACGGCGACGATCCCGATCAGCGCAAGGAGGAGTCCATGCGGCTCTACACGCGCTTTTGGGAGCACCAGATCCAGACTTTCAACGAGCAGAACGAGCAGCTCAAGAATGAGGGGCGCGCATATGTGGCCCCGGCCAAGGAGCTCAAGGCAAAGGCTGCCGAGTTCGGCATCAAGCTCGTTGGACCCTGGACAATCGAGGAGCTACGGGAGCGCAGCCCGGACAAGTCCAACTCCAAGCCCGACCCCAAGGTGGAGGGCCGTATAGAGTCCCTGGAGAAGGACATGGGCGGTATCAAGGGTCAGCTCGACGACGTCTACAACATGCTCAAGGGCATGCTGGAGAAGGACGCCGCCGAGGAGAACGATACCGAGCCCCCCAAGAAGGCCGCTGCTAAAAAATAGTATCGGGCACCCACGTAAGAGGTGCCCATGGACACATACCTGAACACGTACCAGATCCTGCGCGACGTCCGCGAGATGCTCGGAGAGTACGACGAGGACCTCATGCAGGGTCGAGATGCATCTGGCGCGTACAGCAATGTCTTCCTCACACGCAGGATCAACGAGGCCCAGGCGCTGCTGTACGCGTTTTTGATGAAGGTGATACCGGACGAGTTCTACGCCGAGACGACGATAACGGCATCGGCGAGCGAACTCGCGCTACCCTGGAACTTTGGTCGCATCATACAGTTGCGGGACAGCAACGGCACAGTGGTCACGCCGGTCAAACCCAGGCAGCGACCCGCCCAGGCCGCCTCAGGTAGCGATCTTCAGTACTACCGCAAGGGTAGGAGCCTCTACCTCACACGCTCCGGGATAAGCTCTACCTACACGCTCTATTACAGACTGGCACCTCGCGAGATACACGCGGGCAGGGCCAGTGCGGGTGCCGCAACGTCAATCACGCTCGACGCCGATTACGCGCCCACTGTCGCCGACTACTACAACGGCATGACGCTCGAGAACCTCACACAGGACTGGACGGACGAGATCGACGATTACACAGCCGCTCGGGTAGCTACAATATCGGAGACGGCGGCCGCGAACGACATATACGGCATAGTTCCTGAGATCCCGGACCCGTTCCACTACCTGATAGCCCCAAGAGCCGCTCTAGAGGCCAAGATGAAGCACTCCAACCCCAAGGAGCGGCCAGGCGCGAGCGACTTCACAAGTTGGCAACAGAAGGTCGTCGAGACACTGTCGAGCTTCAACATCGCCGAGGATACGATGTACCCAGAGCACCTATGGTCGGATGTGTGCGGGGGCTTCAGCGGTGGTGTCTGGGTGAGCATGCCCGGGCATGACAGCCCCATTTGGGACGGTTTCTAAAGGAGATCTGGCATGGCCCAAGAACCTCTTGGCAGCATGATCAGCACACCTCTACAGGGCGGCGCGATTACACGCACGGAAAGAGCGCTCCTCCCGGCAGGCAGCTTCTCGTGGGCGCAGAACATCCGCTCCGAACACCCGGGTATTAAAAAGCGTAAAGGCCAGCGCCGCCTCCACACGATAGGCGACTCGCACAACGCTAGCTACAACAAGGTTCTTACGCTCTACCAGTTTGAAAAGAGCGAGGTGAGCGAGACGCGGCTTTTTGCCCAGATGAGCGATGGTGATATCCTGGAGGCGACAAACGATCCTCCCACGGTGACAACCGGCGCGTTCGGGTCCGAGTCGCACAGTGGCAGCACTGGTCAAAAGGCGGCCTCCTGGGGCGTTCTAGGGGATGTTCTCGTACACTCCAACGGCGTTGACCAGCACCAGCTCTTCAGCGGCACGGAGAGCTACGTTGACAAGTTCATCGTCTTCAAGGGCAGCGCCACGCCGCCGGACGTTCCAACCGAGGGCGAGGACTACTCGGACGAGGTGAGCGGAAGCAGCGGGAGCGCCGTACTCGATGACCTACCCGCATGGGCAAGTCATGGGTGCTTTTTTATCAAGACGCCGGTCAGGGCGACGTCCTTCAAGTTTACCATCAGCAAGCAGAACGGTAACAGCGCCACACTGACGTGCGACTATAGAAAATCCGACGGCACCTGGGCAGAGGTCTCCGGGGGCACTGACACGACAACCTCCGGGGGCGCAACCCTCCAAGTCACAGGCGGGACCTTCAGCTTCACAGCACCCACGGATGAGAAGCCCCACTACCAGTACGGCGAGTGCGGGTGGTGGTACAGGTTCCGCACCGATGCCGCCTTGGACAGCGAGGTGGAGATCAGCGCCGTCACGTTTACGGGCCTGTGGCAGGACCTTGAAAACGTCTGGAACGGCATACCACAGGATCTTATCGAGGTCTGGGTAGAGGGAACGGATGTCTGGTACAACCACAGCTCTGGAGCCATAGACCTGGACGCCCTGGCAAGCGGCAACAAGATACTCCTGTTCTGCACCGACCCCATAGAGGCTGTTTACTGGGACGTGGGCTCAACACCCAACACCAATACCGGGCTCACGATGACCATAAAGTACACCGACGGGAGCGGCTCCTTCACGACCGTTGGCACTGTAACCGACGAGAGCGACGGTCTCACAAAGTCCGGGTGGTCCACCTTCCAACGCCAGACAACAGCCCGCCCCGTACAGTACGAGGGCACCATGTACTATGCCTACGTGTACGAGGTCACCTTTGATGGGGCGCTGAGCGCGGACACACAGGTCGGTGCGATGATCTGGCCTGTATTTGATATAGACGAGTACGGCAAGAGCCGCATCAACTGTATCTGGGCAAACAGGGTAGTCTACAGCTTTGACAAGTGGCAGCAGTACCTCTACGTAAGCGCGCAAAACGCACCCTTTGTGCTTAATGGTGAGGACTACGGTATCCTTGAGGCCGGTGACGGCAGAAGCAACAGGTGCGTTGCCGCAACACGGTTCTACAACGAGATGATCGTCTGGCAGGAGGAGAAGGGCAAGGAGGGCGGCTGCACCACGCTTTTTCAGGGGTATAGTCCGACGACCTTTGGGAAGCTGCTTCTGTCGAGTCGTATTGGCGGGCTGAACGCCAAATCGCACGCTGTCGTTGACGGTGTGCTCACGGCCACGGCAACCGACGAGGAGATCAAGACACTGGCATTCTGGCTGTCGAGGTACGGTGTGTGCGCCACGGACGGCCGGACAGTCCACATCATATCCGATGAGATCGGTAACTATTTTGACCCGAGCAAGGACGAGTGCATCCGTCGCGGGTACGAGGACGAGCACTGGCTGGAATACGACAGCTCAGCCAACGTGCTCAGGATAGGCCTTGTCAGCGGGTCCAGCGCCACCGTTCCCAATGTGTTCCCAGTGTTCGATATCACGGATAAGACCTGGAGCTTTGACACACCGGCTCAGGAGCTGTCCTGCATGACCGAGGTGAGCGCGGGCAGCGGGGACGTGGCCGTTCTCCAGATCGGCGGAGGCGTGGATGACGGTTTTGTGTACCAGCTCAATTACGGCTCGAACGACGTCAACACGCCCATCGACACCTACGTTGACATTGTCCTCAACGGAAGCGGCCTGTACATCACGCTCACAGAGTACACGATCCGCTGCGTGGCCAAGGACGTCGGCGGCATCGACGTGACTATAATGGATAACAACCTTGAAAATACACGCCTCAAGGACCTCACACTCTCAATGGCACCAGAGCGCCCTGGCCAAACTTACAGGAGGCACAGAAAAACATGCGAGATCACCGGACACGAGCTGGTCATGCGGCTCCGGAACGCGGCCGACGCCGAGGAGATGCATCTTCTGGACCTGGGCCTGATGGTCAAGGCGTGGCTGGGCAGGTAAGGGGCGTGCGTGATCTCACAAAGCCCAACCTCAAAAAGCTTATTCACTGTGATATTATCCGGCCGGAGCAGAAGCCGTTCTGGCCGCAGTACCCCACGGAGACGGAACTGATACGTGAGCTCAAAGACCTCAAGAAAGCCGCGCGCAACAAGTAACGACACGCGCTTCCTGCGGCCGTACGCCGAGAGCAAAGAACTCTCTCACGTCGAGGTGATGCGCCGGGCGACCTATGCCCAGGTGCTGGATGCCCACGTTCAGAAGCACTCGCAGCTCCAGAAGCCGTATCGCACAGAGGACTACCAGCAACAGGAATATGCCTTCCCGGCACCCATTGACATCCTGAGACCCTACCTGCCCGAGTTCGAATGGCCCGACATACCCGGCACGACAACAACAGAGACCGAGGACATTGACGATCCCATGTGGGGAGGGCCTCCGGGAGGTGTAGAGACGCGAGTATGTCACAAGCTGACACTTTCTCTTGAGGGCACATGCGAGGATGGCATTACGATACGCGGAACCAACCTGCTCTGGGACTGCGGCGATTCCGAGGTGGAGTGGGTTATCAAGGAACAGGCCAAGGGAACCATGTCGGAGCGTGATCGTGGCTGCGATGAGAAGGGTATAGCCGGGGCGTTTATACGGTTCAAAGACCTTGTCGGGAATACATCGGATGAACAGGTCCAATTTCTTATAGCTGCGGAACAGCCTGCATACGATGGAAGCTGTGACAAGGAGCGCTGGTTCACGGTTCAGTGCTGCGACTGCGACGTCGAGGACGACCTGTCCTGGGATGATGATAACAGCGCCGCTGAAATCACAACAGGAAACACGGTAGATTTGTATGTTCTGGACGGGTGCCCGCCTTACAACTGGAGCATCTCGGGCGGGAGCGGCTTTACGTTCGCGGAGAACGGTCTCACAGAATACACAACAGGCCTCAAAACCGTAACCCTGGTAGCCTCAGACAGCGCCTGTGGGGTTGCCAATATAACGGTCAGCGACAAGTGCACGGATGTTGCGTTTGGAACGGTTATCTGTACAGATGGTGGTGAGTGGGGGAATTTCCAGGCCCTGTGCGGAGGTGGTGACGCTGGGAGCTATTTTAACCTTTACATTCCTCAGAATCCTTACTCCTGTGGCACCCTTCAGGATTGCCCTCTTGAGCCAGGTAAGAGGTATTGGATTCACATGACCACGGATGCCAAGAGCGATTACTGGTGTGTGGATGAGTGCTGCGCTACGGCCCTGGAAGCTACGGCAGACTGTGGCCAGGCGCTGTGTGATAACGAGGATGTAGTCTGTTCTAGTGGCCACTGCCGCTTTCCCACAAACAACGTATGGCCGCATAGGGACTGGGAGTGTGTGCGTATCGGCCGCGTGTCGTGGGTGTGTCCATGAGGGATAATGACAGGATGGAGCGTATTTTCAGAGCATATAGCCTGGGCGGGCTACAGGATCTCGTGTCTTTGCTGACAGTCCTGGAGACAAACAATATAACCCCGGCGGAGTTCAAGCGCTGGGTGCGCCAAAAAAGAATCACAATGGCCTCCAGGTACGGAAAGCGCGTCAAGCGTATTTCCCGCGAGGAGAGAAGACGGCACCAAAAAATCATGAAGCGCTTCCTGCCTTACTGCCCGACATGTAATAAGCCGATGTTCCTGCGGCCCGACCCGGACGATGCTGACGGCTCTTACTGGGCCTGCGCAAAGTGTAGGTATAGTATATATGATAATCGTTCCACAAGTGCTATAATGCGGGAAATTGAGGAGGGATTGAAGCAATGGCAACCCGACGCGAACACAACATAATAGGGAGTGCTGACTACGTCGCCCCTAGCAGGGACAACTGGCAATACATCCCAACCTACCCGGGCCAGGACACGCAGTGGAGCGTACCCGCGCCCCCGGAGCCCGGCACGTCTATTACGGGTCAACAGGCCAATATATGGGGCGTGGGCAACACGGATGCTCTAGTCGGTAAAGGTGGTGGCAGCCTGCAGACCGGCACGCTGGGAGACCTTGACGGGGATCGCATGATCAACGATATCATACGCGGCACAGGCACCCATCAGGTCAAGCCCGACACACCGGAAAACCAGCAGGTCCTTGCACAGGCCTTTCCTCAGGGTGGCGGCGGTACAAAATCTGTCGCTATAGGGGGTGCCAGTACGGGCGGGAGCTCGACGCTTTACCCGACATCCAGAAAGACGGTGACAGAGGGCACGACAACCTGGGAACCGGCAGGCCCGATGCCGACATTGGCGGAGGGCACACCCTACCAGGCACCCGAGTACGACGAGCAGCGAGTGCGTCAGCTGTCACAACGTATCGCGGCACCAGCACTCATGCGCCTCAGGCGGGATATGATGACGACAATAGCCCAGTCCGGCAACTACTTTGGCAACCCGCTGGCACGCGCCGAGGCTACCCGTCGAGCCCTGCGCGCATACGGTCTTGGGGTTGCCGAGACTCTCGGCCAGGCTGAGCAGGCAGGACGCGCCCAGTACTCCACCGAGTACAACGCCGCCACACAGGAAGCCCAGCTCAACTTCAACCAGCAGAACGCGGACCGCCTGACACAGTTCAACGCGGCCATGCAGGACTACGCCAGGCGTGGCACGACAAAAACAAGCTCGACAGGAACCACCACAACGCAGTATGCTAACCGCTCACAGGCGATAACGCCTACACAATCCTACAGCCCCTATGGAGGGTCCGGCACATCGAGCGCGTATCAGCGCGTCATGGCAGACCTGGCCATACCGGGTGGTCGCCGGTCCATGTAAAAGGAGGACGCTAAAAATGCCCCTGATCAGAGACCCAAACGGTAATCTCAGGTACGACTCTACAGCGGGACAGCCGACGCAGAATGCCATGGTCAGCTTTCCCACGCAGACACCTCCCGATCAGGGACAGGCAGCGTCTGCACAGCTCCAGGACAGCGGTGGTTATATGGGCGGTACAACGGGCGGGTACGGCGATCGAACCGTCGCGCCCGGGTTCCCTGTGGCACCTTCCGCGACCGATGCTGGGGAGGAGGCCTGGGGCAACAAGGCCATGTTCGAGGAGAGCGTGTTCCGCCAGTTAGGAGGTAATCCTTACCTTATCGACCCCTATGAGAGAGCGCGCGCTCTAACCGAGGAGAAGGAGCGGGACCTCTTCAATGCCTACTTTGACGGCGCGGCGCACTGGGGGAGCAGGCACAAGCTCACACCCGAGCAGCGCGCCGAGTGGGATGCCGTGCGCAAATCGTTCGAGGCCCGCGCGTTCCAGGAGCTGAACCACAAACTGTCGCAGGCCAAGGAGGCCTACACCTTCATGATGGGCCGGTTCGATGCGGCTCGCGCAGAACGACAGGCCGCTGCCGAGCGTAAGGCCGCACAGGAGAAGGGCCGCACCTGGCAAACCCAGGAAGGCTATGATGAGCAGGGCCGCAAGAAGATATTCCGTGTAAACCCGCAAACAGGGGAGCTTGAGGACACGGGGAAGTTCGCCGAGGAGCCTGGCGGCGGCGACAGGAAGGTGCCGGACGAGGTCGTCAAGGCGCTGGACATCGTCAAGAAGTACGCGCAGGGCGTAGACCCGGCCTATTCAACAGCGCTCGCGATGAACCCCAAATTGGCTGCGAACGAGACCTTCATGCAACTCATCACGCAGGGCATCCCCGAGGATGTGAAGCCCATTTACCAGCAGGCCCTCCAGCGTGTCCAGACATGGGCGAACACGCTCAACCCGACAACGGAGCTCACAGACGAGGAGCTTAAGGCCACCGGCCTCCCCAAGGGTACAGTGCGCATCAACGCGGACCCGTCAACACCAGAGTTTGCGCGCGCTGCCGAGGAGGCCCAGAAGAACAATAAGGTCCTCAAGCGCGGCCCCGATGGTGGTATCTACATGATGGACAAGGTGGACGTGGAGAAGGAGTTCCCGGACACGGCCAAGATCGTCAAGGCGCGCAAGGATGAGACCTATACATCAGGCGGCACTACCTGGAACGTGGGAGCCTTTGCCGAGCAAGCCATCCAAAACCCCGACAAGTGGGAAGAGGTCATAAACACGGGAGGCCTTCCCGACGACGTCATAGAGCGCGTCGAGCAGATCATAGGAGATGCCCTGGACGCCGACCCGAACGCGCCCGATGTGCCCCAAACAGGAGGTCCGGCTTTTCCGGGTCCGGCTCCGCTAGTGCCTATGCCCGGAGGCCAGAGAGACTGGCAAGGGAGACAGGATGATTTCAGTCTTGGAAAGCCCGTACCCATGCCCGAGGCCCCTCCTGGACAGCCAGGGGGCTGGGGCAGCCCCAGTTTTCTAGATAGACTCTACAATCCGAGGAAGGTTAAAGTGAGGGAGGAGGAGTAAATGGCCGACAAGCTCAACACGCCGCAGAGTCTCGACGACATCCTGGAACAAAACGCTGCTCCTACACCCCAGACCCTTGACGAGGTTCTCCAACAGCACGCCCAGATGCGCGTTCCCCAAACCCTTGACGAGGCCTTAAAGCAAGCCAGCGCCAAGGACATGGGCGCGTTCCAAAAGGGCTGGTATCGCGGCGTGGAATCCCTGCAAGCTATGGGGTACGGCGCATACGGCCTCGCAGGTTCCGTTCTGGGCTCCGAGTCCATGAAAGAAACCGGCATGCGCGGATTCGCCCGCAACATACGAGAGGCCCAGGCCTACGCGCCCGAGGTCGAGAGCTTCAGGGACATCGACAGCCTGGGCGAGGGTGTTGATTACGTCCTGGGCACACTGGGCGAGCTCGCGCCCTCCATGCTTGAAGCGCTCATTTCAAGCGGTGTGGGCGCGCTGGCCGGATCCGCGCTCCCTGGAGCTGGTACAATAGGCGGCGGCATTGCCGGATTCCTTGGACGCCGCGCCATGAAGCACATGCTCAAGGAGGCCGTCGAGAGCTACGTCAAAAAGGGAATCAAACGCGAGGCCGCCGAGAAGCTAGCGCGCAAGCAGCTAGCGCGCATCGCGCAGTCAGCGGTCACAAAAAAAGCGGCAGCGAGGGCAGGTGCCAAAGCCGGTGTTGTTGCGGGAGTAGCGCCCATTGAAGCTGGCGGCAACTGGGGAGAGCTCATCACGGAGAAGGGCATCGACAACCCCTGGACGGCGCTCTTGACGGGTACGGCCGCCGGGTTTGTCGAGCTCATAGGCGGCAACATGGGGCTCCTCAACAAGGTCCTGCCGCAGAAAACCCTCTCCCAGGTAAAGAAGGCCGTCAAAGACATCGAGCTCGGCAAGCGCGTACCCCAGAACATTCAGTGGCTCGGCAAGGTGATCACGGGCGCGGCAAAGCACAGCGGGGGCGAGTTCGCGCAAGAGGCCGCGCAGGAGCTCCTGAGCGTTGCCAACGCCGCCATGGCCGACCCGGACTTTGAGGCTAGCTGGGATGACTTCTTCAACATTGTTGAGGCCGGTGTGAAGGGTGCTGTCGGTGGAGCGGGCGGCGCTGCAGTGAGCACGGTTGCTGGTAAGGGTGCAAGTTTAGCCAACAAGGCCCTGGGCGTCGGCACTGAGGAGACCGAGCAGCCCCCGCCTACAATGCAGACGGTTTTGAGCAACCCACAGGCGCGCCAGGCCTTTGTCAATGATGTGGCAAACAGTCTGGCCATGGGTGCTGATGCCGAGGGCAGGCCCCTGGATATAACCGATGTCGAGATGCTCCGCGACCAGTTGGCTGTCATGGACCCCACAGTCACAAAGGACATCGACCCCATACTCGACACCATCGAGCAGTCTGAGGCGGCCGTTCTGAGCAATCTCACTCCCGCTTCCCTGGAGGTGGCGGCCGAGGCCAATCCGGCCGAGCGATACGGTGCCAACCTGAACCTGTTCCCGCTTGAGGATCAGGACCTTCTCCGGGAGGCCCGGGCCGTCTTTACAGAGTCGCGACCGGATCCGCAAACAGGTGAACTGATCGAGCGCGATATGGTCCGGCTGGACCCGTTGGTGCGCGAGATGCGACGCCGTCGGGGACTGCCAGCCAGGATGCCTACAGTAACCGCCACAGAAGCTCCCACGGAAGCAGGGACAGAAGGTGAAGCTGCAGCGGGTGAACGCGCCAAGGCTCCCAAGGGCATGGCCGCAGGTGGTATCAAGCCCAACGAGGAGCTCAACGGCGTTACCTATGGCGAGTTCGAGGATCTGGTCCTCTCGGGCGACGAGGCCGCGCTTGAAACCGAGCTCGAACGGATTAAGAACGAGCACGGCCTTGAGGGGCTCCAGGACCGCGTGGCACCTGCCAAGATTGGAGCGCGACTCGTGCTCAACCTAGTCAGGGATGGCTGGTCGCGCATGGAGGCCCAGCGCCACGTGGGCAACC
>Ga0180433_10011705_pt1 | contig 10370 bp, 7 predicted proteins | sample SS_ome_8_FD_132980 | JGI IMG/M metagenome (GOLD analysis project Ga0180433, IMG submission 132980) | Hypersaline lake sediment archaeal communities from the Salton Sea, California, USA - SS_1_D_1 metaG | ecosystem: Environmental > Aquatic > Non-marine Saline and Alkaline > Hypersaline > Sediment...
GTCCTGCAACTGCAGCACCGGGCGTCCGGACCGCAAGCCGACAACCCGGCCGACCGGATCGGTGACCCAGCCCTCGGCCGGCCCGGCCAGCACGATGTCCTTCGATTCGGGATAGAAGAAGACGTAGCGAACCCGCTGGAGTCCGGCCAGGTGGCGCATCTCGTCGGTCGGCACGCCGCCGCGGCGCTGGATTTCGGCTTCGAGTCGGTTGAGCGAGACTTTCCGCAACGCGCTGGTGGCCCGGACCTTCGGGTTTAAGGCGGCCGCGGCGGCGGCAATGCGCTGCTGCATCAGTTGGCCGGTCGGATCGGCGACAACGCGCTTCTGCAAAACGCCCTGGGCATCGACGGCCACGCCGGCCTGCTGTTGCCCCATCGCTTGGTCGGAAAGGCCCCACGCCAGGGCTGCCACGGCGGACGCACAGAGCGTTCGGAGGAGGATGGCTCGACGATGCATAAGTCTCTTCTCCAGTCGGGAAAACTGTCCGGTACGCCCCCGCCCCAGACGGCGGCTGCCGCAGGCGGGAGCGTTTTGGTGGACGCAGTGGAAGTTCGTCATGGAAGATATGCCGCCATGGAGGTCGGAGGGCCTAGAACGGCCCGCCAAACCTTGCGGCCACACTATCGATCATAATTGGGTAAGCTGCGCAAAGCAAGTAGTGGCCGCCGGGGAGCGCCTTTTCTTATGGATATAGACCCCAGGGGGGGTTATTCCTGCGGCCGGGTCATCCGCCAGGGGTCCAACGCCTCCTCAAGTTCCGCCTCAGGCAAGACCTGCTTTTCGCGGCAGAGTTCGCGGATCGTCTTCCGCGATGCCAGGGCCTCCTTGGCCAACGCGGCGGCCCGCTCATAGCCAATCCGAGGGGCAAGGCCTGTCACCAACGCCAAGCTCTTCTCCACCGCCGCCGAACACGCCTCTTCATCCGCTTCCATGCCCACCAGACACCGCTCGGTCAGCGCCCGGGTTGCGCCGACCAACAGCCGGACGCTCTGAAGCGCGGTGTCGGCCATCATCGGCATGAGGATGTTCAACTGGAACTGCCCGCCGGCCGCCCCGCTAAAAGCAATCGTCTGGTCGTTGCCGATCACCCGGGCCGCGGCCTGCATCATGCTTTCGCACAGCACCGGGTTGACCTTGCCGGGCATGATCGAGCTGCCGGGTTGCAGATCGGGGAGTTGCAGTTCGTGGAACCCGCATTGCGGCCCCGAGCCGAGCCAGCGGACGTTGTTCGCCACGTTGAACATCGTCGCCGCGATGCACCGCAGTTGGCCGTGGCACTCGACCAGGGCGTCGCGCTGGGCGTTCGCCTCGAAGTGGTCGATCGCCTCGATGAACGTCAGGCCGGTTTCCTTGGCCAGGATGCTGCACAAGCGGCGGGAGAACTGCGGATGGGTGTTGATGCCGCTGCCGACCGCCGTGCCACCGATCGGCAACTCCAGCACCGCCTCGATCGCCAGGCCCGCCCGACCGACCGAACGGTCCAACTGCCGAGCCATGCCGCCGATCTCCTGGCCCAGGGCCATCGGCGTGGCGTCGGCCAGATGGGTACGGCCGATCTTCAGCACCTTCTGCCAGGCCTGGCCCTTCTCGTACAGCACCTTGCCGCAGCGGTCGAGCACGGGGATCAACTGCCCGTGGACGCCTAGGGCCACGGCCACGTGGATCGCCGAGGGGAACGTATCGTTGGTGCTTTGCCCGAGGTTGACGTGGTCGTTCGGGTGGATCGTTTTTTCGGGTGCGAAGCGGTCGCCGCCGGACAGTTCGATGGCCCGATTGGAGATCACTTCGTTGACGTTCATGTTCGTCGAGGTGCCCGAGCCGGTCTGGTAGACGTCGACGGGGAACTGGTCGTCGAGCTTGCCCTCGGCCACTTCGTCGGCGGCGGCGATCAGGGCATTGACCTGGGCGCCCGTCAGAGGCCGCTTTCCGCTGGAGAAGCGGCCCAGGTCGCGGTTGGCGATTGCGGCGGCCCGTTTGATCCGTCCCAGGGCATGGATCAGCTCGGCCGGCATGCGTTGGCCGGAGATCGGGAAGTTTTCCACGGCCCGTTGCGTTTGGGCCCCATAATAGACCGACGCCGGCAGGCGAACTTCGCCCATCGTGTCGCGTTCGATGCGGTAGTCGTTCATGGCGGTGTTTGGGGGAAGGCTAGGGCGCATGCACGTCCATGTCCAAAGCGATGGCCATCCACGGGAGCCCATTGGAGTGCGGTCGCGTGGAGAAGCGCGAACGCGTCGCCTCGGCGCGCGTGCGGTTCGCCTCGTCGAGTTCGTTGTGGATTTCCTCGTCCACCTGCTGCTGATGGTCGAAGTAGTACGCCATCGCCGCATGCATCTCGGCCGGCTTCCAATGTGGATGCTGGCGGCACATTTCGTCGGCCGACCAGCCGTAGGCGAGGTAATCCATGACGACCTGAGCCACGCGTACGCGCGGCAGCCGCCCGAGCCGGCCGGTCGGAAGGCTGTTCCAGATGGGGATACGTCAGTTCCATTGCCATGCTCGAAGTTATACCACCGCCGACGCGAAAAGGAAACTCGCGAACCTGCGTCAACTCACATGCCGCACCCCCCCGCGCTGGGGCCCCACGGCTTGGCTCTCCTGAGCCGAGTCGTCTTCATGTCCACGACATGAGCCGAGCTTCCGCAGCGCGGTCGGGTGGGGTTCCGCGAGAGTAGCAGTCGCTTCTTTCCCGGCTCCGGAGAGCCAGGTTCGGGTCTACCCCGCCCGCCGCCGGGCCGCCGCGCGATAATGCGGGCCGCGCAGCGCGTGGGTGCGGGGAAGGGGCTCGGCGGGGCGCTCGCCGGGTCGGTAGACGCGAATCTGACGAGGTTCAAACAGCCGCATTGCCACGGGCGAAACGGCCGAGGCCGCCCAGACGAACGTCATCGGCTCGACCGGCACGCGGAATCGGGCCGAGACGATCACCAACGCGTGGAAAAGCGCCACGGCGCCGAAGATGGCATACGTCGGCCAAAGGGCCCGGTATCGCGATGACGAAACGAACAGCCCCATCAAGGCGAGCGTCAGCCAGGCGACCGTCGCGATGCGGTAGAGCCGGTTGGCCGCCTTCGGGTTGGTCTCGTCGAACAGCAGGAAATAGCGCAGCCGCTGCAAGCATAGTCCGGCGTAGCGGCCGGGGTTCTCGCGGATGAACGTCCAGGCACGCCGGCCCAACAGGGCGCTGCGTTGCGGCTCGCTGAGCCCGGCGAACTCGCGGTATCCGTGGGGCTTCAGCAGCACGTCGTCGATGTAGAGCGTTTCGTGCCGCGCTTCCCACAACGCCCGATCCATGCCCGCGAGCGTGCCGTCGTGCCGGCGCCGCAATGGCTCGGCCGACGGTTTGGGGATCTTGTCGGTGCCCCAACTGATCGGATTGTTCGCCTGCCAGAAGGCATAGCCGAACGTCGACTTGACGAAGACCGGCTCGCCGTGGACGATCCAGTTCCGCACCGACCACGGCGCGACGATCGCGGCGGCGATTCCGGCCATTAGGGCAATTCGCCCCAACGGCCCGGCGCGGAATCGGGCGGTCCAGGTGCCGTCGCCTTCGGCCAGCCAGAAGACGGCCGCGCAGATCGGCAAGGCCAGGGCGAGGATCGGTTCGATCAGCAGCAGCGACGCGGACAAGCAACCGGCCAAGACGGCGCCTGCCCGACGACGTTGCCATCGCGGCGAGACGACCACGGCCAACAACAGCGTTAGCACCAGGGCTGCCCAGAGGGCGACTTGCAGGTGGGTGACCATATAAAGATGCGTGGGGTAGACGGCCGCGCCCAGCCCGGCGATCCAACCGACGCTCCGCCGCTGGGGCAGAAGCGACCAGCCGAGCCAGACCACCGCCAGCACCAGCGCGGTGCCGGCGACGCATTGCAGCAATTCAACCGCCAGGTGAGCCGTCGCCGTGCCGACGCCGAAGATCGCGTAGGCCCCGGCCAACAGCATCGGGTAGAACGGCGCCTGCTGCGAGGTAGGGCCTTCGGTGCCGAGGAAGGTGACCGAGAAGCCCTTGCCGGCCAACAGGTTCTCGGCGATCGGGCCGTGTTCATAGGCGATCGGCGCCGCGTGGTCCGACCAGAGCGCGGCGACCACCCAGACGCGTAATCCCAACGCCAGCAGCGCTAGCAGAACCAGCCCGACTATCTTGCGAGAACCGTCCATGGCGGGCGGATTCTACACGGTCCTGGGGAGGGGCACAATAGGGAAAATAGGCGTGAGAAGGAGGCGGATGCGGGGGAAATCCGAAATACGAATGTCCAAATACGAACAAACTCGAATACAGAAAGCACGAATGACCGAAACCGCGAGGCGAACGCCATTGTACGGCGTCCAGAGCTGCGTGGCGCCCCAGGGGTTTGGTCATTCATTCATTCGGATTTCCCCACGCCGCTTCCGCCTCCTGCACCGGCGACGCGCCGCTGGCCCCAATGACCGCATCATCCGGATGGACGCCGGCGGCGACAAGGCCATTGTCGTTGGTAAAGAAGTGGTCGTTGATCGGCTGCGGGCGGGGCGTGAGCAGGAAATCGACATGGCCGTCCTCGAACAGGACGTTCTGGCCTTTGCCTCCGTGGTTGAGGCTCTGCAACTCCGGCAATTCGACGCTGGGGGCATCGGCCATGATGGCGAACAACGGCCGACGAAGGTTCTTTCGGGCGGAGTGGTACTGGCCGCGGTGCATGTAGCCCAGGCTATACCCGTAACTGCCGCCCATCGTTTGACGAAGCTGGGGTAACTGGTCCGAGCCAGCCGAGTTAATCTGGCCCAGACGCGGCACCCGAAAACACTGGCGACCGGCCAGCGACGAGCCGGGACAAATCACCCGCTGGGCCTGCTTGAGGAACCCCGCATCGAACAGTACCGGCGCGTAGATTCCGGCCGCCGATGTGTTTCCACCCGCCGGCACGCTGGGGAAATAGCCGCCATTGCGGGCGCTGTACTCGGTCAGCGCAACGCCAATCTGCCGCAGGTTTTCCTGGCAGGCGGTGATGTGGGCGTCGAAGCGACTGCTCTGCAAGGCCGGGAACAGAAGCACCATGGCCGCCAGGAACAGCCCGACGGCCACCGCCACGTCGACCCAGCGAACGTGCCCGACCCAACTCGGCGACCCGCGTTCGGGGCTCATCGCGGGATGTTCGGCGGGGCTAGTCAGTGGAGCGCCGCCGGGGCGTTGGCCTTGGTCCTGCCGGCGTTGGCCGTCAACAAACTGGCACGTTCGCCGGGCCAAGCCGTCGGGCGGGAAGAGTTCCTCCCGCAGAAACTCCAACTGCTCGCATTGCCTTCGGAGTTGGCAATACTGCTGCCACAGGTCCGGCTCGCCGTTGAGGCGAGCTTCGATGGATGCCTGCTCGTCGTCATCCAAGGCCTGAAACAGGTGCCCAAACAATTGCTCTTGGACCGGATCGCTCATTTTGGAAGGCGGGTGTGGTTAAGCGACTCACCTAACTTGTTCATCGCGGCGTGCAGCCGGCTTTTCACCGTTCCGACCGGTATGGAAAGGACGTCAGCGGCTTCCCGATACTTCATTCCCTGGAAGTATACCAACAAAAGGACCTGCCGAGCCTGCTCCGGGAGGCTATCGACGGCCTCGCGGATCTGCGCCCTTTGCTCCAACAACTCGGCTTGGTCCTCAGGACGGTGCTCCTGTGCGTCAACCAACTGGCCCAACGCTCCTACGTCTTCCTCCCGCTTGCTGGTGGTTCGTCGATCGAGGCTGACCATCTTATGCCGTTTCTGCCGCCGCTGCAAGTCGATCGCCTGATTGGTCGCCACCGTATACAGCCAGGGCCGAACCCTGCGCCGTGGATCAAATTGATGACACTTCAAATGCACCTGCAAGAACGTCTGCTGGAACGCATCTTCCGCCGACTCCGCATTACCGAGGTAGTGCCGGAGGTAGCCGAACAGCTCCCGCTCGTAACGATGGACCAACTCGTCGAAGGCCACCCGATCGCCCTTCTCGCAGTAACGACGCATCAGCGTTTCGTCACTGACATGGTTCGTCGAGTCGGCCGACGACTCCTTGGAATGCAGGTGTTCAATCGTGCCGTTCATTTTCGATACGCGACGTTCGCAGAGAAGGTTCGCCCTGCGGCGGAAAATCAGGCTGCGGTTCTGACTCTCCTAGGCCTGCCCGTGGATAATTTTATTCGTTTTTCGTAAAGAAACCCACTGCCAGACCGGCAAACCGGGACAAATGGCCAACGCACTGGGTTTCTTAGGATGCAAGCAACGTGCCTAAACGGAAAAAAGTGCGGCCCGCGGGCGGTGGACATTTGTTGGTTTCCCCGAAGACCTTTCGTGCATGGAGGTTACGCGATGTAGCCGAATCCCCAATACCTTGGGCTCCGAATCGGGGGGATCTCCGGAAAATGAAAGTTTTTCCGGCCGTTACATTTCGGCCTGCCATGACACTTTCGCGACATTGGCAGACTATTCTTCCCCGACTTGCCATAATGGCAGGCAAACTCGGGAGCGGCAGGTTTGGGAGGGCGGGCTTCCCGCCGAGCCGCTGGCACCCGTACGATTCACGGCTCAGGAGGCGATTCGCCCTGCCGATCCCCCCAGACGGCGAAACCTGGAACTGCTGACGTCAGAGATTCGGCAACCGCGGCTGGTCGGCCGGCTTGCGACGTCGCGTGACGGTTCGTTTGCGGTCTTCCAGCCGGCGGCCGTTGGCCGTCGTCGGCGCACTGGCCAGCGGCTCGGCGGCGCCGTCCAAAGGATCGCCGGCGCGGATCGTCTTCAGCCGCTGTCGGATTCGCTCGGCATACTCCTCGGAAAGTTCGAAGCCGACGAACTGCCGCCCGAGCTTCTTCGCCGCCGCCAGCGTCGTGCCGCTGCCGCCGAACGGGTCGAGCACCAGTTCCCCCTCGCTGCTGCACGCCCGAATGATTCGGCCGAGCAACTGCTCGGGCATCTGGCAGCCGTGCCAGCCGGCCCGCTCCTTGAACGTTCCGCAGACGCGCGGGAAGTACCAGGTGTCGCCGTCGGCCGAGAAGCCGTCGGGCAGGTCCTGGGGCCGAAGGATCCAGGTGTCGTCCGGCAGCCGCCCTTTCGGGTTTGCCCGCTTGTCGCCGTAGACCAACTGCCGCGCCGACGGCACGCGGATGGCCTCGACGTTGAAGGTGAAGTCCTTGGGGTTTTTTACCATGTGGAACAGATGGGCGTGAGACCGCGCGAACTTCTGCGTGCAATGGACGCCGAACGTGTAGTACCAGACGACCCAACTGCGGCAATGCAGCCCAAGTTCCCGCTGCATGACCACCTTCAGTTCCGCGGCGTATTCGTCGCCGATGGCCAGCCAGAACGTGCCGTTGGGTTTCAGCACGCGGACCACCTCGCCCATCCATTGCCGGCTGAACTCGAGGTACTTCTCGCTGGCGAGGTTGTCCTGATAGGTATCGTAATCGTAGCCGATATTAAACGGCGGATCGGCGAAGACCAGGTCGACCGCTCCGTCGTCGATCCGGGCCATGCCGGCCAGGCAATCTTCGTGATGAATCCGGTCGAAACGAAGCGTCATCGCGTGGAGCCCTCCGTGGGGTGTTTACCGTGCTTGGTGCGTAGTGGGTGGTGCCATGAGGCTTGACGAACAAAATGGGCAAGCTAATCGTCACTGCCGCGCAGGCGGGAACCCAGCCGAGCAAGGAATCCCGCCGGATTCCCGCCTGCCTCGAAAATAGCCCGAGGGGACGCGTTTTTCGTCATTCCCGCGAAGGCGGGAATCCAGCCGTTTGCGAGGGGCTCTGGATTCCCGCCTTCGCGGGAATGACGGGGGGGCGCATTTTCATGATTCCAGGTGCCGCACAAGCGGCATGACAGACTGCGCGGGAATGACGGCTGAAAACCCCGAGTCGCTCAAGGTGACAAGTCTGGGAGCATGGCGCCGTACGGCGGCGCCATGCTCCCGTGGTTTTCAACGGTGCCCGGTCGGCCGCTAATTGAACGGATCGGCGCCTTGCATGGCCGGCGCCTCCTCCATCTCGGCAGGGCCGCCGAACGGATCGGCACCCGGGCCGCCAGGGCCGCTCTGGCCACCCATGAGTTGCGGCAACATGGTCATCAGCCGCAGCAGGCCGCCTTCGACTTCCAGCCGAGTGAGCATGCCGCCGGGCACCGGTCGGGTGCTGAGCGTCACATGATCCTCGCCGTTGCCCTGGGCCAAGACACCGGAGAGCATTCGGGCCATCTGCTGGGTCTGCGGATCGTCGCCCATCGCGCCGACGAACTCGAGGATCGGCCTAACCGACACCGACAATCGCATCGGCAGGATTTGCTTGCCCTGCTGCGCCGCCGAGGCGTCGATCACGCGCTTCAGCGTCGCGGCCGGATCCTGGCCGGCAGCCAGATACACGCTTTGCTCGCTAATGCCGAGCACGGCGTTGACGTTCCGGCCGAACAGGTCGATGGCCGACTGTTCGGCGTCTTCCGGAAGCGGGACGGTGATCGCATGGAAGTTAACGCCCTTGTAGGTCTCGGCATCGAGGGTGATCATCTCCCGTACGTCCGGCTCGTCCTCGGCCAGCGCGGCGACGAGCCGCTTGATGGTATCTTCCAGCTTCGCACCCTCGGCGACAACGCCGCCAACGGCGGCCTCGAACTGGCTCGGCCCCATCAGAACAACCATGCCCCCGTCGACCTCCTTCCGCTCGACGGTCGCCACGGCGACGTCGAGCAATTGGTTCAGCAGGTCGGAGGCGAGTTTCGCGTCTTCCTCGGGAAGCTCTTCCTTCTCGAGTTCCTTCTGAGCCGACTGGCGGAGGCTGGTCAGTACCAACTTGTACTGCTCGACGTCGGCGTCGGTCAGCCGACCGGCCCAATTGCCCGTCACCGCGGCGCCGGGCAGATCGAAGCCGGCGAAGTTGGTGCTGGCCTGCTTCAACTGGGCAAACTGTTCGGCGGTTTTCGTTCCCGCCACGGCGGTCACGCCGATATCGAGATGGCTGACACCCTTCTCGCGGTCGATGGCCCAGCCGAGCAGCAACTGGTCCAGTTCGTTGATCAGCGTGGTGATCCGTCCGGCGGCCTGCTTGGCGAGGTTGGTTCGGGCGGCGTATTGTTCGTCGGTTTCGCCGGGCATCCGCTCCATGCCGGCCTCCATGCCCATCTGCAATTGGGCGGCGGCCATCTGCCGAAACAAGGGGGGAATGTTCTGGATGCTTGCCCGAATGGCGATATCATAGCGCTGGTGCAATCCTCCCAACAGGCCCATTGGGTTGGCGGGGACATTGTCCAGGGTCGACGCCTGGTCGGCAATGTACGCCCAGGGGCCCTTCTGTTGAGCGTAGAGCATGCGGGCGGGCGTCTGGATCTGGTACACGCCCTGCTCGTTCTTCTCCGCGGTGATCCCCTGAGTCGCCAAAAGGCCGAGGACCTTTTCCATATCCGTCACCGGCACGAAGGCCAACGTGACGAACTCTTGGCCGTTGGTCCGCAGCACCATTCCCCACGGCCCGCGGCCGTCGATGCCGGCCAGGCCCTGGCCTTGGGTGAACATCTGGACCATGGCCGAGACGCCGTCGGCCAGGCTGGGGTTGTCCGCCAGTTTGCCGAGGAATGCGATGTCGGCCATCACTTCGTCGTACCCGGCGAACGCGACGGTCAGCACGGGCTTCCAGTCCCCGGCCGGGGCCTCCTGCGCGACGGCGGCCGCCGAGGCGGCGAACGTCATCGCAGTGACCAGGGTCGCAACTAAGAGCTTCTTCACGATGCAATCTCCTTTTCCAAAACAATCGCGGTTGGATCGCCTAAACGACGGGTTCAAGCAATCTCAAGTATGTGGAGGGTGACGATCCGCCGACCGAGAAGCGGCAAACACGACACGGAACACGATAGTCTATCCGAAAAGCGTTCGGCCGAGTAGTGCCTAGGCAAGGCGGCCGACCGATTTTTCCCGGTCGACGAACCGCCGGCCTAAGGCCGTCATTCCCGCGAAGGCGGGAATCCAGGGCTCTGCCGCAAACGACTCGATTCCCGCCTGCCTCGAAAATAGGCGGTCGAAGACCACCACGAAGGACACGAAGAGCACGAACAAAGGGCGGATTGTGCGGCGGAATACGCCAAAGGCGTAATACTCCCCAGCCTAGGGTCGCGCAGCGCACCCTACGGCCCTCGTTAGCGACCGCTATACCGGAAGCAATCGCGAAAACGCGAAAGAGCGAAAGGAAAGAAAAATCAGGTAGTATCCGAAGAATGTACCCGGGCAAGCGAGACTATCACAATCTTTCAGTTGTTTCGCGTTTTCGCCCTTTCGCGTTTTCGCGATCCACTCGGATTTGGCCGCCCACCGCTGAAATGCTGCGTATTTTGTAATACTTCAGCCAACTGAAGTGGCGGGCAGATCAATCAACCACAGAGGGCACAGAGAACAC